>SDBT01002288.1_pt1 | contig 34039 bp, 26 predicted proteins | sample 2277101 | NCBI WGS metagenome assembly SDBT01 (sample SAMN10404973, study PRJNA504765) | marine sediment metagenome | isolation source: marine sediment core GS10_PC15, 103 cmbsf | place: Arctic Ocean: Southern Knipovich Ridge | collected 2010
GCTTCAAAAGCATCTGCAAAAATTGTAGTTTTGCCTCTTATTGCTTCCTTTTCTCCCTTGCCCATCAAAACATATTCATCTAAAGCTAAAAGCTTATAATATTTTGCGCAAGACACCCCATCGACTAATTTTGATCTAATATGAGAGAGCTTGCCTTCTGCTTTAGACTTAAGTTTATTATATAAATAAGTAGAAACTACTAAATTTAGAGCTACATCACCTAAAAATTCCAATCTTTCATTATGCTCATTTATAACTTTTTTATTTTCATTCACAAATGATCTATGAAGAAAGCTAAGCAAGAGTAAATCTTTATTTTCAAAAGATATTTTTATTTTCTCTTCGATCTTATTTAAATTTTCTTTTAATTCGTAAAACTCATTCATATTTTTTTAAAAATTGATTAGTTGTAATTTTATTACATTTCAGGTATTTTTTTTATAAAAAAATTAAAAATTAGCTCGATGCCCAAAGCCAACTCAAATCTATTAAAACTTAAAAAAGATTACTTTTTCAATAAAATTGAAAAAAAAGTGCTTTTGAAAAAGGAAAGTAATAAAAAAATTTTAAATTTAGGCATTGGTGATATTACCCAGCCCTTAGCGCCTATCGTTATCGAAGCTATAAAATTCGCTGCCGATGAGATGAGAGAAGAAAAAACTTTAAAAGGTTACGGGCCATCTACTGGATATGATTTTTTAAAACAAAAAATTTTAGATAATGATTATAAAAATTTTGATATTAAGATCGATGAAATTTTTATATCCAGCGGCATGAAATATTCCCTTTCTAATATTTCTGATCTTTTTTCCGAAAAGTCAATAGTTGGTATTTTAGATCCAGCCTACCCTTTATATACCGATGCTAATATAATAAATGGCAGAAAACAAAACATAGTTTATCTCCCCTTGTTAGAAGAAAATAATTTTGAGCCCCTTTTACCAAAGAAAAAACTAGATATTATATACCTATGCTCACCTAATAATCCTACAGGGATAGCTTTTAGTAAAAAGAATTTGAAAAATTGGGTAGATTATGCAAAAAAAAATAACTCTTTAATTATTTTCGATGGAGCCTATGAAGCTTTTATAACTTCTAAAAACACGATTAAATCTATTTATGAAATTGAAAATGCTAAAGATGTAACAATCGAAATGAGAAGCTTTTCTAAAAAAGCTGGATTCACTTCACTTAGATGTTCATATTTAGTAATCCCCAAAAATATTAAAACCTTAGATAATTTATCAGTTAACTCTCTTTGGAATCGCTATATTGACACAAAATTTGGGGGTATTTCTTATCCGATTCAAAAAGCAGCAGAGGCAACTTATAGCCTGGTGGGGAAAACTCAAATAGATGAAATTATCTTATCTTACAAAAAAAATACAAAATATCTACTTGATGGTCTAAAAAAATTAGGCTACAGAGCCTACGGTGGGATAGATAGCCCTTACATTTGGTGCAAATGTCCAAAAAACGCATCCTCCATAGATTTTTTTGATAGGCTTTTAGAGAAAAATATCGTCACAATTCCTGGCATAGGTTTTGGCTCTCTTGGAGAAGGTTTTGTTAGATTTTCTGGTTTTGCAAATTTTGAGACGATAAAAGAAGCACTTTTAAATCTCGGAGCTTTATGAAATTTTTAATTCTAGATTCTCAAATTAACTTTTTTGAAGAAAATGGCTTTATTGAATTTGAAAATGTTTTTCCTAAAGAAAAAATACAAATATTAGAAAATGAAGTAGATACAATTTTCAAATCAAAAAAAAATCTTAATTTTTTTGAGCAATATATAGCTTTTAGAGATCTTTTTAGGAAATCTTCTATTATAAAAAAGATCGTTTTAGATAAAAATCTCGCATCTATAGTTAAAGCATTATCTAATAAATCCTCACTTAGAGTAATTTTCGATCAGACTTTTTTAACAAATAAAAAAAATCTATTTGAAAGTTCAACAACTATAAATGATTTGATCTCTTTTCAAGGCGCTATTTGTTTTTTATTGATAAAATTAGATAATAATATAGCTCTCAATTCAAATACTTTTCCTAAAAATCCTGGAAGTTTAGTGTTTTTCAAAAGCTCAATTTCAATAGACAACCCCCAAATTTATTTAAAAGATCTCTATTCTAATTCACAAAAATTTTTGCTAATTGGATATGGGGATATAAAAACTGTCTATAAATTAAATAAAAAGGATCCCAATCTAAATTATTTAAAAAAATATGGCTACTCTTTTGGGGATACACTAAAAGATGAATTCCATCCTATTGTTTCTTAATAGCTTACATCTTCGCTGGTTTTAATAAGAAAAAAAAAGCAAATAAACAGTTTTAAAATTTATAAAAAAATGGTAACGAATAATAATAAGAGCTAGTAAGATTTTAATACTATAGTTTACCCAATAATTTGCTATGAACCAAAAACTCAAATCCTTAAATCCCTTAATAGCACCCTTACTTAGCTTGGCTTTTGTTGTATGCAGTTCAACTCCTTTTTTAACTTTTATTAGCTTAAAGCTTCAGGTAGAAGGTTTTACAGAAACGGTCATCGGTATTGTTCAATCATCTTTTTATTTGGGGTTTTTAATAGGATCACTTAGAGCAGAAAAAATTATTGCTAGAGTTGGATATATAAGATCTTTTGTTTGCTTTTCTGCTATTTTTGGAGCCACTGTACTTATTCAAGGCATGTATATAAGTGCAATTTTATGGACTATTATGCGAATAATAGGCGGAGTGAGCATTGCTACTTTATATGTGATAATAGAAAGTTGGATTTTGTCAGGCAGCTCTCAAAAAACAAGAGGAAAAACTCTATCACTTTATATGATAGCTCTTTATGGCTCTCAATCATTATCTCAAATGCTAATTGATGTTGTCAACATTGAAACGATAACACCTTTTTTACTTTTCGGAATTTTATGCTATCTCTCTATAGTTCCTATCTCGATAAATTACAGCAAAACTCCAGAATCACAATCAGAAATTATGAAAAAGAGTTATTTAGAGGTATATAAAGCATCGCCACTTAGTTTTTGGGGATCGCTTTCTTCAGGAATCATTTTGGGTGCTATTTATAGTTTTTTACCAATTTTTGCAACGCTAAATAACATCAGAGTATCTTACATTATGACGATTACCATAGCAGGCGGTTTTTTACTTCAATGGCCAATTGGATATTTATCTGATATATTTGATAGAAGAAAAGTTTTAATCACAAGTGCTATTTTAGCAATAATTCCATCGATTTTGATGATATTTTTCTCAAATGTCACTTATTTTGCATATTTTCTTTGTTTTCTCCTTGGTGGGTTTACTTTCGTTATCTACCCAATTAGCATTTCGCAAGCTTGTGATAGATTCGATACAAAGTATGTTCCTTTTGTTGTAGGTTTTATGGCTATGACCTATGGAATAGGGGCAATAATTGGTCCTTTTGTAACATCTTTATTTATGGAAATAAGTATTTATGCTCTTTTCATATTTATTGCTATAGTATCAAGCCTCCTTGGGATTATAGGCATATACTTTAGAATGAAATACCCAAAAATCACTCCAAAAGAAGAAAAAAGCGAATTCATGCCAATTTCAGCATCAGCGCCAATTGGAACCGATATTGCTTCTAAAACAATTGAGCGAAATAAAGAAAATATTATAGAGAGTTTTAAACATCCAGACAAAAAAGAAGAAGAAGAAAAAGAAGAGCCTATAAATGAAAAAAATAATGAGGAAGAAAAATCCTCAAATGAAAAAGATAATAATTAATCCAATTTGATATTTCTTAGCACCTATATTTATTGCATATTAAATCCCATAGATTCAATTTTGCTAAATAGAGTATTTTCAGTCTTAATTTTACCTTCTTTAGTTCTAAGTAGCGGATCTAAGAATCTAACATTACACAAAGGAGTATGTTTCTTAAAAATCTCTAGATAACGAATCAATTGGTTTGGATGCATTATAATATCATATGCTGAAAATTTTTGTTTCTTTATTCTTTCAGCTTGGTTTTCAATAAATTGTTGTATTAATTCCTTGTAGTTTTTTGTTTTTTGTTGACTTTGCTCTACGAATTGGACTGAGATTAGAGAAATTAAAGAAATCAAATCTCTTGAAGAGAATCTTCCATCTGCCTTTCTAATAATTTGTCTAAAGATATCAGTTACTACTTCATCATCAGACAATCCAAGTTGATCGAATTCATCTTCTGTTAACACAAGTTGTATATTATTGAAGTCATCTTCAGCAAGTTTACCCTCATCTAAATAAGGAATTACAGATTCAAATAACCCGAAGCGTTCATCATCCCATTTAGTTTCCATTTTAAGTTGATTAGCATAACGAGATAGAGCAAGTTTAGCCATATCGTGTGCTGTAAGGCTAGAGAACATTTTATTTAAATATAAATCAACGATTCTATCAAAACTACTTCGTAAACGCTCATTACGTAAAAATCCAAATAATTTCAATCCAAATAAACCTATCGTCAATATTCCCTCTATAAACATAAGAGGAATAAATGCTCCTATCATTATGAAATATTTACTAACTACTTTCGTAATATAACTTTTTCTTGGCAAAATATGGGATTTAGCTTCCGATATGCGCTTTTTTATAACACTTAAATCTTCTCTCTGATCTCTTTTAAAAGGAATAAAGTCTAGTATATTTCTTCTTCTAGTAAAATCTACTGGATCGTTTGAAGAAATAGAATAATCTTTTAGCTTGTGAACTGTAAAACTTTCACTATAAATACTGCGCTGCGTTTCATCAATATCTCGATATGTATACTCTAAACCACTCATTTTTAATGCAAATATATGTCGTAATTTCAAAAATTCAGCTTTTTTATCATCTATAAGAGTTAATTGATTATTTTCAATTGCTGAAAATACTCTCTTTGCAGCTTCATTAATTTTTTGTAAAACAGAAATCAACCTTTGATCGCATGGATCAGATAAGAATCTCTTTACTTTAATTAATTTTCCCTCTGAATGCGAAAGTCTATCTCCTTCAAGTGTGCATACATCATAAACAGTTTTATAAGCTTCCAAAACTGTTTGATAATCTGATAGAATTGATGTAGTTGAACTAGACATTATTTCTTCTCCTTTTTGTAAAAATTATACAATATTTCTTCCTTAAAACCAATGGAAAAATCTATAAGGCAAAGTTGTAATTTCACCATTTGCTCTAAGTTATAATGTCACCTCAAAGTAAAATTTTTATTATTAGATTATAGATTTAAATGGAACTAAAAAAAATAGCATTAGTAAAAAATTTATTTTATCAAAAATCCAGTATAAATGTTTTTATCCCTTGTATATTTTTTAAGCCAGCTATTATCATATAATGATCTAAATTGATATTAGAGAAAAAAATGGTATTAGAGCTTACTAAAATAAAAAGTTATATTAGAAAATTCATAACTGATAGAGATTGGATATCTTTTAATACACCAAAAAATCTATCTATGGCTCTAACTGTCGAAGCATCAGAGCTTTTAGAAATTTTCCAGTGGATAACAGAAAAACAATCTTTTGATATTAAAAATGACAAAAAATCTTTAGAAGATGTAGAAGATGAGCTCTCTGACATACTGTTTTATTTAATTAAGAATAGCAGATGTTTTAGATATAGACTTAAATAAAGCTTTTTTTAATAAAATCAAAAAAATCGAAAAAAAATATACTATCGAAAAAGGAAAAGAACTTTTAAAAAAAATCCAAAAAGTTGGTAAATAATTTTTTACAAAGGAAAAAAAATGGTAGATTCATCTATAGAAAATTCTTTTACAAAAGATCTAGAAAATACGAACAATTTAGATAATTTTTTTGTTGAAAAATTATACGGATCTAACTGGAATCAGATGTTAAAAATATCAAAAGTTCTTTTTGAAGGAAAATCAAAGTTTCAAGATATTTTGATTTTTGAAAATTCTATTTTTGGAAAAGTTCTAGCTTTAGATAACGTACTTCAAACAACTGAAAATGACGAATTTATCTACCATGAAATGCTAACTCACGTTCCTATTTTATCTCATGGAAACGTAAAAAAAGTTTTAATAATTGGCGGCGCAGACGGTGGGATTTTAAGAGAAGTTTTGCTTCACAAATCTATTGAAAAAGCTACTATGGTTGAAATAGATGGCATAGCACTAGACGCTTGCAAAAAGCATATGCCAAAGCTCTCTAATGGGGCATTTTCAGATCCTAAATCTGAAGTAATCATAGCAGATGGAATTGACTATGTTAAAAATACAAAAGAGAAATTCGATATAATTATAGTGGATTCAACAGATCCTGTAGGCCCGGGCATAGTTTTATTTACCAAAGAGTTTTATACGTATTGCAAAAAAGCTCTAAATCCAGATGGTATAATAGTCACACAAAATGGAGTTCCCTTCGCTCAAGGACAAGAACTAGTAGATACCTATAACACTAGAAAAAAAATATTTGAAGATAATCGCTTTTATATAGCTCCAGTTTTTGGATATATTGGAGGATTTATGGCTCTTGGCTGGGCGACAGATTCTAAAAAGCATTTTAATGTCTCAATAGATACTTTAAAAAAAGCTATTTTAGATCTTCCAAATGAAATGAAATATTATACTCCCGAGGTCCATAAAGCGAGTTTTCAACTTCCTATGTATATTCAAAACAAACTAAAATAGAAAAAATAAAAATATATTCAAATTTATTTTCAGATAGATATACTCCAGATTTAGGGTATATACATGAAAAAAGTGATTAAAGACATTTTAGCTACCATTATTTTACTTTTAATTGCACATATACTCATGGTAACGATTCATGAATTTACTCACTCATTTATCGCATGGATTTTTGGATTTAAAAAAAGCCCGTTTCATCTACATTTTGCTGATTTTACTTTGTTTTTAGTTGATGATCAGACAGATTACACAGCAATGCTCTCTCAAAACAGGAACATATTAGCTGCAATGACAGCTATTATTCCAAATATTTTAAATGCCTGTTTTTATGTAATAAGCGCTATTTTATGTAGCTCAAAAAAGATCCAAGAAAAAATCTATTTATATTCATTCTTTTTTTGGTTCATGATAGTAAATATCGGACAAGTCTATAGCTATATACTTTGGAGAACATTTGAGACTCATGGAGATGTTTCTATATTTTTAGAGGGGCTTAATATTTCACCATATTGGCTTTTTATTCCAGGAATCCTTTTTATTATCTTTAGTGTATATAACATTTTAAAACACCAGATATTAAGAGCTTATAAAACTCTTAAAATATCTCATGTTTGGACTCGGGCTATATTTTTGTTTTTAGTTTTATTTATCTTGTTTGGATATTTCGGTGGTCTTATCTACAATATTTTAAATAAAAAGTATTTTTATATGATCTATCCTACGCTCTTGATCATCTTATTTTATTTAATTTGTTTTCCGAAAAATCGCTGGGTTCAAAATAAACTCCACGAAATGGAATAAAATATTTTCTGATTAGAGTTTATTTTAATATTTCTTTCACTAATCTAGGGATCTCTTCTATTAAATAAAATGGTATTGATAAAATCTTATCGTTATAAGAAAAAGGCTTTTGAGAAATCCTTATTCCTAATGGACTCTTTTTTTCTTCTAAAAATATATGTAAGGAACGAAGTTTTCCAATAGCACCAGCTTTTACTTCAATAGGAATAATTTTAGATCCAACAGAAATCAAATAATCGATTTCAGCGCTAGAATTTTTTTTCTCCCTTACCCAAGAATATAGTCCATTTAATTCATCTTTTATAATATTAGCAAGTAACTCTTGTCCAACAAATTGCTCAGCTAAAGCACCATTATTCACTAAAAGAAGATCTTCTTTAAAAAGCACTTCTAAACCAAGAGAACATGCTCTTTTTGCTAAGCCTATATCCAAAAATAGCATCTTACATTTTTTTTCATTTTTATGAGTGATAAAAGGCAGACCTGCAGCAGATGTAGCATGAACTAAAATAATAAGCCCGGCATCAGATAGTTTATTTAAAGCATTTTTTAGAGTTCTGTAATTGATATCAGGATCTAAAGTTTTATATTTCAACCATTTTCCAATCAAACCCGGTGCTTTTGAAAAAATTTGTTCTAAATATTTATGGGGCATTTTTTTAGCATATTTTCCAAAATCTTTTTTAAATCCTAACAAAATAGCATTTTGAATGTCTTGACATTGAAGCAAACTTTTAGTGTCTAAATATTGATTAATTACAGCCGGCATGCCCCCTAGAGCAAAATATTCTCTTACTAATAAAATAAGACGTTCATGAATAACCTCATCAATATTATCTTTAATATGTAAAGATTTTAGATAATTTCTAAGTTTTTGATTATCCGTTGCAGTTAAATATTCTCCAAAAGACATTGGTCTTAAATACATGAATCCTACACGACCAACAGGCATTCTAAAATCTTCATCATTTAAAACAAATTCAAGTAAAGATCCCGCTCCTATGATATGAAGATTAGGCATTTGTTCTTTAAAATATCTAAGCGCCATAATAGCTTTTGGACATTCTTGTATTTCATCAAGAAAAAGCAGTGTTTTTCCTTCTCGTATACTTTTTTTATTCAATAGTTCAATTGAATTAATAATGCTTGTTGGATCCAAAGCCTTAAAACAATTTTTATAGTCAGGTTCTTTTTCAAAATTTATACTAATAAAATCTTCGAATTGCTCTTTTCCAAATTTTTCGACTATGAAAGTTTTTCCAACCTGCCTCGCGCCTCTGAGTAAAAGAGGCATTCTATTTTTTTGATTTTTCCAATTTATTAAATCTTTTTCAATATTTCTTTGCATAAAACGGCCCCTTTATTTCCTTAATCATAATATCATATGTACAATTTTAACAAGGCTTTTTCATGCTTTATATACAATATTTAGGGGGCTATTTGTTGTATTAAATACAATTTTTAAGGGGTTATTTATTGTATCAAATGCAAGCATCCTGAGATCTTCATGCGCAAGTCATTGATATCTAGAGGCCTGTATTTATTAAGCATTTATTTCTTCTGAAACGAATCGCATCAAAGCTTTTGATACATCTATTTTTTTCTCATCATTCCTTTTTTTAGAGATATCGCCTTTCATTCTCCAAAGCAGTTTTTCGACTCTATCTTTTGTTTTTCTATCTAGCTTCTCAAAATAGCTTTTAGCTTTTGAAAAATCGCTATACATAAACATTTTAGCTATCCAGGCTAAATCTAATAGCGCATCTATTTTTCTAATCAAAATCTCAGCTTTTTTAGGGTGATTATCTCTAATTTCATTTGCAGCTATTATCACTCTATGAGCATAGCTATTTTTATTTTCATCTAGCTCCTCTATAATTGGAAAATCAAATCTAAAATGAAGATCTATTAATTTTTTTTGAACCTTTTCAATAATTGGGTTCATTAATCTTTGATTATACGGTTTTTTTGCTAAAATATTTTTTATCTCTTCATCTAAAGCATTTAAAATCATCTCGATATCAGATGGCAAAAGATCAAAGAAATTAAGCTCTAAATAGTCTTCTTGAAATGATATTTGATGAATATCCTTTAAAATTTCATCATCATCTAAATGTCTTTTTTCCTCTATATCGGCAATTTTTAAGTAAACATTTTCAATATTACTTTTAATGTTCATGTAAGAGGCTTTTGTAAAGATATTTTTTGATTTTTCGTTAATTTTAAAAGATGTAAGGGTTATTTCATCTAAAATATCTGAAAACATTAAAATATCTTTTCTACATAAGTTTTCTTCATTGTCTAATCCCGATTGAACCTCTTTTAAAGTAGATGTTAGTTCATATATTTTTGAAATATTTTTTTTATTATCCATAAGCCCTCTTTTATTTTATTATTTTATAAACTGAGCAAAGATATTAAATAAATTTTTTAGCTATATAATAATTATTATATTAACTATCAATTTAAATAACTTAATTAATTGGCTTATTACAGCTTTTCCCCCTATTAGTATTATAATAAAAAAAAGCTTTTTTGTCAAGCAGATTTTGTGAACATATAATTTTAAAAATATAAAAGTTTATTTTAATAATTTTCGTAAATAATTACATTTTAACTAGCTAGACTTTTTTACAAAAAACCATTTGAACCTAAATGATTTTAGATTTAAAATTAGTGTAATTTTCTTATAGGAGATAAAAAAGAGTATGTCACTAGATAGTTCAAGCTCAACTAGGCTTTTAAAAGATAGTTATTTAGATGCCACAAGAAAAAAAGGATTAATTGATTTCACAAAAGAGATTAGAGGACAAAAAAATGATTTTTCAGGAAAATATCAAATCAAGCTCTCTGATTTACATAATCTTTTTTCTGAAACAGTATGGGAAGATGAGAAAAAAACAGGTGGACATATTAAATTAAAACATAAAGTTACTAATGTTGTTATTGAATATAAAAATCATGGAAAAAATACTGTAGATCCTGGTGCAGCTTTAGATATTTTTGATCAAGTTCAAACTCATTTAAATATCTTAGGCAATGATATTTTTGCTTATAAAACTAGAAACTGGAAACAAGAGCCCGTCTATCAAAAAGCCATAAGTAATTTATAATTAAAAAAAAATTTAAATAATCTTTTTAACAATTGAATCAACCGTAAAACCAAACTCTTCTTTTATTTTATTCGCTGGAGCGGATATTCCGAATCTATTTACAGTAATTGCAATTCCATCTAAGCCGATATATTTATACCATCCCATCTCAGAGCCTGCTTCTATTGCAACTCTTATGCCCAATTCCCCTTTTATTATTTTATCTTTATATTCTTTTTTCTGAGTTTCAAAAATCTCGAAACATGGAAAAGATACAACTCTTACATCTTTATTTAATTTTTCAAGCTCTTTTGCAACTTCAATTGCTAAAGATAGCTCAGATCCTGTTGCAAATAGAGTATAGTCTGGTTTTGTTTTTTCTTTTTTAATGATATACGCGCCTTTTGAAAGGCCGTCTTCGAATGAGATACTGGTTTCTGCTAAAGTAGGCAGCCCCTGTCTAGATAGTATTAAAGCAGTAGGTCCAATATGTTTTAGGGCAGCTATCCAAGCCATTTTAACTTCATTTGCATCTGCTGGCCGAATTACTTGAAGATTTGGGATAGCTCTAAGGGATGCTATCTGTTCTACAGCTTGATGAGTTGGCCCATCTTCACCTAGAAATATCGAATCGTGAGTGAATTGATAAATGACTCTTAAATTAGAGAGAGCGGCTATTCTAATAGCATTTCTCATATAATCAGAGAAAACTAAAAAGGTTCCACAAACGGGAATAAAAGTATCTACTAAAGAGAGTCCATTTGAGATAGTTCCCATAGCAAACTCTCTAACACCAAATTTAAAATTTCTACCTTTAAAATTTGAAAAGGTTATTTGCTCAAAATTATTTAAATAAGTTTTATCAGAAGAAGAGAGATCAGCTGATCCTGAATATAAAAATGGCAAAACTTCTGCTAAATAATTTAAAATTTTTGAAGAAGATTCTCTAGAAGCAATTGGTGTTTTCATCTCTAAATCTTTCAAATCTTTTTCGAGTTCTGAGGGAAGAGTTTTACATTGCATTTTTTTAAATTCTTCGAAAAGTTTTGGGTTTTCTTTGGCCCACCTAGAAAAATTTTCATTCCAGTCATCTTCTAATTTTTTTTGGCTTTCTTGTTTTTTTTCAAAAAAGCTTGAAACATTTTTTGAAACATAAAATTCTTCTTCAGGCAAATCTAAAGCTTTTTTTGTAGCTTTTAGTTCCTCTTCGCCAAGTGGCGCGCCATGTACTTTATGAGAGCCTGACATATGAGGAGAGCCTTTTCCAATAATTGTATTTGCAACTATCAAAATAGGCTTTGTCTGTTTTTTTTCAATTTCTTTAAATGTAGCATCTAATGCATCTAAATCATGACCATCTATTTCAAAAACATCAAAACCATAAGCTCTATATCTAGCTTTAGTATCTTCAGATGTATTTTCAGATACAGGCCCATCTAAAGAAATCTTATTTGAATCATAAATAATTACTAAATTATCTAATCTTAAATGCCCTGCTATTGAAGAAGCTTCTGATACTACCCCTTCCATCATGCAACCATCTCCCATAAGAGCATAAATTTTATTATCAAAGAGTTTATATTTATCGGTATTGAATTTTGCAGCTAATATTTTCATTCCAATTGCCATACCAACTGCATTTCCAGTTCCATGGCCCAGAGGGCCAGTTGTAGCTTCTACGCCATCTGTTACATGTACTTCTGGATGACCTGGTGTTTTAGAACCAAACTGTCTAAAAAATTTAATTTCCTTCATAGAAACTTTAAATCCAGCTAAATGAAGACATGAATATAAAAGCATAGATCCATGTCCTGCAGAGAGCACAAATCTATCTCGATTTAACCAATTAGATTTTTTAGGATTATGTTTTAAAACTTCAGCGTAAAGATATGCTCCAATATCAGCACATCCAAGAGGAAGTCCTGGATGACCAGATTTTGCTTTTTCTATAGCTTCTATAGATAAACCTCTAATAGTTTTTGCAATTTCTTCAACTATCTTTTTATTTTTTTCATCCATTTTAAAAATTCCTTATAACTATAATATAAAAAGATAGTTTGAGACAGATTTGAAAAATTTACAAGAAAAAGCTTTAAAATCACTTGGGATTTTCAAAAAAAATACCTTGTAAATTCTAAATTGATTTCAAAATTCACAAGGTAAAAATCTTTTTTAACTCAGTTTCAATTCTAAATTTCTGATGAAGTTATAAAGCAGCTAGTAAAACACAAGCTAAAGGTATTAATCCCAAAGTATTAAAAGAAGCGGCTGCCACCCCTGCAATATTATCTAGTTTTTCTTTAGTTTCTTTATTTTTCACAAATAATTTAGCTATATGAGGAGTATTTAAAGCTAAAGCAATTCCTAATCCTAAACTTAAAAAAATGTGAGATCCTATTATTGAAAGAGCAGTTCCTGCTATTAAAGCAAAACATGAATGACCTGTAAATTAAAATTTTAATGATCTTGCTCTGAAATAGAGAAGCTAAACATTTGACTTTGCAGATTATTTAGGTTAAATTATTTAACTAAATAAATGCATTTTTTAGGATTTTTATATGTTATCAAATGAGATAAGAAGAAGTTTTTTAAAATATTTCAAAACTCAATCCCACACGATTGTTCCATCAGGCTCATTACTTCCCCATGATGATCCAACGCTTTTATTTACAAATGCCGGAATGAATCAATTCAAAGATGTGTTTTTAGGGAAAAGCAAAAGATCATATAAAAGAGCTACATCTTCTCAAAAATGTATAAGAGCTGGAGGAAAACACAATGATTTAGAGAATGTCGGATTTACATCTAGGCATTTAACTTTTTTTGAGATGCTTGGCAACTTTTCATTTGGTGATTATTTCAAAAAAGAGGCAATTAGTTTTGCATATGATGTCTCTACACATGTTTTTGGGCTTGATCCAGATAAAATATGGGCAACAATATATACAGATGATGATGAAGCATTTGAGCTTTGGAAAAAACATCTTCCGGAAAAAAGAATTGTTAGATTTGGTGAAGCAGAAAATTTTTGGGCTATGGGAGAGATAGGCCCATGTGGACCTTGCTCTGAACTTTTGTATGATAGAGGCGAAAAATACTCTGATGCCAAATCCCCTTTATTTGATAAAGCAGGAGAAAGATATTTAGAATTTTGGAATTTAGTTTTCATGCAATTTAATAAAGATATTTCTGGCAAAATGATAGCGCTTCCTTCTCAATCAGTAGATACAGGAGCTGGACTAGAGAGAGTTGTCTCTCTAAAAATGGGAGTAGATTCAGTATTTGCAACAGATCTTTTTATGGAGTTAATCTACGAGATCGAAATAATTTCTAAAGTAAAATACGATGAAAAAAACAAGAGTATAGCACCTGCTTTTCATGTAATCGCAGATCACATCAGATGTTTAGCTTTTGCAATAGCAGATGGGATAATGCCTAGCAATATTGAAAGAGGATATGTACTCAGAAAAATTTTAAGAAGAGCTGCAAGATACGGAAAAATTTTAAAATTGGAAAAACCTTTTTTAGCTGAAATCCTACCAAAACTTAGTTCTATTATGGGAGAGGATTATCCAGCAATAGTAGCCTCTGAGAAAAGAACAGCTGAGATTTTAACGATAGAAGAAGAAGCATTTATAAAAACACTTAAAAGAGGCGGCTCTTTAATGCATGAGGTAATAACCTTTGCAAAAAAAGAGAAGAGAAAAATATTAGGAGAAGAAGCGTTTAAGTTAAAAGATACATATGGATTTCCAGTAGAAGAGATTTTGTTAATCGCAAAAGATGAGCATTTAGAAGTAGATTTAAAAAAATTCAACACTTTAGAAGAAGAAGCAAAAAATAGATCAAGAAAAGCTCAAGAAAAGCATTTAGATACTTTTGATAAAAACTTTTTTGAAGATTTTACAAAAACGCATAGCCCAAGTGAATATTCAGGACATTTTACTTTTGAAACAGATAGTAAAATTATAGCTATTGTCGATAAAAATAAATTTACAGACGAAATTAAAAAAGATGATTGCGCCATTATCATTTTAGATAAAACTCCATTTTATGCAGAAATGGGAGGACAAGTAGGCGATAAAGGTGAAATTTTCATTGGTAATAATATATTTAAAGTTGAAGATACTCAAATGCCATATCCTGGAGTTATCATCCATATCGGAAAACTCTTAGATGGAACTTTAAGAAAAGCAGACAAAGTTAAAGCTAAAATAGCTATAGAAAGAAGAAAAAAAATAGAAGCCAATCACTCCGCTACTCACTTAATACACTATGCACTCGCTAAAGTTTTAGGAGAACACATTAAACAAGCTGGATCTTTAGTGAATGAGAAAAGATTTCGTTTTGATTTTGATCATCATAAAGCTCTTTCTTTAAAAGAGATTAGAGAAGTTGAAAGATTTGTTAATGAAAAAGTTAGAGAAAATATAAAAATAAAGGCCTTTGAAATGCCCTTTGAAGAAGCTCAAAAAGACAAATCGATTAGACAAATTTTTGGAGAAAAATACTCAGATATAGTAAGAGTTATCGAGATGGGAGAGTCAAAAGAACTTTGCGGAGGAGCTCATGCAAATTATACTGGAAACATTGGTTATTTTAGAATTTTTAAAGAAAGCTCAATAGCTCAAGGCATTAGAAGAATAGAAGCGATAACAGGACTAGCTGCAGAAGATTTTGTATATGATACAGAAGATGTTTTGCAAAACATAACAATTAGCTTAAAAACCCCGATGAATACAATAGAAGATAAAATTTCATTTATATTAGCGGAGAATAAAAATTTATATTTAAAGCTTAAAGAAAACAGACAAAACGAGCTAAAAAATTTAATATCTTCAATCTCAAAAAAGGTTGAAAATATAAATTCTATAAATGTTGTAACCCAAATTGTTGAAGTAGATCCAAAAGATCTAAAAACTTTTGCTGAAAATCTTTTGAAATCTTTAAAATCCGCTGTTATTGCAGTTGCATGTAAAACAGATAATCGTTGTCAATTTTTTATAAAAATAAGTCCAGATCTAATCGATAAAAATATATTTGCAGTTGATCTTATAAATGAGATCTCTCCAATAATAAATGGGGGGGGGGGCGGAAAAAAAGATCAAGCGCAAGCAGGAGGCAAAGATGCAACTAAAATCAAAGACGCCTTTACTAAAATTAAAAACATAATAAAAGAAAAGTGATCAATCCTTACAAATCTACGATTTTCGAATCTAAAATTTTTAAATCCATGATTTTTGAAAATTTTTTAGAAAAAATAGAATCTAAAACTTCTATTTTAGTTGATGATATTTTAGATTCTGAAATAGCTTTTTTATCTACATTTTTAAATCAAAATCTTAAAAAAGATATTTTAATAATTTCAACAGATAGAAGAAAGGATCTTTTTTATAAAAATCTATCCTCTTTTAATGAAAATCTTTTAGAGTTTTTATCTTGGGAGACTATGCCCTTTGAAGAGATAAAACCATCTTTAGATATTATTGGCCAAAGATTTGATACTTTAAACAAACTACTTTTTTCTAAAAAAAATCATCTTTTGATATGTACACCTCACTCTCTTTTACAAAAAATCATTCCATCGAATATCACAAAAGATCTATCAATACATTTAAAAATTAATGAAATTTTTGATTTTGATAATCTAATAAAAAAACTTTTCTCACTCGGATATAAAAAAGAAACGATAGTATCTGATAAAGCTCAATTTGCTATAAGAGGATATATAATCGATGTTTTTCCAACAAATCTAGATCACCCCTATAGAATAGAGTTTTTTTCAGATGAAATTGAATCGATTAGAACATTTGATATTGAGACTCAAAAATCTGTAGAAAAAAAAGAATCTTTAGATATTTTTTTAGCAGATGAGTTCAAATTTTTAAAAGATGAGAAAAATTTAACAAATATCTTTTCTTATTTAAAAGATGATTTTTTAATTATATTTGATGATCTCTTGGAGATAGAAGATTCATTAACTGCTTTAAATAGCTTAAAAATAAAAAACTCAAAATACTTTTTATCTTTTGAAAATTTTTTAAATGAAACTAAAAAGAATCAAAAAATCTATTTTTCTGAAAAGAAAATAGATGAGATATCATCTATAAGCTATAAACAAAAAGATGCGAATGAGATCACTTTTGAAATTTTTCAAAAGCATCTAGATGCTTTATTATTTAAACATCCGTTTATTACATATTTAGATTTTTTAAATTTAGAAAAACTAGAACATATTTTAGATCACATTGAAATGTTTTTAGCAAAAAACTTAAGAATTATATTCTTTTATCAAAATGACGCAGAAAAAAAACACATAGAAGAGCTGCTAGATAAAAAAAACATCTCTTTAGATAACGATCAAAAAATATTTTTTGAAACAGGTTTTTTATCTTCTGGATTCATAATACAAGATCAAAATCTTTGTATTATCCCTTATAATGAAATCACCAAAAGAAAAATTATTCGAAGACAAAAATTTAGAGAGGCCTATCACTCACCTACTAATTCGTATCACTCATTGGAAGTTGGAGATTTAGTTGTTCATTTTCACAGCGGTATCGGTAAATATCTAGGCTGCGAAAAACTATCTAATCATTTAGGGATTGAGACAGAATTTTTATTAATTGAATATGCTAAAGGCTCAAAATTATATGTACCCATCTCTCAATCACATTTAGTTACAAAATATATTGGGTCTACCGAATCTTCGCCTGATTTAACTCAGCTTGGTTCTAATAAATGGCAGAAAACAAAAATTTTAGCTCAAAACCAAATAATTGGTTATGCATCTGATCTTTTACATATTCAAGCTACAAGAGAGTTAGAAGGTGGCTTTGAATATTGTAATGATTCAGAAGAAACAATACTTTTTGATCTGGATTTTCCATACACCGAAACTGCAGATCAAAAAAAAGCAATTGAAGATTTAAAAAATGATATGATGCAAAAAAAAGCAATGGATCGGTTAATTCTAGGAGATGCTGGCTATGGAAAAACTGAAGTTGCAATGAGAGCGGCTTTTAAAGCTGTCTATGATGGAAAAAAACAAGTTGCTGTTTTAGTTCCAACAACTGTTTTAGCAATGCAACACTTTGATACTTTTCAAGAAAGAATGTCCTCGTTTCCAATTACAATTGATGTAGTATCTCGTTTTAAAACTGCTAAAGAAAATAGAAATACTCTAGAAGACGTAAAAAAAGGCAAGGTAGATATTTTAATTGGAACCCACAGAATTTTATCAAAAGATGTTTCATTTAAAGATTTAGGGCTTTTAATAGTTGATGAAGAGCAAAGATTTGGAGTTAGAGCAAAAGAGCATTTAAAAAAGTTTAAAAAAGGCGTTGATTGCTTAACTTTGAGCGCTACTCCTATTCCTAGAACATTATATATGTCTTTAATCAAAGTTAAAGAGATGTCTGTCATAAATACACCTCCTCAAGATAGATTACCTATAAAAACTATAATTTCTGAAAATGATGATGAAGTTATAATAAACGCAATTTTAAGAGAAAAATCGCGGCAAGGCCAAATATTTTTTATTCATAATAGAGTAGAGAGCATTTATAAAAGATTAGAGCACGTAAAAAAATTAACTAAAAACTCAACTTTTGCAGTAGTTCACGGTCAAATGGCAACAGAAGATGTAGATCTTACTTTTCATAAATTCAAAAAAGGAGAGATCGACATACTCTTTTCCACAACGATTATTGAAAATGGAATAGATGTTCCCAATGCTAACACCATAATTATTGATAGAGCAGATGCTTTTGGACTATCTGATCTTTATCAATTAAGAGGAAGAGTTGGACGTTGGAATAGAGCAGCATACGCATATTTTTTAACTCCTAAAAATAAACAAATCTCTGAAATCTCACAAAAAAGACTAACTGCTCTTTTAGAAGCTCCTTCATTTGGAGGAGGTATGGCAATTGCTATGAGAGATTTAGAAATTAGAGGCGCAGGAGATATTTTAGGAATAAAACAATCAGGTCAAATTTCTAACATAGGTTTTCATTTATATTGCAAACTTTTAAAAAGAGCTATTTTGAGTATTCAAAATAAAAAAGAAGCTTCTTTTATTGAAACCAAGATGGAGTTTTCATATCCGGCATATCTTCCAGATGAGTATATCCCCCACGAAAATCTACGTATGGAGATATACTATAGGCTAGGAGAAGCGCAATCAAACAAAGCTATAGACGATATATCTATAGAGCTAAAAGATAGATTTGGAGCTATTCCAGAGCCTGTAAAAGAGCTGCTCTCCTTTAGCAAAATAAAAATATTTGCTAATACAAACTCATTTACGCATCTAAAATTTGGAGATTTTACACTATTTTGTGAAAGGCTTGATAAACACAAAAGAACTCAAAAAAACCTTATCCTTCCTAAAAAGAAAGATATTTTAAAATTTGAAGAAGATGTAATTGCTATTTTAAAGAAGAGTTTTGATATTCTCTAGATCTAATAAAAAATGACTTAAAATTTAACAAAATGTATGATATGTTATTTGAGAAAATGGATAAATTATTACATTAGGAGATAAAAAATGAATCTTGAAATTGCAGTAAACAATAGCTCTACATGTAGCCAGTTTTTTAATATTTTTGATAATAATGTTCAAGTTGATGTCAATACAATGTGGGGAACTGATAATGTTAGTGTAGATGGATATGAAGGAACAGTATCTACTGATTTCATTGCTAGACAACTTTTTTTAAAATTTACTAATGATAAAGTGTCCGATGATGAAAGCACACAATTAGCAACTCTTCTAGAAACAAAAGTGTTTATTCCTCTAAGAGATCGAATAATCCAATTAGATAAATACAGTTGTTGTTCTACATTAATTTATAAAATTAGAAATTTTACACGAATTGGTTGGACTCCAGAAGATTTTAATCTTACAGCAGGTTATCCATGTCTTAGGCATAGCATGCCATTAATAGCTCTAAAAAAGGAACTGTAACATAAGTTAAACTTCATCCTTGCCCATTTGTTTGATCCAAAAGTTATGAGTTTTTAATCAATATCTCTTTTATAAGAGCCTTTGACTGATTTTTTTTGAAGCTCTCTTGCTTTTTTTAAGATCTCAATGCCTTTTTCAACATGATCTTTTGTATATTTTTCAAAAACGAACTCAGAGCTTTTTTTAGTCTTTATACCATCTTGATTTAAAGGAAGATCTGAGATTAATAAAAGGACACCTAAAGTAAATTTTCTTTTGTAGCTAGCAGTAAAAAGAGTTGCACATTCCATCTCGATTCCTTGAGCCTTAGAAGCTTTTAAATTATTTTTAAAATCCTCGTTAAACTCCCAAAATCTCATATTTGTGGTAAAGGTAATACCGATATGATAAGTAGCTTTTTGTTCATCTAACACCTCTGTTACTGCTCTTTGCATCAAAAAATTAGCGAGAGCAGGAACTTCTTGAGGGAAATAATAATCAGATGTACCCTCCCCTCTAATTGCGGCTACAGGAACTAGAAACTCCCCTACTTTATACCTTCTTCTAAGCCCCCCACACATACCCAATAAAATAGCAGTTTTGATAGGTAAAAACGAGCAAATATCAACAACTAAAGCAGCGACGGGAGAACCTATTTTAAAATCTAAAATACTTACTTTTTCATCTTTTGAGTGAGCAACTTTAAAAGCGGATCCTTCAAAAATTTCTACATTTCTAGATTCTGCAAAATAATGAACATACATTGGAAAATTTGTAATTATTAAATTTTCTTGAAAATCCTCTGCCTTGCTACCTGAATATCTCTCAAGTGTCTCTAAAGCTAGTTCTTTTTCCATTTCATTCATAAAAACCCCATATAAGTTTAGATTAGAAGAGATTTAAAAAATTTGCAAGCATTAGAAATGCAAGGATTAGAAATTGCAAAATAATACTAAATGAATCAAAATATTAGTGATTTAAGAAAATGATATTTTTAAAAGGATAAAAAATGAGCTATCTTTCTGTAAGTGATATAAAAACATCAATGAAGGTAGAAATTGATAATGAACCTTATGTTGTTGTATCCAATCAATTTGTTAAACCTGGAAAAGGACAAGCCTTTAATAGGATTAGAGTAAAAAATTTACTAACGAATAGAACTGTTGAAAAAACTTATAAATCTACGGAAAAACTTGAGCTTGCAGACGTTGAAGAAACGAGAATGAGACTTTTATATCTAGAGCAAGAGGCTGCTGTATTTATGTCTGATGAAACCTTTGAACAAATAAGTGTTGATTTTTCTGTAATTAAAAAAAATAGAGATTGGCTAAAAGATGATGTAGTCTACGATCTTATTTTTTACAAAGGTGCAGTTATCGATCTAATACCCCCAACTTTTATGGAGCTAAAAATTACTCAGTCAGATCCAGGTTTAAGGGGAGATTCAGCATCTGGAAGAGTTTTAAAACCTGCAACTTTAGAAACCGGCGCTAAAGTTCAAGTGCCTATTTTCATCAATCAAGATGAAACAATAAAAGTTGATACAAGAACTTGTGAGTATGTCTCCAGAGTCTCTTAAGATCTTAAAAGATCGATCTTTGATGCTTAAAAAAGTTAGATCTTTTTTAGACGCAAAAAAAATAATAGAAGTAGACACCCCAATCTTAGTTAAATATCCTTCTATCGATGAAAATATTGAATCAGTAAAAACTCATCCTAATAAAAAAGATATCAGATATTTACATACATCACCTGAATATCTAATGAAAAGGCTGATAGCTAAAAATTATAAAAATATCTATTTTTTAGGCCATGTATTTAGAAAAAATGAAATCGGAGATTTTCATAATATTGAATTTACAATGCTAGAATGGTATCGATCTAACACTACCTTTAAAAGGTTTATAAAAGAAAATATTGATCTTATAAAACTTTTTGTAAAATTTAAAAAAGTTGAAAAGATATCCTATTTTGATCTTTTTTATAAAAACTTTAAGATAGATATTTTTAAATGCTCAAAAAAAGATCTAATTGAAAAATGTAAAAAATATAAAATCATAATTTCCAATATTAAAAGCCTTAAAAAGAGTGATTTTTTAAATCTTTTGATAGATTATTTTTTTAATCATCTTTTAAAAAAAAATATTCTTTATTTTGTTTATGACTATCCAAAAGAAGAGGCAATGCTAGCTAAAACATATATCAAAGATGGAAATGAAGTAGCTTTTCGATTCGAGATTTTTTTTAACGGTTTTGAATTAGCAAATGGATATTTAGAACTAAACGATGAAAAAATATTAAGAGAAAGATTTGAAAGAATAATAAAAATTAAAAAAAAGCATCTATCTAAAAAAAACATCTTAGATGAAAATTTTCTAAAATCTATAAATCACATAGGCGATAATTTATTCGGTATAGCAATTGGTTTTGATAGACTTATGATGTTAAGACATAAAACTCATGACATAAAAGATGTTTTATATTTTTCTTATCTAGAATTATAATTTTTTTTTATTTTTTGAATTCAAAATTATAATCTGTTATTTATTAAAAATAGACAAATATTAAAATTAGGAGCATTTCATGCCAGTTAATTTAAAAGGAAGAAGTTTTTTAACTCTAAAAGATTTTTCCCCAAAAGAAATTCATTATCTATTAGCTCTATCAAAAGATTTAAAAAGTAAAAATAGAGCGGGAATTAAAGGAGATTTACTAAAGAATAAAAATGTTGTTTTAATATTCGATAAAACTTCTACAAGAACTAGATGCGCTTTTGAAATGGGAGCCTCTCAAGAAGGTGCATATGTAACTTTTTTAGCAAATTCTCAAATGGGCAAAAAAGAATCTATAGAAGATACTGCTGAAGTTTTGGGTAGATACTACGATGGAATAGAATATAGAGGATTTAAACAATCACTTGTTGAAGAGTTAGCAGAGCATTCGGGTGTTCCTGTCTGGAATGGCCTTACAGATGAGTATCATCCAACTCAAATCTTAGCAGATCTTTTAACAATTCAAGAGCATATTTTCAAACCTTTTGAAGATATAAAAGTAGTCTTTGTTGGTGATGCTAGAAATAATATGGGAAGTTCTTGGATGGTAGGCTGCGCAAAACTTGGAATGCATTTTGTAGCACTTGCTCCAAAAAGCTTATGGCCAAATCCAAAGCTTGTTAAACAAATGCAAACTTTAGCAAAGAAAACAGGTGGTAAAATTGAAGTTACATCTAACATTGATACGGGTGTAAAAGGCGCTGATGTAATTTATACAGATGTTTGGGTATCGATGGGAGAAGAAGAAAAATTTCCAGAAAGAATAAAACTTTTAAAACCATATCAAGTAACTTTAAAAATGCTGCACAAATCTAAAAATCCTCATGTTAGATTTATGCACTGTTTACCTGCTTTTCATAATACAAAAACTGAAGTTGGCAAACAAATTTATAAAAAATTTGGTCTAAAAGAGATGGAAGTTACTGATGAAGTTTTTAGATCTAATCACTCAGTTGTATTTGATGAAGCAGAAAATAGACTCCATACTATAAAAGCTGTAATGGTAGCAACAATTGGTAATGTTTAATTATTGAAAAAACGATAATCAACAATTGATTAAAGAAAAAAGTAGTTTTAGAAAAAAAGAGCGAAAGTTTCGCTCTTTTTTTATTAACAGTTATTGTTATCAAAAGCAAAGAGATCTCTTTTTTTAGAACTAAAAAAAAATATTATTTAGAAATTATTGTTCCAGTTTTACCATTCAAAGCTAAAAGAGCATTTTCTAAAGAGGTTATAATAGATTTTTTTCCGCCTTTTTCTACAAATCTACATGCAGCTTCAATTTTAGGTCCCATTGATCCTTTTGCAAATTGGCCTTCTTCTAAATATTTTCTAGCTTCTTTAATCGTAATATTACCTAAAGCTTTTTGATCAGGTTTATGAAAATTGATATATGCTTTTTCAACATCAGTTAAAACCATTAATATATCAGCATTTATAGTTTTTGCTAAAACGGAAGCCGTTTTATCTTTATCAATTACAGCTTCTACACCTGTTAAAGAACCATCTTCATTTTTAATAACAGGAATACCGCCTCCTCCACAAGAGATAACAATCACCTTTTGATCAAAGAGAGTTTTTATACTAAAAGCTTCAATTATTTCAATAGGCTCTGGAGAAGGAACACATCTTCTATATCCTTTTCCAATTTGTTCAATCATTGTCCATTTCTTTTCTGTTTTAAAGCTCTCGGATTCTTCTTTTGTATAATAAGGTCCAACAGGTTTTGATGGATTTTTAAAAGCTTCATCATTAATATCTACTAATACCTGAGTTAAAACACTTACTACCTTTATATCATCTGATTGTTTTGTAATTTCGTTATAGGTAAGTCTTTGAATCATATATCCAATAAACCCTTGAGTCTCAGCTCCACAAATGTCGAGTGGCATTGCGGGAATCGTTTTTTTAGATATTTCATTTTGCAGTAGTATAGCTCCAACTTGTGGTCCATTTCCATGTGTTACAGAAATTAAATACCCCTCTTTTATAATATCTAAAAAGTGATGAGCGGTCTCTTTTACATGTTTTAATTGATCTTCATCTGTTCCTTTTTCTCCCGCTTGCAAAAGAGCATTACCACCGAGAGCTATTAATACTTTTTCTTTCATATTTTATGCCCTCTCTAGTGCGCAAGTCATACAGTGAGCGGCTCCATAGCCACCTGTCAAATTAGGAATATTTATTGGGTAGACATCAAGCCCCATTTTATACACATCTTTTTTATGTGGGAAAAACTGCCCTTCATTTTTCAAAAACTCATAATCTGCTTTAATTTGATCTAAAAGTTTTTCATAACGTTTTGGATCATCTCTTGTAATCCTTTTTAAGTTATCAATAACATTTTTAACATTTCTTTCAGATTCTACTGCTAAGATTGTTCCATCTTTTATACATAAAAAGTTAGATGCATAACTCATCTGCTCTAAAGTTGTAATATTGATAACTTCAAAACCTTTTGATTTTATATAATCATATAAATTGGTCTCTTTTGGATCTTTTTTAAAAGTCCCCATACCTTCATTATGAAAAACCTCAACTTTAGCTTCTTTAATTAACATTTCCGAGCCAACGACTACCTTAGATGAGGCTGCATTGAAATAAGTATCTAAGTGCATATTAATCATAGGATCTGGCTTGTCTGAAGATACAAGAGGATGCATAGGTTGATGAACAACGGCTAGTTCTTCGAATTCAAAATCTAAATGTAAAAGTTGATCTATGGCATCTCTATTCGTCCTATCTCCTTGCCCAATTAATGCAAATTTCCCCATCGGGATAAATTCTCCTCCTTCGATAGTTCCTGGATCTTCGATTTCATGGAGCAAAGATAGGCCCATTACTTGTTCCCAGAAAAATTTAGTAACTATCGTTTCTCTTCTTCTAGCAGGTTTTGCTAATCTACATAAAACTATTCCACTATCTGTTACAAATTGTTGATCTCTCATAAAATATAAATTCGCTAAAGGCTGTCTTTTTGTAATATTTAGATTAACATTTCTAGTGCCCTTTTGGACCTCAAAATTTAAAGAGGGATTCATTATTAAAATATTAAAAAAATGGGCGAGGTCTAAATATTTAATATTCTCTTCGAATTCTTCTTTCGCTCTAACAACAGCTGCAGGATCGCCAGTGAATTCCATAGTCTCTCTTGCTAAATTAATAAGCTCTCTTCTCACTATTGGGGTTCTATATGCTGCTTGTAGAATTGCTTGTTTTAATCTTATTACTTCTACTCCAAATTCTGTTCTTAAAATAGTTTCTAAAATTTCATGTTCTCTTCTAGCGCCTGACCTTGAAAAAGCTCTTTCATATAGAGAACTATACGGAGCCATAAGACCAAAAAACATCTCCAGTCCAGGTCTGTGAACAACTACTTTTTTAAGAGAGTCCCATTCAGCTCTGATTCTTCCATTCATTTTTATCACCTTAAAATTTATATTTATCTTTAATTTCTATATAAATAATTATTGGAAATATTGCGAGAATAAAAGCAATCTTAAACAAAAACAACATCTTAATAATATTTTTCTGCGATATTTTGGCCACCAAATTAAATGGTATGCAATATTAAAAACACTTATATTTGATCTTTCATATTTCATAGAAAAACAATATAAAGATTTTGTCTAAATATTAAAATATATTTTTATTTGCACCATTCATCCTACCATTAAAATGGTTGGCTTTCTGGTGTCATTTTTCGTAAATTAAATAATGAGCAATTAGAATTATATGTACTGAGTAATTTTAATATTTTCTAAAAAATTTAAAACTCTTAAAGGAATTGATTCGATATTTGGTAAAATATTAAGCGCTTCTTTCCATTTTTTTGTGCATGTACATTTAAGATTATCAAAAATTGAAATATTTTTTATTTTATTAAACTCGTTAAATTTCTTAAAAAATAGCTGATTACATTTATCGCAATTAGATGGTGTAGCTTCAGCTTTAACGCTATATGATATAGGGCTTATATAAAGTTGAGTTTTTAAATTTTTTGAATTTTTAATTTTTAAAGTTTCAACAATAGACCATAACCATGGAGGATAAAATAATTTCTTTTCCCAAAGTAGATGTGCTAATGTATCTTTTTCAATAGTTAAAATTTCCATATCAATTCTTTTTAAATTAAATTGATCTAAGTAAATCAAACTATTTATATAATCATCTATAGCTTCTTTTTCTGTTAAAAATGTAGGTTTAAAAATCATCAAAGGTATGATATCAACATCATATTTCTTGCAAAACTTCACTATTTCTTCAAACTTTTCATTGGTAAAACTTTTATTGATGCAAAAATCTCTGATTTGCGAGTTTGCACTTTCAAATCCAACAGCTATTTCTAATTTTTTAGAAAAGATTTTTTTAAGTTCTATGATTTTATTTTCAGTGAGATCAACAATTCTAGATTCTAAAACTACTTTTTTTACGAATGAAAGATTTTCTAAATATTCCATGAATTTTTTCACTACACTAAACGAGATTTCCTCTTCACAAAATAAACTCCCATCATTGTAAATACATATGACTGGATATTGATCAACGCTATTGATAATTGTTTTTTCAAATTGTTTGAAATAAGATTCATCTGATATTTTTTCATTGAAATTGGTTGCATTGTAAAAACCACAAAATGTACAACCTCCAGATCTTTTGGTTGCAATGCATCCTGTTCCTTTTAAAAAAACTACTAATCGATCTATCATTTTATCATCTAAATAGCCTTTTCTGATTTCGGTCATAATAATTTTTGTAATATCATTTCTTTTATTTTTAGATTTTAAAGAAGCGTTTTTTCTAAGTTTTATCATATAAGACTGTAAAGATTCAATTATTTTTTGATCTTCAATTATTTTACTTGTCATCTTTCCCCCCTTTACTATAATTTAATTCGAAATTAAAAAACTTTAAAGTTGTTATTACATTTTTAATTTCTTCTTTTTTAAAAAAAATATAATCGGTATTGAAAGATGATGTTACTAAAACACTAATATTTTCTTTGGCAAGAGGTAATAAAACAGAAGATAAGATACCAGAAAAAGAAAAAGGAATAGATTCATCGAAATGTAACCTCTGCCAATCTGGATCAATTTTATTATAACTTTTTAAACTATTTGATTCTGCAATAATCGATAGTTCTCTTTCTGTTTTTATAAAAGAAAAAAAAGACAGTTTATTTAAGTCGATTAAATTGAGCTGTATTAAGGATATTTGATAGATGCAATAAAACTTATTAGAAATAACTAATTTTTTAAACTTATTTGATGTTAATTCGTTTAGATCATTCATTTTTTTAGTTTTTTTAAGACTCTTTAAAAAAAAGAGCCTTTAATATTTACAAAATTAAAAAAGCTAGATTATTTTTTAATTAGTTTTCCTAAATCTAAAGTAGATTGGGGAGTATCTTTATCTAGACAAGCCGTAAATAAAACTCTCCCACCTATATTACTAATTTCTTTTGCTGCAGCTTCAATAGCAGCACTAGCGTCTCCCGGACGATTTAAGGGATCAGAAACATCTTTTGATTCTTCTGCTTGATCAGCAAAAAGAAGAATGTAAGATGGTTCGCCCTCTGGTGAATTCATAGGAACGCAAGCATGAGCTGCATCTCTATAATTCCAAAGCCATGTTAATACTGATTTATCATCAGCATATACCACCTGTGTATTTCTTACTGGTTCAAATTTACCTTCACTTCCTAATCCTACAAAAGTTTCTCCTTCTTTTCCAAAACGAAGGCAAATCTGTCTTTGGATTTTTTCTAAATCTAAAGCTCCCATAGGAGTTAGTTGTTGAAGCGATATGCAATTATATAAATCTACAAAATTTGAAATGCTTCCTAGATCTGCTTTTTTTCCTTCTTTTAACTTTTCCATTTGAGCTGATGCTCTTCGCAATAAATAATAAATTGTGGATTTTTTATCATTGCCAGCGTTCATTTGATTAAATACCCGATCCCAAGATTCACAAACTTTAACTTGTTCAAAATTGGTTGAATCAATTTTATTGACAAAAACACTTTGTGCAGCCTTTTGTTTTAAGTCACTTAAGTATCTTTGTTGTGATTTTGGAATTGCTTTTCTACTTTTAACCATTACTTCAATCAATGCAAAACAAACTTTAGTTTGTGGAAATTTTGCAAAAATTTCTGGTGCAACATTTATAGATAACATAGATAAAGCGCTACTACTACTAGCCATTTAATACCTCACTTATTTTTTAAATAATTTAAAAAAAGATCGATTGCGACATAAAACATTATCACAGCCGATACACGATTAATAATTTTTAAAATCATCTTATTGTTATTGTTTTTTTTAATAAAAAATCCTACAGAAGCGAGTGAAAAAAACCAAAGCGTATCAATAAAGATACAACCTAATGCAAAATATTGTTTTGCAGTTTTGGAATATTCAGTTGCAACGGAGCCAATTACAAAAAAAGTATCTATAAGAGCATGTGGATTTAATAAAGAAACTGTAAGGCAAAAAACTATTTGTTTAAAAAGTGATAAAGATGATTCATTTGATTCGGTAGAATCAGGGATTTTTTCTCTCCAAAGCTTATATCCAAAATAAAATAAAAAAATAATTCCACCGAAAATAATAATCGTTTTAAAAGCAGATATACGAGTTACCCAAGAACTACCTAAAATAGCGCTTACAACTAATAGAGCATCACAGAGAGCTGCAATTAAAACCAAAAGAAGAATTCTGAAGTGTTTTTTTTCGATGGTTCCAGTTCTAAATATAAAAGCATTTTGTGCCCCTAAAGGACAAACAAGACTAATACCTAAAATTGATCCCTTAATAAAAGCAGATGGCATATTCAATTCCTTTTAAGGATCAGGATTATAATTAATAGTTTATTTTAGAGCAATTTTTTTTTATTGCATCAAATAATTGCTCTGGCAAGTTAATCGTTTGATTATTCAATACTAAGTTTTTGAAGCCATATGTTTTTTTTACATTATGTAAAACTTTATAAAAAATGCTCCATGAATATTCAGGAAATGAATTATAAAGTTTATCATATTCCAATAAAATACCTTTATGTATTTGAGATTGATTTTTATCATTTTCATATAAAATTTCACATAAAAATTGATCAAGCTTTGATAAATTAATTTTATGTTTTTTTACTGTAAAATATGCAGCTTTTCGAAGAATTTCAATATCATAATCATTTCTAAAATCATCAGTTTTCATTAAAAGAATTTCAGCCCCTTCTTTTTTAAGACATTGAATTAGGTTTTCATGCTGTTTTTGAGCTAATCCTTTATTTATTGAGCCTATTTTTCCTTCCATATAAGGATCATTTATGTACATAATATCAAATACACCTTCAGCAGATTCAAGCATTTGTATTTTACGATTTTTTTCATAGCTAAAGTCGAAAATATCATCATCTAGCTCACAAATTAAACATTTACCTCCTCCTCCAGCTTTAAAAAATTCTGATAAGTTAATTTTAATTACTTTTAATCCTCTATTTTCAAGTTCTGTTATTAACTTTTCACTAACTCGATTATCAATGATTATGGATTTATTAATTGTAGGAGAATTACATGCAAAACTTTCAGCATTTTTTTTTGAAAGTACAATTGCATTTGGATATTTTTTTTTAAAAATTCTTTTTGTTTTTTCATCAAAAGCATCTGGATAATAAAGGATGGTTTCATCAATGATAATATCATTTTCTATTAGTGGAATTTCTTTTAAAGCTACATCTAAATGATAATAATTTTCATCGATCATATGAGCTTTGATAATATTTACTTTTTCAAAGTCCGCTTTTAAAAAGTTTTTTATTTCACCAACTATCCAATCAATAGTTTTTTCATCTGTCCTATAACCATATCCAAAAATTATATCCAGACTATTTTTATGTTTTACAAATTTTACTTCAGCGCTGCCTTCAAAGGGTAAATTATTTGGTATTTCAATTATATTATATCCTTGTTGCATAGCCCATAAACGATTATATTTTACCTCTTCTAACCTAGTACCTTTTCCATGAGGAGCAGTAAAATTACTTAAAAAAAAATAAGATGTATTTTTATATTTAAAAAAAAGACCCGATTCTGGACGAAAAATAATATCAGGGACTATCTGCTTTTTCTTTTCTAAATATTTTGAAGAGACCTTTTTTATGTATTTCACAATATCTTCATTAGAAAATTGTTTTTTTAAATTTTGAACTTGATCAGAAGATAGCTCACTAAATAAATTTTGAATAATTATATCTTCATGTTTAGATTTAAAAAAATTATTGATAATAGATCCCAAAATTACAGGATTATTGATTTCAAAAGCGAGTGGTTTTTTTTCATATTGCAATTCATAAATAATTTTTTGTACTAAAGAAACAAAATATTCAGGAGTAGAAGAATATTCTTTGCATTTTTTTAAAATATTTTTACAAATTTCATTTTCTAAAATTTCTTTATTTAATGTTGTTTTTGTAAAATTTTGTTGTGTCATAACCAAATCCTTTGAAAAATCATAATCATTAAGTATAATAGAAAATTTGATATGAAACTACAAGGAATTTTGAGAAAATGTCAGAACTAATTATGGTTCATCATAATTATTTGGAAATATTGCGAGAATAAAAAAGCTCTTTTGTTTTTAAAAGAGCTTTTTTCTTACATTATCTTAATAAATTTTGAATCTTTATCTTTCCTATTTTTATAATTTTCCTTTGAACTTTTTATTCTCATTATAAGCCCAGAGATAAATCAAAATAGAAAAAATAGTAAGAACAACCAAATCATATGGCAATTTTAAATATCCCAAAGGATCTATAGGTAAAAAATTATTAAACATCAAAGAAGGATCTCCAAGATATGATATAATCACAATACCGATAAGATAAACAATAACCCAAAAATTTCTTTTGAACTCCCATTTTGTCTTAACAAAAATAAAAGCTATGTAACCTGTAAGCATTAGTAAAACACCAACAAGAGACCAAGGCCAAGTTGCCCAATAAATCACAAAGGTAGATAAAACAAAACCTATAATAGTAACTAAATTAACCATTGGTAATTTAAATGGTCTTGGAGTTTTTGGTTTGGTTTTTCTAAGTATTTTTACAGTGAGTACTGCTGCTGCATACGGAACAACCCCTGTCACAGATGCAATTAAAGCAACAGATGCAAAATTTGGGATAGCAATCATAATAATACTTGTTAAAACAGACGTAAAAATAAGAGACGCTATTGGAGTGCCATATTTTTTATTAACATTTGCCATAGGTTTCCAAAAAAGCTTGTCTCTTGCCATTGCAAAAGGCAGTCTTGCTTGAATCAAAACCCAGCCACCACCGGCTCCGGCTGTTGCTATTATTGCTCCTATAGTCGCTATTGCAGCAAGCCATGGAAGACCTATTCCAATTGCAACATCTGCAAAGGGTGATGTTAACTCACCTACTTTTTTCCAATCTCCTGCATTAATACCAAGACCTTGCCAATCGATCATTCCAAGAAACACAAAAGCTAAAAGCGTATAGACTAATAAAACAATAATAATGGTTAAAATCATTGCCCAAGGAATTGTTTTTGCTGGATTTTTCACTTCCTCTGTTGGCATAACAATCGCTTCAAAACCTGTAAAAGACCAAAAAAACAGAGCTACACCTAGAGTCACTCCTGTAAAACCAAAAGGGATAAATGGTGTAAAATTATGCCCTTGAACAAAAGCTAAACCTACCAAGAAAAAAATAGCAAGAGGTATCAACTTACCGACTGTAGTAATAACGCTATATAGCCCTCCCCATTTTACTCCAAAAACATTAATTAAAGTAAAAGCCCAAAGAGCTATTAGAGCTACTAAAATTCCAATTGGAGTAAGGGTTCCTCCATGAGCAAGTCCCGGAACATAAAACCCTAAATAAACAACAAAAATATCTATAATAGCTGCTGTTCCGATAAAGAGATATAAAAAATATCCCCATCCCATCAAAAATCCACCCATGTTGCCAAGTGCTAATCTTGGTAGTGAATAAGGGCCGCCAGATAAAGGGAAAGCAGAACCCAACTCAGCGTAAGCAATTCCTAAGAAAAAAGTAATTATTCCTGCAATAATAATTGATAAAATAAGTGCTGGACCTGCAACAGCTGCCATAATAGCTGGCATTCCGAAAATTCCTGAGCCTAATATTCCACCGACACCAATCGATAAAAGGGTAAAAAAACCCAGCTCTTTTTTTAATCCATTTTTTGTCACAAAGCTCTCCAAAATTTTTATATGTTAATAAATAAAATAGTAATTTAAATATTTTTAAAATTAAATATTTTATTTTTATTTTATTCGGCAATCCAGCCTTGAACTATTGGGAAAAACCGACCTTTTGAAAAAGCTTTTTTACTAACTCTAATGCCTGGCGGACCTTGTCTTCTTTTATATTCCGCTCTATGAATTCTTTCTACTAACTCTTTTACAAGAGTTTCATCAATTTTGTATTTTTTTACTATTTCATCTATACTTAAATGATCTTCAACATATCCATCTATTACTTTATCTACTACCGAATAAGGAGGCAGAGTATCTTGATCTTTTTGATCAGCTTTTAGTTCTGCAGATGGCTCTTTTTTTATAATAGAGCTTGGAATTATCTCTTTTTTTCTATTTATCCATTTAGCTAATTCATATACCAAACTTTTCGTTACATCATTTAAAACACCTAATCCTCCGCACATATCTCCATATAAAGTAACGTATCCCATCGCCATTTCTGATTTATTACCAGTAGATAAAACTATATATCCTAACTTATTAGAAATAGCCATTAGAATCATTCCTCTAATCCTAGCTTGTAAGTTTTCTTCAGTAGTATCAAAAGATTTACCTGCAAAAACGGGACTGAGTAGATCCAAATATTGTTGATACATATGATCGATTGGAATATCCATTAGCTCAACTCTTAAATTTGCAGCCAAAAGATTTGCATCTTCAAAAGAAGAGATTGAAGAAAATCTAGATGGCATATTCAATGCTAAAACATTTAAAGGTCCTAAAGCATCTGCTGCAATACATAAGACTAAAGCTGAATCTATACCGCCAGAGAGACCAATCAAAGCTTTGGATAAATGAAGTTTTCTAAAATAATCTTTGACGCCTAAAACTAAAGCGTTATAAAGATCTTGCATAGGATCTATTTGATAAGAAGCTACTGGCGTTTGTTTTTCAATATCAATTAAAAGATGATCTTCTACAAACCCTTTAGCAACATTAATTAAATTGCCCTCTTTATCAAAATACATACTATGTCCGTCAAATACTAATTGATCATTAGCTCCAACTTGATTACACATGATATGAGGACAATTCAAAGTTTTAGAAACTTTTGAAAAAACGTCTATCCTTAGATCCTTTTTTTCATAACAATATGGAGATGCTGCAATATTAATTAAAAGATCAGGCTTTAATTTTTGCAGTTCTTTTATAGGATCAATTTCATATTTTTTATAAACATTCTCGCTATGAGCCCAAACATCTTCGCAAATGAGAACCCCTATTTTTTTACCTTTAAACTTAAATACCTTTTGTTCAATCCCTGGCTCAAAATATCTTTTTTCAACAAAAACATCATAAGTTGGAAGTAGCGATTTATCTTTAAATCCTAAAAGTTTTCCATCATAAATAACAGCAGCGCTATTAAAAAGAAGATTTCCTTTTTTTTCTTTATTTCTTCTAATAGTTCCAACGACTATAAATAAATCTTTTGAAGCTTCAATTATTTTATCAAGCTCAACTTGCATTTGATCTATAAAATCATCATATAGCAAAAGATCTTCAGGTGGATAGCCAGATATTGCTGCCTCTGGAAAAACTATCACCTCAGCTTTTTCAAGCCTTGCTTTTTCAATTGTATTTAAAATCTTTTCGGTATTGCGAGTTAGATTTCCAATAGTTGGATTTAACTGAGCGACATATATAAGCATTTTTTTATATCCTTTTTTT
>SDBT01002289.1_pt1 | contig 34032 bp, 30 predicted proteins | sample 2277101 | NCBI WGS metagenome assembly SDBT01 (sample SAMN10404973, study PRJNA504765) | marine sediment metagenome | isolation source: marine sediment core GS10_PC15, 103 cmbsf | place: Arctic Ocean: Southern Knipovich Ridge | collected 2010
TGCGAGACTACATCGGCGGCGGGGAGCGGGTAAGGGGCATTCCCGACCGGAGGGAATTCGGGCGCCGGGTTCTCCTCGGACGGGCACAATTGCACCTGACGGCAATCCGCGGCATGCGCTGGCCGATGGAGCTGGCAAGCGCAATTATTCCTCCGATCCCGGTGTGGCCGATGGAAGTGGAAATGGTGCCGTTCTACGATGTCGGCGCGGTTGGCGACCCGGATTTCGGCTGGTTGAAAACGAGGCATGGGTTCGGCGGCGGCCTTAGATTCGTGCTGCCGCCCGACCTCGTTGTCCACCTCGACATCGCGCGATCCCCCGGCGGAGAAACGAAATTCTACTTTGGCTTCAGGGAGACGCTTTAACCGGATCACATACGACGCGGTCCGGTCATCCGCAGCTTTCCGCCGTTTCACATTCAGCATGAACCCGCGCAGGGTATGGTAAGGCCGGTTCCGGGATCTCATCCGAACTTCAAGGCCGGACCCGCACTTTCACCGTTCACCGTTTGATGCTCCCTTGCGCTTATGCCGATGCAACATTTCGGACCGATGGATGACAAAGGCGACCTGAACATTGTTATAATTCATAATCGGTTCCAAAGACGAATCATAATACGCTGACGGAGACGATGGATGTCCGCCGACAAGCCCCTTGCACACCCGCGGGAGAAACGTTTAACCATTCTTGGATTCCTGTCGGCGATAGCGATTGCTATCGCCCCGCCCCTCTTCGGCGCCCCGGTTGCGGACGACGCCGAAACCGTTCCAGACAGTTCCTACTCCGGCCAGTGGCAATTTCTCGGGGCACCATATGTCACCGGCGACAGCGATTTCGGCCTGATCTTCGGGGTAGCCACCGGTGTTGCGAAACCGCCGAACCTCGCCCTGATCATCAACGGATCGGTCGCGTTGAAAGGACTCGCAGGGGCAACAGTATTTGGAGAAGCAGGCAGCGACAAGGTCAAGTACTCAGGCAGGATCAGCCTCTGGCGCTTCCCGACAAAACTCTACCACGAAACGGGAGCACCGCCCGACTGGTACGCCTCCGCCATGCTCGAACGTGGAGAATTCCAGGTGGCCGCCCTGCGCCGCCTCGGACCCCATCTCGAGGCCGGGCCGGAGACCTGGAACGAATTCGCCCGTGGAACGGTGGTGGAGGATCCAGACAACCGGCCGCTCGACGTGAACGACCTCCCGCGATACCGTTTCGGCATGTTGAACATGCTTGGCTTGCGGGTGCGTTACCGCACGACCAGCGCAGTGCGTCCTCTCGACGGAATCATCCTCGATGCGGCCATACGCGGAGGCCGCACCGACGGCGACCAATACACTCACCCGAGAGCCACGCTGGCGGCGGATATCCGGGCGGCGATAGCCCGGCCGGTGCTCCCACGAACCAGGGTCTACCTTCGCGGCTGGGGCCGTTTCCAATCAGAGGCGGCGACATCGATACGCAACCCGATCGGCGGGATCTATACGCTGCGAGGACAGCCATACGGCCGGGACTACGGACGGCGCATGCTCGCCGGGCGTTTCCAGGTCCACTGGACGGCTGTTCCCGGTATCCGCTGGATCGGACGGACGGTGAACAGCCTGTTGCCCTTCATCCCCGCCTGGCCGCTCGACCTCGAAGCCGCCCCGTTCGCCGACATCGGTGCGGTCGCCGACCCGGATTACGGCGGCTGGCGCAGAACACGGCAGGGATACGGGCTCAGCCTGCGCCTGGTACTACCGCCCGAACTGGTCTTCTTCTTCGACGTCGCAATCACGCCCGGCGGCAACCCGATGTTTTATTTCGGCGGAGGAGAGTCGCTGTAAATTCTTGATATATAAGGAGTGAGCACCGGGAGAATCGAGGTCGGAGATACAGATCAATCGTGGCTGTCGTTCTTTACGTCCTGCACGCGGAGTTGTAAGTTGATCCGGCCTCCCCAGTTGTTCTCCTCGAGGTTGTAGACGATGTTGTTGGTCGGACGGATCGGATCGAGCCTGTGCATCAGGTCGCCGAGGTTGAAACCGATGCAGTCGAACTGGCTCCCTTCCTCGGATCGCACCCGGAACTTCAGGTGATTTGAACCGACAATGCGCGGATAACCATTCAGCGCAATCGCACGACTGATGAACTTGGGCTTCAGATTCTGCGGCCCGAAGGGCTCAAACAGCTTGAGCCACTTCATCAGCTGCTTGTCGATCTTCCCCAAATCGAGCTGTGCATCGATGTGCAGCTTCGGGACGAGATCATCCTCGCTGAGCATCCTTCCCGCGACCTCGAGAAAACGGCTCCTGAACTCGGGAATACGTTCCTCCTCGATGCTGAGACCGGCAGCATATGTGTGCCCTCCGAACTGGAGCAGGAGGTCGCTGCACTCCTGGAGGGCGCTGAAGACATCGAAGCCGTGAATCGAGCGCGCCGATCCCTTGCCGATCCCGTTTTCTATGGTGATCATCACGGTCGGGCGGTAGTATCGCTCGATCAGACGGCTGGCGACTATCCCGATAACACCGCTGTGCCAATTCTCCTTGGCAAGCACAATCGCCCTGTCATGCGCCAGGTCGTGGGTTTGTTCGACCTGTTCCACCGCTTCCTCAAGAGTCCCGGTATCGATCGTCCTCCGGTTGCGGTTCTCGGTCTCCAACACCTGGGCCATACGCATCGCGGTCTGGAAGTTCGAGGTGATGAGCATCTCCACCGCCCTCCCGGCACTGCCTAGTCGTCCGACCGCGTTGATCCTCGGCGCCAGGCCATAGATGATCCTGCTGACATCGAGGTCGCCGGCGCGGAGACCCGCGGTTTCGATGAGTGCACTAATACCGATCAACGGCTCCTCGTTGAGCTTTTTCAGTCCGAGGCGAACGAAAATCCTGTTTTCGTCGACGAGGGACACGATATCGGCGGCCGTGCCGACCGCGACCAGATCGATGTACTGGTCGAGCAGACCCGGGTCGAGGCCCATCCGAAGAGCGACCCCCTGGGCCAGCTTGTAGGCGACGCCGACACCGGCAAGATCGGTGAAGGGATAGTTGCTACCGGAGACTTTCGGATTGATTACCGCGAGGGCGGGCGGGATCTCGGGACCGGGCTGGTGGTGGTCCGAAATGATTACTTCGAGCTCCCGCTCGTTCGCCAGCCGGACCTCCTCGAGAGAAGTAATCCCGCAATCGACTGTAATCAACAGGCGGGCACCCTCACGGGCGGCGACTTCCACGCCGTCCAACGAGAGTCCGTAACCTTCGCTTTGGCGGTTCGGTATGTAGTACCGGACATCTCCACCAAGGTCGCGGAAGAAAAGATACAGCAGGCTCGCAGCAGTAATGCCGTCAACATCATAATCGCCGAACACAAGAATCGGCTCTTTCCCGCTCAATGCCTGCTCAATGCGATCAACCGCCGCCTGCATGTCGTTGAAGAGAAACGGATCATGCATCTCCGTTCTCTCAGGATGAAAAAACCTTTCCGCCTCCTCTACGGAGGTGATACCGCGAAGGACAAGCAACCTTGCGATAACAGGCGGTAGTTCAAGTCCACGACAAAGCTTTTCAACGATCCGGACATCTACATATTCCGCCAACTCCCACTGTTTTTCCATGAAGGTTTGATCTATGAAGTTGTTGAAACTTTTCGAAAACCATCACCGGCCTCTCCCGGTTCAATCGGGCAATCAAAGATTTTCGAGGCGGCCTGTAAGCCGAATTCTGTCCGGAGGCGGGCAGGCCTCCGGGACGGTCATCTATCTGGGCCGCACCTCGCGACACGGCTCTAGCGGCCTACCCGCGGGTCAACCGGGACGGGCCATCCCGTGCCGTGGAAACAGCCTGAGCCGCCTCCACATCTCCCCGCCTATTTGGCCTTGCTCCTGATGGGGTTTACCATGCCACCCCCGTTTCCGGGAGCGCGGTGAGCTCTTACCTCGCCATTTCACCCTTACCTGTATCCACTTTTCAGCGGACCATCGGCGGTATCTTTTCTGTGGCACTTTCCGTCGCCTTACGGCGCCCGGCCGTTAGCCGGCATCATGCCCTGTGGAGTTCGGACTTTCCTCCCCTCCGGTCATTACCGGAAAGGCGACCATCCGGCCACCTCGAAAAAAATTGCAGCGAATGCATAACAATATAAACAGCCAGCCGAACCGCCGCGAGCCAATCGGGTCGATACTCCCCTCAGAGCGGAGCATCGACAGGATCTTCGTCAGCTACGCATGTGCTCCTCTTCCGGCAGGAGTATCACGCCACAGGATTCGCAGAGAATGATGTCCACCATCTTGCGGATCTCAGCCTGGCGCTGCGGGGGAACCACCGCATAGCACGCTCCGCAAGCCGACGCGAAGAGATGAGCCGCACCCACACCTTCGCGCGCAGTGCGTATGCGCTCATAGTGAGCAAAGATCGGCTTTTTTATGCGCACAATCAGTTTTTCGCGCTCGTGCTCCAGCTGCAGCTCCTCCGACTGGGTCTCCTCGACCTTGTCGCCGAGTTCGCTCTCACGCTCCTTGAACTCGGTTTCCAATTCTCCGAGCCTTTGCTCGATCGCTTCGACCCGGCCGGAGATCTCTTCCTCTTCTTTCATCAACGACTGCTGGCTGTTCTCGCTGGACTCGATCTGCGTACGTATACTATTTATCTCGACGGTTATCGCGTCATATTCCCGGTTGGTAGTTACGGCATAGAGCTGCTCCTTGTATCTCTCCTGCTTGACCCGGGCCATCTGTACCTGACCCTCCAGCGAGCGTTTCTCCTTGCCGATCTCGGCCGACCGTTCGCGCAACGCTTCGAGCTCCTGATTCAACTGCTCGATTTCCATTGACAACCTCTTCACCAGATTAGGAAGATCGCCCTTTTCCAATTCGAGGTCCTGCAACTGACTGTCTACCTGTTGCAACCGCGAGATCATTCCCAATTCACGGCGGACATCTACTTCAGTTGCCATCTGCTTATTCTCCTTCAACCACAACACACCTCATCCACTAGATAAAAATTAATCGCGCTTCACCAAGAAAAGCGAAGCACGATCTGATTATTGAAATCCCGGGGTTTTCGGAGCTTGGGCAACGCTCCGAGTACATCCAAATCATAATCCCTGAGAAGCATAGCCCGATACATACGATGATGCACCCGGCTATCACTGCAGAAGACTAAAACCATTGAACCGCTCCCAAGTAACTCGCCCGGCTCTTCTGCGATAAGAAGTACTGCAACTCCGCCCCGGTGTACCCAATCGCCCCTGGCCGCCCGAAGCGGTCGTGGGCCCACCAGGATTCGAACCTGGGACCAACGGATTATGAGTCCGCGGCTCTAACCGCTGAGCTATAGGCCCATGTCCACGGTCCAGCCGTATTCGCCGGAGCGAGTACGGCAACTCCACTACGAAAACACAAAGTAATCTTTCAGTAAGTGTACTGCAAGTTTCTCTACATGCCAACCGTCTCCACGAATCGATGCAGAATTTCCCGGAGCCGTGCCTCTCCGTTCGTCCAGCGCCACTTCATTTCGAGAGCAAACACACTTGGCGTGGTGTCTCCCCGCTTCCACTTGACGGCATCTTTTTCGGTGACAATCAGCGCATCGGCCCTCGCGGACCAGGCGCCGCCGATCAACTCGCTGATCAGCCTGCTGTCATACCCGGCATGGTCCGGTAAAATGCGCTTCATTACGGTCACGGCGCCGAGGCTCTCGAGGGTCCGATGAAACCGTCGCGGTCGCGCAATTCCACACACCGCTGCCACACGAAGCCCCGCGAGCCGTTCCGGGGGAACTGTCTCGCAGCTCTTCAGGTTTCTCAGGCAGTGCGGGACGAGCGACCCCTCCAGCAGATCGGCGTCGGTGTACCTCCCCACCCAGCGTCGCAACGACTCTCGCTGCCGCAGGTCGCCGCCACCGGTGAGGGCGACCAGGCCCGCCCTCTTCAGGGCCTCCCCCGTTTCGCGCATCCTCCCGGCAGGCAGGAGTCGCCAGTTCCATGCCGGAGCGGTCTCATCGAGTAGAACGATGTCGAGATCGCGGTAGAGGGCGCGGTGCTGAAAAGCATCGTCAAGCAGGATCAGCTTCGACTTGAAGCGCTGGACGGCAATCGCTATTCCCTCGATGCGCTTCTCGGCGACGATCACCGGTACGCCATTAAGCTTGCGCGCAATCATCACCGGCTCATCGCCTCCAAGCTCGGGTTCGAGATGGACCCCCAGGCCATCCGAGACAATCTGTGCGCCCCTGAGTCTGCGCCTGTAACCCCTGCTGACGACCGCGAACCGCTGCACCGGCCCTTCGCCGAGGAGACGCTGCGCGATGTCGATGGTCACCGGACTCTTCCCACTGCCGCCGGCCATCAGGTTTCCGACCGAAATTACAGGCACTTCGGCGCGACTGCTCTTGAGCAATCCTGAATCGTACATGGCATTGCGCAGCCGGACACCGGCGCCATAGACAAACGACAGCGGCGAGAGCAACCTGGATGGAATCACCCCTTCCCCCTGGCCAGGGAATCAGCGGTCCGCTTCAGTTCGAGGAGTCTCCGCTTCAGCTCAAGCCTCCATTTTTCAAGCGCATCGTCCTTCGCATCGGGCGGGATGATCATCGGTTCGCCGTAGGCCACCACCGCCCTGCTGAAAGGCCGGGGCACCTGGAACCGGTCCCAGGAATTTAAATTCCAGCTCGGATGCGCCGAGGCGGTTGTCGGGAGGATCGGAACCCTCGCCAGGCGCGCGGCGGCTATGGTCCCGATCTTGGGCTCCTCCCGCGGACCCCGCGGGCCATCGACGGTGATCGAGACCGAGCCATGCTGGAGAACCCTGATAATCCTCTTGAGCGCTTCGCCTGCGCCCCGGTGGCTGCTCCCGCGAACAGTACGATAACCAAGCGCCGAAACCAGCCTCGCCACCAGTTCGCCATCATGACTTTGGGAGATCAGCGCGTTGACCCCGTAGCGACGGTGATGCCAAATCAGGACAAACAGCCTTCCATGAAGGCAAGCGTAAATAAACGGTCCGCGCTCCTGCACCGCCCTGAAGTGGTGCTCGCCATGCGTTGAAATCCTCAGCGTCCGCGCGAGCAAAGTTACAAATGCAGCCCCGAGGGTCTCGCTCAGGCGATACTGCGTCTCAGGTTTCATCAACCCTCCCCGAACCTGCGAACGATCCATTCTGCCAGCCGTTTGGTTCCGCCCGGTTCGCCGAGGCTGCCGGCCACCTCTTTCAGATCCCCGATCATTTTCTCCCGCTCCGCTCCCGACCAGAGGCGCTCGAGATCATCCGCGAGCCGCTCCCGGTTCGCCTCGCGCTGTATCCGCTCCGGGACGACCTCGCGCCCGGCGAGAACATTGACCATAGCTATATGGTTGACTCCGCGAACCAGCATCCGGGCGAGGAAATAGGTCAGCGGACTGAGCCGGTAGAGTACGGCGAAAGGCGTTCCGATTAAAGCCGCCTCGACGGTCGAGGTGCCCGATTTCACCAGTCCGACCCTGCTGACCGCGAGCACGTCGTAAACACGGCCGCTGGCGAGCAGCGCCCAATCCCGTTCTCCGATCAGGGAGGCGTAAAGCGAGCGCTCGATGTTCTCCGAAGAGGCGATGATCGCCACCGCCTCGGGATGTGAGCGCCTGAAAATCTCCATCGCCTCGAGCTGGACCGGCAAGTGACGCTCAACCTCAGGGCGGCGACTGCCAGGCAGGAGGGCGATGGCCTGATGACCGGGTTCAAGTCCGAACATCCCTCGGAGCCGCTCCCGCCGGTCCGACGGGACCACCTCACCGCAGAGCGGGTGTCCGAAAAAGACGGTCTCAAGCCCGTACCTGCGGTAAAATTCAAGCTCGAAGGGGAAAAGCACCGCCATCGCATCCAACAGCTTCGCCATCTGCTTCGCCCTTTTCCGTCTCCAGGCCCATACCTGCGGGCTGATATAGTAGAACGCCCGATGCTCGTCCCCATGTCTTTTGCGGAGCAGCTTCAGCAACGCGATATTGAAATCCGGAAAATCAAGAAAAACAACCAGATCGACGTTCCGCTTGTGTATTTCCAAAGCGAGCCGGTCGCGCAGGCGGAACATGCGCGGCAGATGCCTGACGACCTCGGCCAATCCCAGCAGCGAGGCTTGGGAGAGGTCGGCGATAATCTCACAACCCGCCTCCGCCATCGCCTCCCCGCCCATCCCGGCGTGCTCCCAGTCTGGAGCGACCCCGCGCAGGGCGGTGATCAACCTCGAGGCGTGATGATCGCCGGATTTCTCTCCCACTACCCAAAAGAGCCGCATCAGAAGAGCCCAATCTGTTTTACCGGCGCAAAATGCATCTTGAGATAACGGACGATTTCATCCGAATTTTCTTTCGCGAGACGACGCAAGGAATCGAGCGCCGATTGTCCACTCCCGGAGTTCGGGCGGAACCCGAGATCATCCGCCATGCGGTCGAGCGCTCGGTCGAAACGGGCCCGCGCCAGAATCGACGCGGCCGCAACCGCGGGGTTGGATTCGGCGTGCGGTCGCAGGATCAGGCGCAGCTCGCTCGCTTCCCTGATCGCGGCCGTGATCCGCTTCTTGGCGGAGAACCTGTCGACGACCGCCGCCTCAACCGGGTGGCTGCGACCGTAAAGCTTGTCGATCGCCTTCGCATGCGCCCAACCGAGTACGCCGCTGATCCCGCCGCGCCCGGCAAAATCCGGGTACATCCGGTTGTAGCTCTCCGGGCCGATTTCGACGATTTCGATACGGTCGCGATAGCGTTCCTCGAGCCGTCGCGCCAGCGTGGAAATCGCCGCCTGTTTCATCTGCTTGCTGTCGCGAACATCGAGCGCGGCAAGATCGTCGATGATGCCGTCATCGGCGATGAACCCGGCGACGACGAGCGGACCGAAGATGTCGCCCTTGCCGGCCTCGTCGGTGCCAATCCAGCATTTCAACCCGCGTTCAAGCCTGTTCGCCCCCTCCGGACAGGCTGCGACGGAACCCCGGTGCAGCCTGACTATCTCGTTGACCTTCGCAGCGAGCCGCTCGGCCAGTTCCCGATCGCCGTTGGGAATCTGAACCCAGCTGAAACGGTGCTTCTTCCTGCTGTGGTAAAGCGTACCCTGCGCCTTCGCCCCCCGGTGGACCAGGGTCAGTCGAAGTCCATACTGCACCGGGTCGGCGGAGAGGTTCATTCCGCCGTCGGCGAAACCGGCGGCCAGACGCCCGTAGACATATTCGAGTTGACGATCAAGTTCCATGCCTGAAGATGCACAGCAGAGAGCCCCGGAGCAAGTGAGGAATACGATCAGGGCCATCGGAGAACCATTTTCCGCCACTCATTCTCCTCGCCAGCGATGCGGCACATGCGAAAAAGAATGTCTCGCACATCACATGTCAACAACCATTCCGCACTTGACGAAACCCATGCCTCTGCCTATTTTCACCAGTCCGCTTTCCAGTAACCTGTACCGTGCCGAGGCGAAGGAGTCTCCGCTCCCGGAGTCATGGGAACTCGCGCGGCCGAGCGTCGTAATTAAAAAGAACACATACAGGAAAACAGGGTCTGATACGAGGTTTCAAGATGATCCACATCGAAAACCTGAAGAAGTACTATGGCCGCCTCCCGGCGGTCGACGGTATCACCCTCGACGTCGCAAAAGGTGAAATTCTCGGTTTCCTGGGGCCCAACGGCGCGGGAAAAACGACGATGATGAAGGTGATCACCAGCTACTACCCTCCCACCGGCGGCAAGGTCACGGTCGATGGACTCGACGTCACCGAACGCTCGCTTGAGACCCGGCAGATGATCGGCTACTTGCCGGAGAACAACCCGCTCTACCACGACCTGACGGTGTTCGAGTACCTGCGCTACATCGCCGACCTGCGTCAAATCGCGAAAGGCGACCAGACAAAAAGAATCGGCCGGATGCTCGACATCGCCGGTCTGAACGACCGGGCGAACCAGGCCATCGGTCAACTTTCGAAGGGTTACCGTCAACGTGTCGGCCTGGCCCAGGCGATGATCCACGATCCGAAAATCCTGATCCTCGACGAGCCGACCATCGGGCTGGATCCGAACCAGATAGTCGAAATCCGCTCGCTGATCAAGGAGATCGGGCGGGAGAAGACGGTGATACTTTCGACCCACATCCTGCCGGAGGTCCAGGCAACATGCAACCGGGTAGCGATCATCCACAAGGGCAAGATCGTCGCCGACGGCACCCCCAACGAACTCCAGCAGCGTTTCGAGGGACAGCCGGTGATCGAACTCGAGGTGCACGGTGACGGAGCGGACAACCTTTCGACCTTCCAGAAGGTACACGGGGTCGACAAGGTCGAACGGCTCACTGATCCCGAGCCGAATGTCGTATGCCTGCGTCTTGTCACCGTCTCTGGGACCGACCCGCGGGCAGAGATTTTCCGCCTCTGCATAAAGCAGAAATGGACCCTGCTCGGAATGAACCGCGAGATTCGCAGCCTTGAAAACATCTTCCGGCAACTCACCCACGATGATCTCGAAGAGGCACAAGAGGAGGCAGCATGAACTGGAACACAATAAACGCCCTCTTCCGCAAGGAGCTGAAGAGCTATTTCGGCAGCCCGATAGCCTACATCGTACTGGCCGTTTTCCTGGTGATCACCGGGTGGTTCTTCCAGCTCAACCTTTTCAAGGAAAACCTGGCGCACATGCGCAGCATCTTCGACATCCTGCCGTTCCTGCTGGTCATCTTCGCCCCGGCGATCAGCATGCGCCTCATCGCCGAAGAGCGCAAGAGCGGGACGATGGAACTGCTGATGACCATGCCCGTACGCGACTTCGACGTCATCCTCGGCAAATTCCTCGCCGCCTTCGTGCTCTTCGCGGTCGCACTGGCGTTCACGCTGGTGCACGTGATCACGCTGCTTGTGCTCGGCAAACCCGAAATCGGCCCTATTTTCACGGGCTATTTCGGCCTGCTGCTCTGCGGCGGCGCGTACCTCGCCATCGGCATCCTCGGCAGCGCGCTGACCGAAAACCAGATTGTCGCCTTCATCATCAGCTTCCTGTTCGCGGCGGTACTGGCGGTTTTCGCATTTTCCGCAATGATCATCCCGCCACCACTTGCCGATATCATCCAGTACCTGAGCACGACGTATCACTTCCAAAACATCGCCCGAGGGGTGATCGACAGCCGCGACGTGATCTACTACCTGAGTCTCATCTACCTGAGCCTGCTTCTGGCCTCGAGGGCCTTGCAGCAAAGGAAGTTCCTGTGAGGAGATACCGATGAAACGAAAGAGCATATATTCAACAATCGGCATCATTTTGATAATCGCAATTCTGGTGCTGGTCAACCTTATCGCCAACACCGGCTTTGTCCGACTCGACCTGACAACGGGCAAGGTCTTCAGTCTCTCGAAAGCATCGAAGTCAGTCGTTGCGGGTCTTGAAGAGCCGCTGACTGTAAAGGTGTTTGCGAGCAGGAATCTCTCGCCGCAGCTGAACGATGTCAAGCGATTCCTCAACGACCTGCTCGCAGGATACCGCAGCTACGGCCACGGCAATTTCCGCTATGAGTTCATCGACCCCGCCACGAGTGAGGAGCTCGAGAAGGAGGCCCAGAGCTACCGTGTCCCGCCATTCCAGGAGAACGTTTGGAACAAGGACAAACTCGAGCTGAAAAAGGTTTACCTCGGCGCGGTGTTCATCTACGGCGACCAGCAGGAATCAATCGGGGTACTGCAGAGCGCATCCGGCCTCGAATACAACATCACCTCGCTGATCAAGCGGCTGACGAGCCAGCAGGAACTGACCGTCGGCTTCCTCACCGGGCACGGCGAGGCTTCGCCCTACGAGCAGATGACGCATGTCACCGGGGTGCTCGAGTCAAACTACATGATCTCAACGGTCGATCTCGAGAACAGCGATGAGATATCGTCCGACATCGACGTGCTCCTCGTCGTCCATCCGACCGAGACTGTCCCCGAAGCCCATATGCTCAAACTGGACCAGTACATAATGAACGGCGGCCCGGTCGGTTGGTTTGTGAGTACGCTCGAGGGCGACCTGCAGCAGGGAGCGGCCACCAGGATCAGTGCCCTCGACAAGCTCGATGAATGGACCGAAACCTACGGCTTCAAGATCAAGCAAAACCTCGTCGCCGATCTCTCCAACGCAATGATCAACATCCAGCAACGCGCCGGTTTCTTCACCATTCAGAACACGATCAACTATCCGTTCTTCCCGATGATCAAAACCTTCAACGAAGGGCACCCGGTGAGCAGCGAACTTAAACTCATCACGCTCTTCTACCCATCGACGATTGATACCTCGCTTGCGGAGATCGCATCGGTGGAAATCACACCTATCATGTACAGCAGCGAGAAGTCCCTGACGCGGACCGGGCCGAGGATCAATGTCAACGCCCTGAACGAAATCAGACCGGAGCAGTTCATGAAAAGCGGACTGGTGCTCGGCGCAGCCCTCGAAGGACCCTTCAGAAGCCACTTCGCGGAAAAGGGTCTGCCGATCGACGAAGAGGGCAACGAAATCGCCAGGCGCGAAGACCTCCTGCTCGAAGCCGCGGAAGAGACGAGGATGCTGGTCGTCGGCGACGGCCTGTTCCTCCAGGATAACTACCTCGCGTCGAACCCGGTAAACTCGTTCCTCGTGCTGAACACGGTCGACTGGCTGGTCGGAGACACGGAGCTGATCTCGTTGAGGTCGCGCGAAATCTCGCTGCGCCAGCTCAAGGAACTGTCGGTATCCCAGAGGGACATCTGGAAATACATCAACTGGTTCCTGCCGCCGCTGATGGTGATCGTACTCGGCGTGATCTACTGGCAAGCAACGAAGCGCAGCCGTACCGTGGAGATATAAGATGAACAGGAAACAGCTATACTACCTCTCCGGAGCGGCCGCAGCGCTGCTGGTCGTCTTCATCATGCTGCAATACTCCACCACACCCCGGGCGAAGGTCACCTATCTCGCGGAAATAGACACCACCGCAATCACCCGTGTAAAGATCGACCATCCGGGGGGAAGCGTCACTCTCGCCCTCGAAGGCGAAAGCTGGACGGTCACCGACCCTTACGAGTACCGCGCCAACCTGCGCTTCGTCGAGATGATCGTCGAGAAACTGGCCGGCATGAGGATCGAGTCCGAAATCACCGACAACCCGGACAGACAGGCCGATTTCGGGGTTGACTCCACCGGTACGATGGTTGCGGTCTTCGAAGGCGATGCGAGCACTGAAATCATCTTCGGAAAACTCGCACCGGGAGCGCAAAGAACCTACGCGCGCCGCGCGGGGAGCGATACGGTCTTCCTGATCCGTGGAAACTACTCCTCCTCGTTCAATCGCGATCCCCAGACATGGCGCGACATGAGCATTGCCGATTTCGAGAGCGACCGCGTCAACAAGATGGTCACGAACGATTTCACTCTCGACAGGGAGGACATCGGCTGGATGGTGCGCCTCCCCTCCGGAAAAGGGTTCCCCGCCGAGATGAGAACAGCCGACAGGATCGTATCGGTGCTCGCGCACCTGCGGGCATCAAGCTTCCCGGAGGAAGAGGAATACGCCGGGGTTGACTGGAGCAAACCCGACGAGGTGGTAACCGCCGTTTTCGCCAATTCGGAGATCACAATCCGATTCTACAAGAACGAAAACGACGAGAACAAGTACTTCGTCAAGTACGCTGACAACCCGATGGTCTTCGACGTATACAGGGGAATGCTTAAGCAGATAGTCGTGGATCCCGAAGTCCTGCGAATGGACAAGGACCGGAGTCAGATTCAGGAGAAATAGCGGACGCGGGACACAACTGCTGCTGTCCGCCGGAAATATCAAACCCGGCCCCCAAATAAGAGGGTCCGGGTTTTCTTTTGTACTCCTGTTCGCAACAAATTCATTTTGCCGCGAAATCGCCTCAAGCCCGCTGACCAGCCATCAGCAGACTCCGTTCAGATGGTGAACGACAAGGTGAAGGCGAAGGTGATCCCCGCCGACTTGACGGTAGCCGCCTTGATATCGTCCTCGCGCCAGTCCCAGACGAGCAGCACGGTTTGCTTGGGAAATCCGACCCATCCGACCTGGCCCCTGAGGGAGATGTCCGGAGTGAGAAGCATCTCCGCACCGAGATCAAAGCCTATACCGTACACCGTGGCGTCATCGCCCTCCTCGGACTGCGTTTTCTCGCTGTCGAACAGCCCGGTATCGATGAAATTGATCGAAATCGCACCACCCTTGACTGTGCCCCAGGCCGCAAGACGGCGGAAATAGAATTTCTTGCGCAATCCACCCATCGCATCCCAGACGAAAAGGTCTTCGACCGGGACCAGGCCGCCCTCGGCGACGAGGTAGAGTTCGGAGACATTGGTCAGCCAGGCGATGTTGTACTCGAGGCTGAGTCCCAATATCAGCTTCAAGCCGGTCTCATCCTTCGGCAGTTCAAAGATGATATCGCCGTCGACCGGGTCCCAGATGAGGGCGTTGTCGAGAACGTCGAAACCATCTGTCTCCCAGGGAACGACCCCGACCATCGGAGCGATATTTATACCGAAGCGGGCGTCCTCTACCACCTGGTCGCCCTCGGATGCGCCGCCGATGAGGACTTGGCAGGTTGACCTGCTCTCGCCGATGTCCCTGACCTTCCCGAAACCGAGCATTTTCGTCCGTTCGCCGCTCTCGGAGATCGCCCATGTCTTGTACCGCTTATCGAGGCGGACTCCGAAGTTCCGCCCGAGGTCAAAGGTGAAGGTGTTCATGCTTGAACTGGTGACCAACGCCTTGAGGCTGAACTGGTCAAGCTTGCGGACATTCGTCTTGATCTCTTCGAAGACGCCGTTGACCGAACCGCGAAACGCTTGCTCAACCTTGTTCTGCGCGGTGAGATCGCCGATGCCCATCTGGTCGGCGAAGACCCGGAACGCGCCGAGTAAGCCTCCCACGGACTCGGTGCTGCCGGTGACCAAGGCGATTTTCTCCGCATCGACGGTACTATATATGTCCAAGTGGGCCGCGACCTTGAAATTGACGTCGTCCTCCTCGTCCTTGACGCGCTTAACAATGTCGAAAACCGGGACGAATACGTACCCATCGGCGACCGCCTGCTTAAGATCATCGAGCGTGACGCGCGCCTCGCCGATGCGCCCATCCGGCTCCTTGCGTTTCTGCACCACTTCGCGCGCATGCTCCTCGAGGTAGGAATTGGCATCAACGAGGAACGGCTCAAACTGTGCGCTCTCCGGCATGGCAATGAAATCGAATCGTTCAAAGGTAGTCACGAAGGTCTTATAGAACTGTTCTTCGATCCACTGCTTGCGCGCACTCGGGACGCCCTGGGCATTGCGTCCATACTCGATCGGGAAGATGAAGAGCGTCTTCTTCCGCGACTTCTCGAGGTCGCCCTCCTGCGCCATCGCATGGGCGCAGATCGACGAAAGGGCTACCGATAAAATCAGAATCGTTCTGAATTTCATAAGCCGACCTACTTCCTGGATTCAAGCATTTTCCGCTTTTTCACGGATTCCTTCTTCGACAATTGATCGAGTTCTATCCACCGTTCGAGTATTTGCACGGCGTTGCTCGCCGCGCCCTTGCGCAGATTGTCGGCCACAATCCACATCAGGCATGTCGACGGGTCCTTGCGGTGCATGCGCAAACGGCCGACAAAAACACGGTCGTCTCCGACGACGTCGATCGGCGCGGGGAATTTACGCTGATCGAGTTCGAGTACAACCCCGCTGGCGCTCTTGAGCACCTTGATAACTTCGTCGAGGCCGGGCGATTCCTTGAAGGTGAACTCCACCGCCTCGCTGTGTCCGACCGCCACGGGCACCCTGACGGCGGTCGCGCTGACCCGGAGGTCGGGCTCGTTTAGGATCTTCGGAAGCTCACGCATCAATTTCAGTTCCTCGGTAGCATGACCGTCGGAGGTGATATCCCCGATCAACGGCAGAACGTTTCCATGAATCCTCCGCGAGAAGGGGCTCTTGTCCGGCTTGCCTCCCCTCGTCTCGAGACGCCAGGCGGAAAGCGCCTCGTTGCCCGCGCCGCTGACCGATTGATAGGTGGACACTCGAACGTCGCGAATCTTGAACTCCCGGTGCAGGGGAGCGGCGACCACCGCGAGCTGAATCGTCGAACAGTTGGGATTGGCGATCAGACAGTCCGCCTCCGCTATCCGTTCAGCGTTCACCTCCGGGACCACGAGCGGTACATGCTTGTCCATCCGGAACGAGGAGCTGTTGTCGATTATCTTGACTCCATTCTTCCGCCAGATCGGAATCAGGCGTACCGCAATATCGCCGGGCGCGCAGAAAATGGCATAGTCGACCTCCGGGCGCTCATAGGTCGCCGGGTATATTCTGAACTTCTTCTTGCCGACCTCGAGAGTTCTTGACGCCGAGCGCTCAGTCGCGTAACCAGTAATATTTTCAAAAGGATCGGAACGGTTGAGGAGCACTTCGATGACAGTCCGCCCCACCAACCCGGTCGCACCGACAACCGCAATCCGTTCACTCCTCATCTGTGAAACTCCCGGCTGATTCACATGAAAAAGGGGCGCTTCGGCCCCCGAAAATCCGCGCCAGCTTAAATATGTGTGCTTGTCTGCTTTATCAAGTTCCTGGCGATAACCAGTCTCTGAATTTGGTTGGTGCCCTCGTATATCTGAGTGATCTTCGCATCGCGCATGAATTTCTCGATCGGGTAATCGCGCATGTAGCCATACCCACCGAAAATCTGAACAGCGTCCGTGGTCACTTTCATCGCAACATCGGAAGCGAAGACCTTGCACATCGCGGAAGGCATCGTGGCGTTCTTCGCACCGGAATCGATCATCCGTGCAACGGAGTATATCAACGAGCGAGCCGCCTCGACCGAAGTCGCCATGTCGGCGAGCATGAACTGAATCGCCTGGAATTGGATGATGCTCTGACCAAACTGCTCGCGTGTCTTGGCATACTCGGTCGCGAGGTCGAGCGCTCCCTGCGCTATGCCGAGCGCCTGCGCCGCGACGCCGGGACGGCTCTTATCGAGGGTTTGCATCGTCACCTTGAAACCCTCACCCTCGAGTCCGATCAGGTTCTCCTCGGGAACCTCGCAGTCCTCGAAGATTAGCTCTCGGGTGGCGGAGGCGCGAATACCCATCTTGTCCTCCTTCTTCCCATAGCTGAAGCCGGGCATGCCATCCTCGACGATTAACGCGCTCACACCGCGGCTGCCCCTCTCCGGGTCGGTGTTGGCGATGATCGTGTAGATCTTGGCCTCGCCGCCGTTGGTGATGAATATCTTGTTGCCGTTGAGGATGTACTTGTCGCCCTTTTTCACGGCGCGGGTCTTGATGCTTGCGGCATCGCTGCCCGCCTGCGGTTCGGTCAGCCCGAAGGCGGCGAGTTTCTTGCCCTCGGCGAGGTCGGGGAGGTACTTCTGTTTCTGCTCATCGCTGCCACCGAGGATGATCGGGAAGGCTCCGAGTGCGGTGGCCGCGATAGCCAGAGAGATTCCGCCACAGAAGCGCGAGAGTTCTTCGGTTACGATAACGAGGTCCATTACCCCGCGACCGAGTCCGCCGTACTCCTCGGGGATATAGATTCCGTAGAATCCGGCTTCCGCGAAGATCTTTACCATATCCCAGGGAAAGGTCGCATTGCGGTCATATTCCGCAGCCACCGGTTTTACCTTCTCACGGCCGATTCTGCGCGCCGATTGCATCAGCTCCTGCTGGAATTCATCGAAGAAATAATCCATACTATCCCCATGTTATTCAGGTTGTTATGCCTAAATAGCGCGCAGCCTGTTTCGCCGCCCGCTGCTCCGCCTGCTTCTTGCTGAGTCCGCTGCCCCTGCCCACGGATCGCCCGTCGACAATGACCTCTATATGGAAAATCTTGGCGTGGTCAGGTCCCTCCTCCTCGACCACGAGGTACATAGGACCATCCAGCGCACGCCCCTGGACATACTCGAGCAGGATACTCTTGTAGTTCCTCATGCGGCTGCGAACGGGATGCCCATCGAACTCAGGGGTGATGAAACGGTGAATGAACCGCTTCGCCGGTTTCAACCCGCCATCGAGATAGATCGCGCCGATCACCGCCTCGAGCGCATCCTCGATGATGCTTTTGCGAAGACGCCCACCGCTCTTAACCTCCCCGGCGGAGATCTGCAAGTATTCGCCGAGTCCGATGTTTCGCGCCTGCTCGGCCAACTGACGACCGCTCACCGCGGCGCTTTTCATCTTGGTGAGATGTCCCTCGCGAGATTTCGGATATTTCCTGTAGAGCTGTTCAGACGTGACGAGGTCGAGTACCGCATCGCCGAGAAACTCCAATCGCTCGTTCGCGGCGCTTCGATCCTCTCCGGTCTCAAAAATGATGCTCCGGTGCTTCAAAGCGCTGACAAGCAGCTCCCGGTCGCGAAAGCGGTAGCCGATCAAGCTCTGAAATTTCCGGAGCCCGTGTTGCGCTCCAGGACGTCTCGACGGCCGGTCTCCTCGCCACCAGGTAAACAGCCTCACCTTCAACCCACCGTGTTAATGTTCAAATCCCGCTCAGAGATCCAACTTGCGAACCACCAGCGTCGCATTATGCCCGCCGAAGCCGAAGGTGTTGCTCATCGCGACATTGGCTTCGCGCTCTTCGGCCTTGTTGGGAACATAATGGAGGTCGCAATTCGGGTCCGGGGTCTCGTAGTTGATAGTCGGCGGAACCACATCCGTTCTCACCGCCTGGATGCAAGCTATGGTCTCAACAGCTCCCGCCGCACCGAGAAGATGACCGATCATCGACTTGGAAGAGCTCACCGCCAGCTTGTCGGCATGGTCCTTGAAGACCTTCCTGATCGCGGTGGTTTCGGTCTTGTCGTTCAGCTCGGTCGAGGTGCCATGGGCATTGATATAATCGACCTCGGTATGGTCGATTCCGGCGCTTCTGAGAGCCTCGCTCATCGACTTAACCGCCCCCACTCCTCCGGGAGCCGGAGCGGTGAGATGGTAGGCATCGGCGGAAAAACCATACCCGATTAGCTCGGCCAGGAGTGGCGCGCCCCGCTTGACGGCGTGTTCTTCGGTCTCAAGTACGATCGTTCCCGCGCCCTCGCCCATGACAAAACCGTCGCGATCCGCATCAAACGGACGAGAAGCCTTCTCGGGCTCGTCGTTGCGCGTCGAAAGGGCATGCATCGCGCAGAAGCCGGCTACACCTGAGGGGGTGAGCGGTGCCTCTGTTCCACCGGTGACGATAACATCCGCATCGCCGGCCTTGAGGTGCATGTAGCCGAGGCCGATCGCATGCGAGGCCGAGGCACAGGCGGATTGGATGCTGTAGTTCGGACCCGTGAAGTTCCAACGCATGGAAATGTATCCCGGTACGATGTCTCCGATCATCATCGGGATGAACAGCGGGCTGACCCTGCCGGGGCCATGCAGATAACACTTGATGACCTGATCCTCGAGAACGTACATCCCTCCGATTCCCGAAGCGAAAATCACACCTATGCGGTCGCGGCAAATAGAATCATCGTCGAGCCCGGCAGCTTCAACCGCTTCCGCAGTGCTGGCCATCGCGAACTGGGTGAAGAGGTCCATCCTCCGCGATTCCTTACGGTCGAGGTAGTTCAGGGGGTCGAAGCCCTTGACCTCGCAAGCGAAGGTAGTCCTGTACCCATCTGTGTCGATCCGTGTCATCGGAGCGGCGCCGTTTTTCCCTGCAACCAGGTTCGACCAGAAGTCATCGAGCCCGATGCCGATAGGAGAAACCGCACCCATTGCCGTGACAAATATTCGATTCGCCATCGGTAAGAGGTCCCTTGTATGCGATGGAAGACTACTCGGGCATCTTCGATTCAAGATACTCTATCGCTGCCCCGACAGTCGCCAGCTTGTCCGCATCCTCGTCCGGAATCTCATGCCCGAACGCCTCTTCGAAAGCCATCACCAACTCGACCGTATCAAGCGAATCCGCACCAAGATCGTCGATGAAGGAGGCCTCCATGGTTACCTCTGAGATATCCACGCCAAGCTGTTCAGCGATAATCTCACGAACCTTCTGAATCCGTTCTTCACTGGCCATCTGACACGTCCTCCATTTAGAATAATTTTTCTCTTTTCTCGCTTATACTTATCAATATCTCAGGTTGTCAAAGTTAAACAAAAGCCAAGGCTACATCACCATTCCGCCATCGACATGAATCACTTGCCCGGTGACAAAGGAGGCATCGCGAGAGACCAGAAAAGCGACGACCGATGCGACATCATCCACCTGTCCGGCGCGTCCGAGCGGTGTAAAATTGAGGAACGACTCGCGGACCGCGGTCGGTAGCACCGAGGTCATCTCGGTCTCAATGTAACCCGGCGCGACCGCATTGACCGTGATCCCGCGCTGCGCGAGTTCCTTCGCGGTCGACTTGGTCAGACCGATCAACCCGGCCTTCGAGGCAGAATAGTTCGCCTGCGCGGCATTGCCCATCACGCCGACCACGGACGTCATGTTAACTATCGATCCGCTGCGCTGCTTCATCATCGGCTTGGCCACGGCACGGGTGCAGAGGAAAGCCCCCTTGAGATTCACGCGGAGCACGAAATCCCAGTCCTCCTCCTTCATCCGCACGAGCAGACCATCTCGCGTGACCCCGGCGTTGTTCACCAGAATATCGATGCGGCCAAACTCCGCGAGAATGCGCTCAAGCGACTTGTCGACGGCCCCGGCATCCGAGACATCGGAGACAAGCGAGATCGCTTCCACTCCCCGCTTACGGAGATCCGCCGCCGTTTCCTCGGAGAATTCCTCGACCACATCGTGAACAACGACCTTCGCGCCCTCCGCCGCCAGGCGGCCGACAATCGCACGGCCGATCCCCCGGCCGCTGCCTGTAACCCAGGCGACCTTGTCATTGAGCTCACCCATTGCGCGCCTCCAGATATGCGGTCATCTCGGCGTAAGTATCCACTCCGCCGATCCCAACCTCCCTGTCAATCCTCTTCACCAGCCCCTGAAGCACCTTGCCCGGACCGATCTCGACGAAACGGTCAATGCCGTCTGACAACATGTTGCGTATCGTCCGCTCCCAGCGAACCGGACTTGTCAACTGCTGGATCAGGCGCATGCGTATGTCCTGCGGTTCAAAAGCGGACTGGCCGGTGACATTGAGATAAACCGGAACCTTTGGGCCCCGAATCTCGACCTCCCCGAGCTTGGCCGCCAATTTGTCAGCGGCCGGAGCCATCAGCGGCGAATGAAACGCACCCGAAACATCGAGCAGAACGACACGTTTCGCCCCTTTCCGCCCGGCGATGTCCATTGCACTCTCGACCGCTTCGGCATCGCCGGAGATGACAATCTGTCCGGGAGCATTGAGATTCGCCGCGACGACCACCTGCTTGCCGCCGCTCACCCTGCCGACAATATGGTTTATTTGGTCCATCTCCAGGCCAATGACCGCCGCCATCGCCCCCGGACGAACTGTCCCGGTACTCTGCATCAGCTCACCGCGCAGCGCGACGACTTCCAGCGCCTGGTCGAAATCCATCGCATCGGCGGCGACCAGCGCAGAATATTCACCCAGGCTGTGGCCGGCCGCAGCATCAAACTTCACACCGCTCTTAGTGAAAAATGCAGCGAGTGCAACCGAATGGACAAAGATCGCCGGCTGGGTAATCCGGGTTTGCTTGAGCTCCTCCGCCGGACCCTTGAAACTGACTTTCTTCAGGTCGAAGGAAAGAAGGTCATTCGCCCAGTCATAATAAGCCCGCACGGTATGCTCCGCCTCATGATAGAGGTCCGCACCCATGCCGACGTATTGTGAAGCCTGTCCTGGAAAAAGAAAAGCTTTTCCCATACTTCTCCTTACCGTTCGCAGAAATACCGCATCAAAATCGGATCAAGCTCGCCCCCCAGGTAAAGCCGCCTCCGAAAGCAGCGCAGCAGACGAGATCGCCCTCGCGCAACTTTCCATTCTGCCACGCTTCATCGAGCGCCACGGGTATCGACGCCGCGGAAGTGTTGCCATATTCCTGAATGTTGATATACACTTTTTCTAGGGGGATTTTCAACCTTTTCGCGGTCGCTTCGATAATCCGGATATTCGCCTGGTGGGGCACCAGCATATCGATATCCTCGACCTTGACATCGGCCAATTCAATCGAACGGACCGCCGCATCGCTCATCGTCTTGACAGCATGCTTGAAGACCTCGTTGCCGCTCATCTTGAGCGTGAAACGGTCTGAGGGGATATCACGGTCCTTCGCCGGCTCGATCGACCCCCCTCCCGGCATGTAGAGCAGCATCGCCAACTCGCCGTTTGACCCCGTGTAAGTCGACAGTATTCCACGGTCATCGTTCGACGGTACGAGGACCGCCGCTCCGGCGGCATCGCCGAAAAGCACGCATGTGCCGCGGTCCTCCCAGTTCATAATCGAGGAGAGTATCTCCGCGCCGATGACCAGTACATTCTTCGCGGAACCGCCGCCGATGACGTTGTCGGCGTACTGCAGCGCATAGATAAAACCGCTGCAGGCAGCGTTGATATCGAAGGAGGCGGCTTTCTTCGCCCCGAGCTTCGCCTGAACGAAATTGCCGGTCGAGGGGAAACTCATGTCCGGCGTCACCGTGCCGACGACGATCAGGTCGATGTCCTGCGCCCTGACCCCGGCCCGGTCGAGAGCCTTCTTCGAGGCCTCGGTGGCAAGGTCCGAGAGGGGTGTGCCGGGATCACAGATATGGCGTCGCTTGATTCCGCTGCGACTCGTGATCCACTCATCGGAAGTGTCGACCATCTTCTCGAGATCCTGGTTGGTCAGGACCCGCTCAGGAACCGCTCTCCCAAGACCGGCGATGCGCGAAACCGGCTTTTTACGCTGATTGGTCATCTTTGCTCTCTCCACGTGCAAACGGGTTTGAAAGCCACAGTGCGCGGCGTACATGGAAAACCCGTTCGCCGAGGACTGTTATCATATTGCTTTTAACCATTTTTCCCGCCCAGTGAAGAGCCCTTGTAACCGCTCTTCCCTGGCTGCGTCCATGTCCGACGACGACCACGCCGTTGACCCCCAGCAGAATCGCCCCACCATAACGACGATAGTCCATGTCGCTGAGCTTGCTCTGCAGGAGATCGAACAGTCCAGCATCACCAAGCCGCGAAATAACGAGCCGAGGTATGGATTCAATAAATTTGAGTAGGATATTCCCGACAAATCCCGAAGTCACAATCACATCCGCACGATTTGCGAAGAGATCGTTACCCTCAATATTGCCGATGAACCGTAGCGGGCTGCGACTGAGCATCCGATAAGCGTCCTGCTCACGCTCGGTGCCCTTGTTTTCCTCCGCGCCGATATTCAGCAGCCCGACACGCGGTTCGGCAATTCCATAGACCTTCTCGACAAAAACGGACCCCATCGCAGCGAACTGGACGAGATGTTTCGCCTTGACCTCGATACTCGCCCCTGCGTCGATGAGAAAGGACATGCCCTTCGCCTGAGGCAGCGGTATGCCCAGCGCAGGCCGTCCGATCCAGCGAATCCGGCCGAGAAGCACTCGGCTCGTGCCGACCACGGCACCGGTATTGCCCATCGAGACGAAGGCATCGACCTTCCCGCCCGCGAGATCGTTCACCGCCCTGAGGATCGAACTGTTCGGCTTCGTTTTGAGCACGTCCGAAGGGCGGTCATCCATCGCGATCACATCGGGAGCGTCGACAATGTGCAGTTTCCCACCCGGCGCCCCTGCTTCGTGAAGCGTTCTCTCAAGCTCCTCGGCGGGCCCGTAAAGCACTGGAACCAGCTTTGTACCCGATTCGCGGGATTCTCTCAGAGCATCAAGGGTTCCTTCGATAACCACCCGCTGGCCCGGTTCGTCGCCGGCCGCATCCACGGCAATCCTTATCGAACGTCCCCTGACAGACACGGTATCAGACCCTTACTTGCGGGTGGGACCGACAATGCGTCCCTTGTAATGTCCACACTCCGGGCAGGCATGGTGCGAACGATGCAACGCACCGCAATTGCTGCATTCGACAAGGTTGTCCGGGGTCAGTGCATGGTGGGAACGACGCTTGTCGCGACGCGATGAACTGGTACGTTTTTTTGGAACTGCCACGATACTCGCCTTGAAATATTAGTTTTATAATCTTCAGTTATCTACTCTACATCATCCGGCGCATCCGGCCCATGCTCACACGGCCCCTCGTTCCAGTCGGCGCCGCAGCGGTGGCAGAGACCCTTGCAATCCGGCCGGCACAACACCTGCATCGGCTGATTGAGGACGAGGGCATCGAGCAACTCCTGGCTGAGATCGATCTCCTCCGCACGGTCGCCGATGTAGATCAGCCCTTCGGATTCCTCCTCGTGGAAATCCTGCGCCTCGCGCCTGACAGCCAAAACACGGGTGTCAACCTCGAATTTGCGTTCAATATCGACCGCACAACGGCCGCAAAGGCAGCGGTACTTGGTCGAGAGGTGGATGCGGATATCGAGCATCCGCTCATCGCTGTGGACCGCGCCGGTAACCTCGACCGGCCAGGCAAACACCTCCTCGTCCAAACCGAGCTCATCAGCCCGAACGGTCTCCTCAAGGGTGCTTAGCCCCTCGCGTAAAGAAGCCAAACGAAGCTTCATAGACTGCCAAACGTAATAAAAGCACTCGCCCCGAGCAACCCCGCGGGCAAGCTAAGTCTCTTTGTCCAAAATGCATGGGAGCAATTAGTGGACGAGATCACAGGAATCGACCTGTTCTGAGCTGCGCCACACCGCTCAATGCAAGGCGTGACGCCGCAGGAATAGCGGAGCTGTTTCAAGAAGGAGCAACGAAACAGTGTGCTGTGTAGTGCGTTCCCGAAAGGCTTGACGCAATGGAGTCATCTTCCTCGTTGGTTTCGCTTGCTGTAGCTCCGCTACACCGACGCAAAACCGCCTTGAATCCAACCACTTTGCAACAAGCAGAACTACTCGATTCATATGATCTCGTCCACTATTTTTCACCGGTTTCTGCAACGACACGCTCGGTTTCAAGAGCGATTACGAGCTCCTCATTTGTCGGAATGACATACACCTTCACCCCGCTCCCCTCGGCGCTGATTTCACGCTCGCCGTCCGAATCCGCTGAATTACGCCGCCCATCGAGTTCGATGCCGATGAACTCCAGCCCGCTAAGCGCTGATTTACGCACCCTGTGGGCGTTCTCGCCGATGCCCCCGGTGAAAACGATGGTGTCGAGACCACCCATCGCCGCGGCATAGGAGCCGACATATTTGCGGATGCGGTATGTAAACACTTCAAAAGCAAGACGGGCGCGATCATTGCCGGAGTCCATCTCCTCGATTACTTCGCGCATATCCGAGGATATCCCGGAAATTCCCATCAGGCCGCTGTGCTTGTTGAGCAGGGTGTTGATCTCACCGAGGGACAGCTCCTCGCGGGCCATCATGTGCAGCACCGCTCCGGCATCGATATCGCCGGTGCGCGTGCCCATCAGCAACCCCTCCACCGGCGTCAGACCCATCGAGGTATCCACGGAGACGCCACGGTCGATAGCGGCCATGCTGCAACCGTTGCCAAGATGAGCGGTGATCATCTTCAACCGGTCTATCGGCTTGCCGACAAGCTCCGCCGCGCGCTGCGAAACGAAATAGTGGCTGGTTCCGTGAAAACCGTACCGGCGAATGCCGTACCGCTTGTAGAGGACATAGGGCAGGCCATAGAGATAAGCATAATCCGGCATCTTGTGATGGAAGGCCGTATCGAAAACGGCAACCATCGGCGTATCTTTCATCAACCGCTGGCAGGCGGTGATTCCCTTGATGTTCGCCGGGTTGTGCAGGGGGGCGAGGTCGATGCACTCCTGCAACCCAGTCATGACCTCAGGCGAAATCAGCGCCGAGGTGAAAAACTCCTCGCCGCCATGAACGACGCGGTGGCCGACGGCATTGATCTCCACGCGATCCTTTATCACGCCGTGGTTTTCCGAAAGGAGAATCGCGAGAATGTACTCGATCCCGGCCTGGTGGTCGACGATCTCCCCGGCGATCTTGACCTTGTCGCCATCGTGCCGGTTGTAATTGAGTATCGCGCCCTTCATTCCGATACGTTCGACGGAACCCGTCGCCAGAGCATCCCGCTTCTCTTCGGTGTCGATCAGCTGGTACTTGATCGACGAGGAGCCGCAATTAAGAATCAGAATCTTCATATTGCACCCATACGAGCCGTGAGCCCCGGCTCGCTACCTTCCTACTCTATTATTTACATGTCTTTGGAAAGAGCGGCCATCGTTTCCGCCATGCCCAGTCCCGGCATATTCTCCATTTTTCGCCCTTCCCTGCGCCAGGCACGAACCGTCGCCGGGGGCGGCCAGGGGTCTTCCCCGTCATCGCCCCACCAGCAACGTGGATCGCCGTCACGCGCCACCTTGCCCCCATCGAGCAGCACCCAGCGGCCTGCCCAGTCAGCGAAACGGTCCAGGTCATGCCCCGCGACGATGATGATGCACCCACGTTCGGCCTCGCTGAGAATCATCCGACCGACCATCCCGGCGCTGATCTCATCCAGCCCCGCGGTCGGCTCATCGAGCAGGTAGCCGAGGGGACGGAGCGCCCAGACAGCCGCCAACGCCGTGCGTCTCGCCTCGCCTCCACTGAGGTCGAAAGGGCTGCGATGCCCGTATATGCCGGGATCGAGCCCGAGCTCGGCCAGCGCCAGCTCGGCGATACGGGCCGCATCACTCTTCGAAAAACCAAGGTTCCGGGGGCCATACGCAACCTCATCGAGGACCGAATCCGCGAAAAACGAACGTTCGGGGAACTGGAATGCGACCCCTATACGGCCAAGCAGTTTTTCCGGCGGGCCGTCGTTCCACTCGACCCGACCGCGTGTCGGTGCGAGCAGACCGGCCATCACCTCCAGCAGGGTCGTCTTGCCGACTCCGCTTTGACCAACAATGGCTGTGACATTTCCACCCGCGAAAGCTATATCTACCCCGCCGATAACCTCGCGTTCGGGCTCGAATAGATGACGCCTGCCCGCCGAGACTCCAACAAGCCGGAGCTCGATATTACTCATCAGCGGTGAAGAGTGCAATTCCTCCAAAAGTGTGTCGTTGACGCCGGCAGGCGCGTCAGGCGCCTCTCCGCGATCATGAACCATCACCCCGTTCACAATCCCGGCGGTCACAGTGGAAACTCCATCACCGCGACGACCGCGTTTCGCCAGGGTCCGTTCACGCGGTTCGGTGAGCGCGAGTTCGGCCAGGAGCCCGCCGTCGAACACCTCCTCCGGCGGGCCATCCCCGGCAACTTTCCCATCGGCAAGGACAACAAGCCGGTCGCCAAGGCAATATTCCTGAGGAGAAGAGGCAACGTAGAGCAAAGCGCTCTCATCGGGAACGCGCAATATCAAACCGTGCAACCGTTCGGTCTCGAATGGATCGAGGAAGGTGGCCGGTTCATCGAGCAGCCAGAGTGACGGGTTGAGCGCGTAGGCCGCAGCAAAGGCAACACGCTGCATCTCTCCACCGGACAGCTTGGACGGTGCCCGATAGCGAAGCTCGACGAGGCCGGTCGCCCCGAGTGCATCCTCAACACAACGCCGGATCTCAGCCGTGGGAACGCCGAGATTCTCGAGGCCGAAGGCTATCTCCTCCTCGACGGTAGCGGCTATCACCTGGTTCTCCGGTTCCTGAAGGACAATCCCCACGGGAACACGACCGTCATCGGTCTCGAGAAGACAGCGACCCTCAACAGGCTCGAGCAGTCCGGAAGCGAGCTTAAGCAGGGTCGATTTTCCGCTCCCTCCGGTTCCGGCGAGAACAACGCGCTCTCCGCGGTCGATCCGTAGATCAAGCCCTTTGAAAACCTCGCTGCCGCCAGGATAGGAGAAATGTAATCTTTTAAAGTTGAGCACCGATTACCGCCCGATCAATTCGACCAACTTCTTCGCTACGCGTTCGGATGTACCCGTCCGGCTTTCGACGAACTCGCTCGCGAGTCTGCCACGTCTCCTGCTCTCATCTCCACCGCGAAGGGCGTCGAGAAAGGCATCGCGAACCTGTCCGGCCTCCTCTATTGACAGCGCGGCATTAATTTCGAGCAGATTTCGCGCTTCGTTGCTCATCAGGTACTTCGGCCCAAAGAGCACCGGCAGGCCGAAAACCGCCGGCTCGATCACAGAATGCACGCCCGTCCCGAACGCTCCACCAACGTATGCGGCACAACCCAGGCCATAGAGCCCGGCGAGAATGCCTACGCGATCAATGAAAATCACGTTCTCAGGCCGGTTGCCGGATTCGAGATCGCTGAGGGTCACGGCTCTGATTTGAAGACGTTCGCATTCAGACCACAACTGCTTCAGGTGTTCCGGGGTCGGCTCGTGAGGTGCAAGCACCAATACCGCTTCGGGAAATTCCTTCAGGACATCGCTCAAGGCATCGAGCAGCCGTTGTTCATCATCAGGCCAGGTGCTCCCGGCAACCACCACCTTCCGTCCCTCGAGCATTTTCGCGAGCATGCCCTGATCCTTCCGTCCGGAAAGTGCCCGTTGACGCACGCGATCATATCGAGTGTCGCCGGTATCCTCTATCACCGGCAACGGCCCGGCGACGCGCCGGAATCGTTCGGCATCGTCCCCGGCAACGGCATAGATAGCCGTCAAACGCTTGAGGAAGGAACGGTTGGCAATCCTCGCGAACGGCGAGAGGCGAAGTGAATCGGGACGGAAATTGCCATCGACGAGAACCGTCGGGACGCCCCGGCGATAACACTGCCAGACATAGTTCGGCCAGATGTCATGCTTGATGAAAACGACGAGAGAGGGCTCAAGGATGCCGAGCAGCCGCCTCACCCGCCAAGGGGTGTCGATGGGCAGGTAAAAACGATCGACCGCCTCGGCGGCAGCCGACAAACGCTTTTGCGCAGAGGGGGAATAGTAGCTGAGCACGATGTCCATATCCGCAACCCGCTTCATTTCCTCCAGCAGAGGGACCGCGCTTTCCAGTTCTCCGGCGGATGAACAGTGAACAAGAACGCGGGGAACTCCATCGCGGCACCGGCTTCGCGCCCTCGCCAGTCGCGCACCCTCGTTGATCCGCCCCCGGACCGCCAAGCGGGCTTTCGACGAGAACAACGAACCCAGGAGCAGCCCGATTTCCATGAGCGGCACGATAAGCAGGTTGTACAGGAGTTCGAAGATCATCGCTTATCATCCTCTTTTCGCATGACCCGCCGTTTCCGTTTCTTCGGCAGCTCCACCCTCCTTATCGCGGAGAAAACTTCATCGGGCATGATCGTATCCAGACATCGATGGTGACGCAAGGGACACGACGAGGATCCATGCGCGCTGCAGGGACGGCACCAGAGTTTCCGCTGTAGAACCTCCGCCCTCGAAGGACGGAACGGGAAAAACCCGAATTCCTCGACCGTCGGCCCAAACAGCGCGACGAGGGGCGTGTCCAAGGCAACCGCAAGGTGCATCGGTCCGGTGTCGCCTGTAACCACGGCACGAGCCCCCTTGAGAACCGCCATTGTTTCAACCAGCTCAGTACGGCCGGTAAGGTCGAGCACGTTAGAATCGCTGTTCGCGATACGCTCCAGTTCAACCGGCGTGTCTCCACCGACACCGAGAATGATTACCGGCGCCGCCCTGGTCAGCTCACCCGCAAGATCCACCCAATACCGGTCAGGCCAACGCTTGGTCTCATGTCTCGAACCCGGAGCGAGAATGTATGGTTGACTCGCCGCCAGGGGCCATTTCTTCTCCACGCGCTCTGAAACCTCTTCCGACAACCTCAGGGCGATTCCCCGTCTATCGTCGGTCACCCCCCAGGGAGCCAGGGAACGGATGATGCGCAGGGGAACCGGCTCAAAGCCGCCGAAACGAAGCCTTGTAGCCAACAGCAGGATTCGACGCAATCTCGGAGGCGAATCGACCAGCACATCGGCGGCCCCGAGTAGCTTTCGCAAACGCCGGCTGCGAGGAGACCCCTGTAAATCGGCAACTCTGTCCCAGGTGAGCAGCCGCGCAAGCCGGTCCGCACCCCGTTCAAAAGCCGCCCCCCGACGCGCAACTTCCTCGACACGGTCAACCCCGGGAATCGCCGCCGCCAGATCGCGGTACGCAGGATTGGTGATAAAGACGATCTCCGAGCTCGGATAGGCGTTGCGGAGACAGCGAATGGCCGGGCTGGTGAGCACGATGTCTCCCAGCGAACTGAAACGTATAACCCCGATTCGGATCGACATGGCCGACCTTCCGTTACTCCTCAAGCTCCGCGAAAAGCTTGTTCCGTACAGCGAAGAGACTGTCGCCGTCTTCAGCCACGATCAGCGCCGGTAATCCCTGTTTCGAGGCGAGCTCCGGCCCACTTGTGGGTCCGGCCACAAACATCGCGGTCGCATAGGCATCGGCATCCGCGCAACTCGCCGCGAGCACCGTCGCAGAAACCGAACGACGCGCGGGATAGCCGAGGGCTGGATCGAAGACATGATGAAATCGTTGCCCGCCCACCGTGAAATAGCGCTCGTAATCGCCAGAAGTCGCCATCGCGCCTTCGCTAATATCAACTACCGTATAAAACTCCGAAAGCTCGCGCGGATGGCGAATAGCGATTCGCCAGTCGCTCCCATCCGGCTTACGTCCAAAACAGCGAAGATCGCCGCCGGCCCAGACTATACCGGCTTCGATGCCCTTCGAGCTCAACACCTCGCAGGCGAGATCGACAGCATATCCCTTCGCCACTCCCCCCAAATCCAACGACGCTCCGGCCGGATCGAGTCGAGCCAGGCCATTCTCGAGATCGGTGAAACGCGTCTCCTCTATCAGCGCAAGAACGCTGTCTATCTCCACTGCCCGGGGAATGCGCTCACGCGTGGTCCCTATCCCCCAGAGAGCGACAAGCGGCCCCAAATCCGGCCTGAAGGCGCCCTCGCTGAGCAGAGTGACATTATAGGAACGGTGGATGAGATCGACCAGCTCTTCGCCGATCATCACCGGCTCCTCTCCGGCGTTCGCGGCGAGCCAGGCGAGTTCCTGCCATTTCGCGAGCTGCTCGATTCGCTTCATCTCGGTGAAGGCTGAATCGATTACGGCATGCACCCTCCCGCGGTTCATCCCCTTCGAGACGGCATGCACGGTAATCGACACTTCGGTACCGAGCAGATGACGGGTCTCTTCGAGCGGCAGACGGACGCAACCGCAAACCGCCAAAATACAAAGAATTAACGAGAAATACGGCCGCGGTCTCATCTGTTCCGCTCCGCTGCGAATCTCGCGAAAAGCTGTAAATGATCGCGATAAACGCTCTCAGATATCGGTGCCAGCGATGCACTGGCCTTGGCTGCATAATCCACGGCGACATCCCGAGCGTACTCGACGCCGCCCTTCTCATGTATGAGTGCGACTATATCGCTGAGGTCTGTGCTTTCACCGCGTTTGCCCATCCGCTTCGCCCTGCGCAGCCTGATGAGTATCTCGCGTTGTTGCGAACGAGATACATGCTCAAGTGTATGTATAAGCGGCAACGTAAGTTTAGCCTGAACAAGGTCTAAGCCTGTCGGTTTACCAATTTTCGAGCCGCCGTCACCGAGATCGAGGAGGTCATCGCGTATCTGGAAAGCAACGCCGACCAGCTCGCCATAGCGCTTCAGCGGTTCAAGCCATTCATCATCGTATCCAAGTGAAATCGGCCCTATCTGGCATGCCGCGCTGATCAGTGAGGCCGTCTTGTCGGAAACCATACGGAAATAGGCCGATTTGTCGAGATCCAGCCTGCGGGCGCTGATCGCCTCGATCAGCTCACCTTGGGCGAGACGGATCGCGCAGTCGGCAAACAGATCGAGCACCTTGAGGCTCCGCTGGGCGAGCATTCCATGCAGCGACCGTGCGAGCAGGAGATCGCCAAAAAGAACCGCTACCTTGTTGTTAAAAATAAGGTTAAGGCTGGGTTTGCCGCGTCGTTCATCGGCTCTGTCGACAACATCATCATGAACGAGGGTCGCTGTATGGAGGATCTCGGTGACGAGGGCGGCGGTCAGAGTTCGCTCGGGGAGGGGCCCCTCGGCCCCACAAGCGCGTGCCGAGAGCAGCGTCAGAGTCGGCCGCATGCCCTTTCCACGCGTACGCAACAGGTAGGCCGCCACCTCATCGATGACGAAGATCCCCGAACGCAGATAACGCCTGTAATGCCTGCGAAAAGCCCGCAGATCACCTGCAACGGGGGCGACAACATCCTTCAGCTTAATAAGCCGCCGCCCGTCGGCGGATACCCGGGGCTTTTGCCTCACCGTTTCCAACGTTTGGCCTCCTTTGTCGCACGGGCGAGATCCCTCTTGGCCTCCCTCTCGGCAATCGCCGCCCGCTTGTCATATTTCCGTTTTCCGCGAGCGAGTGCGATCTCAACCTTCGCATACCCGGAAGGGCTGAAGTAGAACCTCAAGGGTATGACGGTCAGCCCCTTCTCGAAGGCTTTCCGCGACCACCGTTCGATCTCACGCTTGTGCATCAGCAGCTTGCGCGGACGATGAGGATGATGATCCGAGTATCCACGGCTGGCGTAGGACGCGATTGACACACCGACCAGCAGCGCCTCGCCCTCTTGAAACTCGACATGGGCTTCCCGCAGCGAGACACGGCCCTCGCGTGCCGATTTTATCTCGGTTCCGCTGAGCACAATACCCGCTTCCAGCCTCTCAACGATCTGATAATCGTGAAAGGCCTTGCGATTTCTTATTTCCGGTGCACCGATCGGCATTTCCGTATCCGTTGATATCGCTCAGAGCCATGCTGCTCTCAACTGCCCGGCGACTAACATTCGACTCACAAAGGGACAGGAGAAACCGGTCGCCTGCCTGTTCAGGGAGCGTCGGTATCAGTCGCCAAATTTGATCCCTTGCGCGAGGGGAAGGTCATGCGAGTAGTTGACCGTGTTCGTCTGGCGCCGCATGTACGCCTTCCATGCATCGCTCCCCGATTCGCGTCCGCCTCCGGTCTCCTTCTCCCCGCCGAACGCCCCGCCGATTTCCGCGCCCGAAGTTCCAAGGTTGACATTCGCGATGCCGCAGTCCGAACCCTTCGGGCTGACAAAGCTCTCCGCCTCGATCACATCGTTTGTGAAGATCGCGCTGGAGAGCCCCTGCGGCACCTCATTGTGCCACTCGAGCACCTCTTCGAAATCATCGTATTCTATCAGGTAGAGTATCGGGGCGAAGGTTTCTTTGTGCACTATGTCCCAATCGTGTTCAGCCGCGACAATCGTCGGCTCGACGAAGAAACCGTGCTTATCTGTCCGTTTGCCGCCGGTCAGCACCTTGCCGCCAAGTTTCCCGATATGCTCGAGCGCGGCCATCATATCTTCCGCCGCCGCCTCGTTGACCAGCGGTCCCATGAGTATGCTCTCATCGAGCGGATCGCCGATCTTCACCTGGCTGTAGGCTTTGAGCAGGCGGTCGGTGAATTCTTCCGCTATCAGCTTGTGTATGAAAACGCGCCGTGTTGATGTGCAGCGCTGGCCGGCGGTTCCGACCGCGCCGAAGAGGACGGCGCGCATTGCCATCTCGAGATCCGACGAAGGGGTGACGATGACCGCATTATTCCCTCCGAGTTCGAGGATGGTGCTGCCGAGCCTGCCGCCGACCACCTCGCCGACACGCTTGCCCATCACGGTGGAACCCGTGAAGGAAACCAGGGGGACGCGCGCGTCGTTGATCAGCCGCTCTCCAACAACACGACCTTTGCCGATGACTAGGTTGAAGATTCCATCCAGCTTGTGCGCGGCCTGGACGTCGTTGGCGATGTTCTGCACCGCCACAGCAGTCAGAGGCACATCAGAAGACGGCTTCCAGACGGTCGTGTCGCCGCAAACCGCCGCGATTGCGGCATTCCAGGCCCATACGGCAACCGGGAAGTTGAAGGCGGTTATCACGCCGACGATGCCCAGCGGGTGCCACTGCTCCATCATCCTGTGGCTCGGACGCTCCGACTGGATGGTGAGTCCGTAAAGCTGACGCGAGAGGCCGACGGCGAAATCGCAGACGTCGATCATCTCCTGGACCTCGCCCCAGCCCTCCTGAACTATCTTGCCCATCTCGAGGCTGACCAGTTTGCCGAGGGAATCCTTCTTTTCGCGCAGCGCATCGGCGAG
>SDBT01002290.1_pt1 | contig 34023 bp, 37 predicted proteins | sample 2277101 | NCBI WGS metagenome assembly SDBT01 (sample SAMN10404973, study PRJNA504765) | marine sediment metagenome | isolation source: marine sediment core GS10_PC15, 103 cmbsf | place: Arctic Ocean: Southern Knipovich Ridge | collected 2010
TGTCTGACCAGCCGATTGTTGTCGAGCCGATCGACGACAAGAGTTATCGCGTTCTTCGTGGTAATTGCCGACTGACCGCTGCGAAAATGCTTAAGGAAACGGACGCTGAATCGTTCGTCGAGATTTTCGCCGGAGGAAAGATTCCCGCTCTCGTCGTCAAAGGATTGAACAGCCAACAGCGTACGCTGTTGTCGATTGATCATGCGGAAGACCTTGACCGTCGAGGGTTGACGGAATGGGAGCACTTTGTGGCCATTACGCGATTGGTCACGGAAGGCTACAAAGCCCAAGCAGGCATCGCCGCGCACTTGGGCATGTACAATGTCAAAAAGGACGGGACCCGCGTTCCCAACCGTTCTTGGGTCCAGCAACGGGTCAATTTGGCTAAAATGCCTGACTTCGTGCGAGCCGAATATCGCGTTTACTGCGATGGTGGTAAGGAAAAGACCGCGTTCCGTATTAACAAAGTTGCCGCACTTTACACGTTGTTTGCCCAATGTGGCCGCGATGGCTCGCATGCAGCGTTCCAAGAGGCATGGACCGAGTGTCTTACGTCGAGCAAGGACAAGGTAGCTAAGACGAAAGCATTGTCCGCTAGTCGCGTTGCGGAATTGGCTGGCCCGATTGACAAGAGCAATCCTGTTCGTCAGGCTCTTGATGCGGCCATCGGCGAAGTACCGCCGACTTACATTGATGCGGCTGCAACGTTGGCAAATGATCTACTCCGTGATTCGGAACTGCTTGGCGCCGTTCGCACGGTGTTGGGCGCCGACTGGCCGGATATCGAGAAAAGTGCATTGTTGCACTTGAATCCGATCACGGAACCCGAAACCGTTGAGGTGTAGTATCCTTCGATTGACCACCCGCTCGGTTTGCCGGGCGGGTGGTTGATTTTATCAATCTTTGCCTACTGATAAGGTTATCAATCATGGACTTTCAAAAGACAATTGAGGGACACGTTGTCCAGATTTTCCACGACGGCGAGTGTGTTGGACAACGGTTCTATGCAGGTGTTTCTTGCCGATACGAATACGCGGATGATGATGGATTGCCTATCGATCAGCCTTTGTATCGCTATCAACCGTACGATATGGTGCAACCGGAATGATGGCCGCATTTTGAGAGCCGCTTATCATCGAAAAATATGCATTTTTTAGTTTACCCAGCAACAGGGCACGCTGTTCGCGGTTCAGTGAGCCATGAGCAAGAGCCTGGAAAGGTCCAACAATGTCAATTGAGAGTAAAATCAGGTTTTGCCTCCAAATGGCTCGCATAATCAACCAGCAACGCGACGCACCGTATGGCCCATCGATGATCAATAACTGGCTCGCGTACGCCATACGGCTGAACGTCGAAGCAAAGGGCGCGCTGTCCGCTGATATTGACCGCTGGGCGCATACTTGGGGATTGATGATAATCCAATTGCCCGCTAAGATTGATCATAATATCAGCGATAGGGCCAATCTGAAATAATTATTTGACAACCACCGTGCATGACGTAGACTTGAGTGTTAAGGGACAACTAACCACGGGGAGCAAACAATGTTCAAACTCACAATCACTCGCGACGATTGCAGCCGAACCAAAAAATTCCGCAACCTTCACGCTGCGATACACGTTGCCGACCAGATGGCGGTCGCCGGCTTTCGCGTGCAAATCATTTCGGAAGCCGGAATTATTTGGCACACCGCTTGACAACCACCGTGCATGACGTAGACTTGAGTGTTAAGGGACACCAACAACAAGAGACAATCATGAACATCGAAGAACTGACAACCGTACTTGACTTTGTAATCGCTAACCGCCTTGACTATCTTGTTTGGCCCGCTATCATCATCGGTTGTGCTTGGTTCACTAGTACTAAGTACGCGAGGGTGTGGAAGTAGACCGCGTACCGCGTACCTTTAACCTTGGAGCTAAGACCATGACTCTATGGCGCGTGACCGATGAACAGGACAACCTGATTGCCGACGGCTTGGCCAATGAAAACGAATGTCGAGTTGCATTGTACAAATGGTTTGCGGCCGGTAATAGAACTCCCTCTTGGACATTCGAGGAGTACGTACCATCGCGCTAATTTGAGGGCAAAATCAAAATGCGAGTTAGACTGCACGACACTCTATTGACGATAGCACGCAGTGCGCTGACTGGTACGCTGCGGTACATCGCGATGATTGTGTTACGATTGACATAAAGGATGATCAAATGTACTATGCGATAACTATCGGTCGTGACGGCACTATAACCTATACCCAATATACCGGATTGGCGTATGCTACCAAGGATGCTTGTAATAACTTTCGTGCTGGCTGCAACACTCAAGTTAGGGATAGTGATAACAATATCATTGCCGATTGTATCCATCGTAGTAATGCGTACCGCGTTCCCGACTGTACCACCTGGTAGGGTAGCAATGATAGGGTGGGTTAAAACGATTTTGCAAGGTGGGCGTACCGCGGACGGGGACCCGGTGCTCCACCAACAAACAAATCTACCATTTTATTTGGGACACCCGTTCGCGATCCTGGTACCGATGCCGTTTTGCCCGGTACCGCGTCCCTGATACCAATATCAAAATCAATGTGGACACTTTCTCGACAAAATATTTTCTACTTGATTTTCATTGCTCGTTGCCCTCTCTTATATTGACGGAAGGTCTCTGATTGCGCAATCTTGTCGAAAAAGTGTCCACATGGAAAATCCCTATCAGCGAGTTGAGGACGACGATCCCCGGCGTTGCCAAGCCGTTATCTCTGTAGGTCAGTGTACATTGATTTCGCAACCAGAAAAACAGTATTGTATACTACACTGCGGGCCTTCACATACTAAAGCCGCTAAAGAAAAAGACCTTAAGAATTATCGGCTATCTAAATGGCAAGCTCGCTGCGGCGAAAAGGCAAATAGTAATCATCTGAAATCAATCAGTGACGAGATTGGTATCTTGCGGATGATTCTTGAAGAACGTATCAACGTCTGCAAAGACGAGTACGATCTAATCGCCGCTGCTCCCATTATTAGCGATTTGGTTGTCAAGATTAATATCTTGATTCAGTCTCTCCATAAAATGGAGACCGCTCTTGGCCAAATGCTTCACCAAAATCAAGTAGCTCAGATTATTGACAGCGTTGTCGATATTATTAACAAACACGTTGAAAATGCCGAAACAATGGAGGCTATTGCTGATGAACTCGCGACAATTTTCGATCGGCGATCTGATAGTATTCCGGGGGAATGACTGGGGATCGAAATTCATTAACGCGGTGACCTTTGGCGGCTACAGCCACATCGGTATCGTCGGTGACGATAATTTGATTTTCGAATCAACGACCGCGTCGCAGCCACCCTGCCAGATTCTGGGTAAAAAGATTCGCGGATCGCAAGCTCAATACTCTTGGCATAAGATCAAGTATTATCCCGGAAAAATGTGGTGTTTGCCGCTGGCCAAGGACATTGATCAGGTAACATTAAATAAATTCCTGATTGACAATGTTGGTAAGCCTTACGATTACCTCGGCGCTGAACGCAGCGGAGGTTTCTTCTGGGGCAAAGTCATGAGACTATTACACAAGGAATCGCTGAGCGCCCTTTTCTGCTCGGAATTCGTCGCCGCCTCGCTAGATCATGTAGGTTACTTCAACACAGGAAACGCAAGTTCCTGGTCGCCAAATAGTCTGGTCAGAGAGCTAAAACGTCGCGACTTGGTTAAAAATGCTCGGAGGCTGCGATGAGAAATTTTTCAATAGCCGCCTTGATTTTCTTATCAATCGCATTTATCCAAGAGCCACAGCCACAGCCGGAAAATATTTTGCCGCCGGAAAATATTTTGCCGCCGGAAAATATTTTGCCGTCACTTGTTAATCTTCCTTACCATATGCGGGAAACAAATCATAATGGCAATTGCGTCCATGCTTCATTTGTCAATCTGCTTCGCTGGCAAGGTCAATATGAATGGGCCGATTGGTGGATCAGTACCCATGGCGGTGGCGAGACTGACACGAGTTTTACTCGTGATTTAGAGGCCGCTGGCATTTATTATGCACAAACCGCGTTTCAAAATGACGTGGCCTTTCTTGAAGAAGCATGTGCGACTCGGAGGGGCGCGTGCGTAGCCGTCTATGATGGCCCGCTGTATGGATATAACTCAAGGACGCGTAAGAATCCTACTGGCCGTATTGCTCACATGGTTTGCTTGGTACACCTTGACGCGGACACCGCAGGTATTTTAGACAATAACCATGATAACAATATCATTTACGTTGACCGCGATGCTTTTATTAAAGATTGGAAAAGTACAGCTTGGGCTGTCACACCCTTAATGGGAACACCGGCCCCGCCACAACTTTGGAGGCATTATGAAACGAATTATCGCGCTCTCTGTAATTCTTTTTCTTACAGCGGCTACTGTCGCTAACGAGACAAAATGGTCTAATGAGCTAGTATTGCCTACTGACGAAGGAAAATGGTATTTCACTGCTGCCGGTGACATTGATTTCGAAATCACTGGTCCCACGATTGATGCTTTGAAAGCGCAAACCCATTATCGCCATATCCCTGCGAACGATCCGATTTACGCACGGTATGCTGATTACATCGGGCCGACCCCATCGGTTTTTATTCAACGTGCCAATGGCCACGTTGTATTTAAGGTTAGCGGAATCGATTTTCCGAAATCTGCCGCGGAGCTTGACAAAGCAATAAGTCGCTGTCGTCCGAAACCGCAACCAACACCACTTCCTGCTCCGAAGCCAGATCGGCCTAATATTGATATCACAATCGTTCCTGATGTATTTGTTCCCGATACTATTGTTCCTGATGAAGAGAACGAAGGTCTTAACCTCTTGTTACTCGCTATCTCAGCACTCGGCGGCGCTGCGGGTGGGTACTTTAACTCGAAGGGTGAAGAATGATTGAACAATATCTTCCCTATGCACTCGCTGCTGGTGGTGGCTTTTTGGCACTCAAATTCGGTCCCAAGATTAGTCAACGGATTGATGATCGCCACATGGCTGCACTTAATGTCGCTGCTGTGCTCCGTGCGAAGGGTTTGTCTTCGGTACCGAAGTCTCTAGAGTATTATGCTACCGGAGACTTGTCCGGTTTCGCACAATCATTGAAGGCTTTAGCTGGAATACTGCTAAATCCACAGACTGCTGATGCTGAATTTGAAAATGTTTTTGATAAGGCACTAATGGAGAAACTGACTGATCCTACTAAACGCAAAGCTCTCATGGAGAAAATCAGTGTTATTGGAACTCTTGGCGCGCCTACTTCTGATTCTGTTTCCGCTGATCCTGCCTAACGGGCATGAAGCACCGGTAACCACGACCAATGAACATGGGGTGGTAGCTACAACTACCATTATTGCGTTTACTGCTGATTGGTGAGGGCCTTGCCGCCGGGATAAGTCCCGGCTCGCCGAGTTACGGCGACAAGGCTATATTATCACAATAATCGACGTGGATCAACATCCAGACCTTGTCAAAGAATACGGTGTCAAATCCATTCCTGCTTATTTTGTCGGCCGCGTTCGGGTCGATATCCATAAGAAACACTAGGGAGGGTGTGGTCCTCGGCGGGCCAGGGGACTTCGGTCCCCTGGCTCTTGGCCTCCGCATGGTAGATTGATTTGTAATCAATACATAGTAGGTTCGAATCCTGCCGGAGGCTTTTCATGGAAAAATCCCAAACAAACGGATTTGATATTCAAATCAAAATGGCCGAAAGGCTGTCGGCTGGACTTCGCCGCAAAACATTAACTACGCCTTGCAAATGGAGTGAAGCGTACGTTATTCTGGGCGGCGAAGTTCCGGGACCATATCGAGTGGCTAATTTCCCGTGGCAACGGGAAATGCTTGAATCTACTGCCAGATATAATATCGGTATGAAGGGTGCCCAGGTCGGTTATTCGGTCGTCGTATTACTTTGGACACTCTTTAATCTCGATGTTAATAAAAAGTCTTGTCTATATCTACTTCCTACGAAGCAGCCAGATGCCACTGATTTTAGTTCGACACGTTTCGATCCTCTTTTAGAAATGTCATCACATCTTGCGATGATGTTCAGTGACGTTAAGAATGTTCACACTAAGCGTGCTGGCCCCAGTACGTTATACATACGTGGGGCCAATAGTCGGAGTGGTTTGAAATCAATCCCCGTCGGAAGAATAGTTTTTGACGAATTCGATGAAATGCCTGAACAAAATATCCCACTTGCGCGAGAGCGTATGTCGGGCCATGTAGATAAAGCAGAGTGGTTAGTCTCAACGCCTACTGTGCCTGAATTCGGCATTGCCGCTGAATTTAATGATTCCACTCAAGAATATTTTGTCTTTCCGTGTCCTGCTTGTAGTAAGCGTATCCACCTTACCGAAGACAATTTGAAAGTCTGCGGCGATAGTATTCTAGACCCAGACGTGGCTAAAAGCTATCTTTTCTGTCATGAATGTGGCTCTCGATTACCAGAACACAAACCCGAACAAGATGAAGAAATTAATCCTGAAATCAAACTTTCATGGTTAAGAACAGGAGCGTTCGAGCCATTCGGAATAAAGAATTATGACCGCCGAGGTTTCCATACTCCACAATTTTACTCGCCGAAGATAACCGCGCCGGAACTTGCAAAGAGCAAACTCCTGGCTGCCGTAAGTTTGCCGGCTGAGCAAGAATGGTACAATTCAAAATGTGGCTTACCTCATCTTACTGAGGGAGCACGAATCAGTGACGAGCAAATTGATGATGCAATCAAAGCCTATCGCAAGGGCACTCGAACGAATGGCAAGTGGATTGCGATGGGGGTTGACGTTGGGACATATCTTAATTGTGAGATAACGGAATTTTATCCTAAGGAATTAGGAAATGATCTCAACGTCATGTCGGATGCGAAAGTCCTCTGGGAGGGCAAGGTCGAGAAGTTTGAGCTTCTAGACCAGCTAATGAAGGATTGGCAGATACTATTTTGCGTAATTGATTCGCAACCTGAAAAACGTAAATCTTATGAATTTGCTTGCCGTTTCTGGGGCCACGTTAAGCTGTGTTATTACGCAAATAATTTGGCTGGTGGTAATAGAATAAATATACCAGCAGACAGAGAAGCCCACACCGTTTCTGTTGACCGTACATTATGGATGGATATGGCGTTGGGCCGCTTCCATAATAAGACGATTGAGCTTCCCGTTGATCTTTCAGCGGAGTATAGACAGCAATTAAAAGCGCCTATGCGTGTTTTCAAAGAAAATCGTTATGGGCACCCAATTGCCGAATACATAACGCCAAATAAAAATAGTAAAAATGACCATTTCGCACATTCCAGAACCTATTCTGAAATAGCTTTGCCGCTTATGGCAAGCTTCGCCACTAATCGAAACATCACGGTGTATCTATGAGCATTACGGACGTTAAACATCCTGATTTACACGCTCTTGAAGCTCAATGGGAAAAGTGGCGAGCAGTTTTCGAGGGTGGCGACTGCTTTATTGATCGTTTTCTTAAAAAATTTAGCGGACGCGAGACAGACCCCGCTTTTCTTGAGCGCAAAGAAATAACACCGTCTCCAGATTTTGCAAAAGCATCTGTTACGGAAATTATCAACTCGATTTTTTCCAGAATGAGCGATATTACACGTGAAGATGGCTCAGAAACCTATCAAGCAGCGATGGCTGGGCTTGCTAGAGGTGTAGACCTGCGAGGGTCTTCAATGAATACTTATTTAGGACAACAGGTCCTACCTGAACTAGTTACGATGAGTAAAGTCGGTGTCTTTATCGATTTGCCGGTCGTGGATGGCATCACTGCTGCTGATTCACTAGGTGTCCGGCCGTATCTTTACACATATCGCGCTGAAGAGATTCGTTCATGGGTATACCGACGAGATTTCCCCGACGAATTCCAAATGGTTCTCCTCCGAGACCACGTTGACGAGTGCGATGTCGATTCCAAGCTTCCTACTGGAAGTTGGGAACGCTGGCGTTTTCTTGAATTGATTGAGGTTGATGGCGAAATCAAAGTTCAAGTTAAGTTTTTTGACAGTGACGGCGAACAAACAAACATGGATGGCGTGCCGCTGAAAGATGCGCCGCTTGAGGGTGAATACGTCTTAGATATGCCCTTTATTCCTTTCGTTGTTCTTGAACTTAACGATTCACTACTGTCAAGTGTGTCAAATCACCAGATAGCTTTGATGAATCTTGCATCTGCTGACGTGGCATACTCGATTAAAGCAAATTATCCCCGCTATACTGAGCAAGTCGACGAACGTGCCCATAGCACGTATCTTAAAGGCCCAGCAGGCGGCGATGATGACGGTACACAAGCTTTTGCTGATCATACTACTGATGCTGATCAGAAAGGTGGATCGACAGTAGGGGTACGTTATGGTCCAGATATGGATCGCCCAGGATTTATCCACCCATCGCCTGAGCCTTTAATGGCTTCAATGGAGAAGCAGAAGCAACTGAAGGAAGAAATTCGAGAGCTTATCAATTTGTCATTGTCTGGCGTCAAGTCAAAAATGGCATCAGCCGAAAGTAAAGCTCTTGACCAGCAAGGTCTTGAAGCCGGTCTTTCACACATTGCTCTTGAACTTGAACATGCCGAGCGTCGCATCGCCGAGAAGTGGGCAATTCTCGAAAACACAAAGAAAATTCCAGTTATTTCATATCCGCATAGGTGGAGTTTGACGAGTGACGAAGATCGCCGTAAAAACGTCGATGCTCTTGCTGACTTGCGGGATAAGATACCGTCTGAGACATTTCACAAAGTGATTTCAAGATCAATGGCCAAGATGCTATTGAATGAGAAAATTCCAAGTAAAGAGTTGAAGAAAATCTTTGACGAAATTGATTCTTCAAGTGCAATTTCTGCTGATCCTAAAGAGATTGATAACGCCGTCATTAACGGGTATCTTGACAAGGTAACAGCCGCTAAGCTTCGCGGCTATCCAGAAGATACCGTTGAGAAGGCTAACATCGAGCAAGCAGAACGCGCCTCAATAATTGCAATAGCACAATCTAGTGCAGCGCGAGGTGTACCAGATTTATCTGTTGATCCAGGACGCGAGGGCGAGATCGAAAAGAAAGCCTCGCGAGATAATACATTAAAAATTGATACTAGCCGCCGCGTAAGAGGAGAAGGAAAACAATGAGCATTAATGTGGCACAATATCCCGATTGGGATGGTCTTGGACCGAATCGCACTGAACGACAGCAAGATGCTAGTCCCGATTATGAAGATTGGGATCAACTTATTGCTGAATACTTGGTAATGCAGAATAGAGTCAAAAATGTTGATGGTATTTTTACTGCGGTCAATAGCGAAGGCGGGGCTATGGTTCCGGGTAATGTTATATTTTTACATACTGATGGCACTATCAAACTTGCCGATGCTGATGGTTCTGGTACTCGTGAAGTTGCTGGAGTTGTTGAAGTTGGCGCGGCTGATGCCGGAACAGTTACCGTTCGCTATGCCGGAGTATTGAGTTTGACACTTGCTGAATGGGATGCTGTTGGGACGGACGCGTCTGGTCTTGATCCAGGACTTTTATACTTGATGGCTGACGTACTTGGCGAAATTACAACAACACCTCCAGCTACTGCAACCGATACTTTGTATCGATTAGGTAAAGCTCTCAATGCGACTGATTTGCTTATCAATCTTGAATTTGATGGTCTTGTTCCTTAATGTCATTTCACAAACTACCTAGTCTCCAACCACTTCAGAAAAAGCATTTTCATTGGCCTTTTGAGCCAGAATGGTCGGAAAATAATACTGTAATACTAAAGGAATTTGCCAGAATTATGGGAACCATATGTTTTAATGGTCGATGGGACACAGAGGCATCGCTTAGATCATTAGTTTCTAATAGGGATAATAATACTCTTTTTGGATTGAATTATTCGCCTTGGCATTACAAATGGGATAAAACAAATTCGCCAGAAGTTTGGGATCAAAGTGCAATTGAAGAAACTGATCTCTTACGGGAACGTTTCAAATTTATTCAGGACAATGTTCCTCGTATTGATTATGTTCTCTATAATTGTCGAGTATTTAGTCATGTTCCGTCTACGAAATCTGCAATTAAGACAAAACAAGAAATTGTATACGGCATTGCCAAACAATTTTTTCCAAGTGCAAAAGTAATATGGTATTCTCAAGGGCAACGCAATCTTACGAAAGACGGGTGGAGAGTAGATAGAACTGTCGCACCGGATATTTCGTCAGATGCTTTCACTGTAACGCTACAGCAATTACCAGAACTACATCTTTGTCGTCACGTATTCACGAAAGCTTTAGAAACCTCGCTTATGGTTGGTAAAGATTCAGTTATACCGTGGATTAGTTTGGGTGCCGCAATACGGTATATTGGTCATAAGCCATTGTGGAGTGATGAGGTTGATTATCCTTTAGACTACAGTTATGCATTAGGTCAAGAGATTAATCGTCCACTGTACGGTACAATAGAGCATGAAGCTGAGTATGCTCCATGGCGATATTGTAAAGAGGCGATTTTTTATCCAGTACATTCAGATAAATTCCCGCACTGGTTAAAGCATTTTATTGCTTATGTCGAAGGTGCAAATAATCGACAGAATCCTATTGGAGCCTCGGTACCTAGTTAGGAGATTATCATGGCAATAGCAATTGATAAATACCCTAATTGGGATGGCACTAGTGATTCTAGAAATGATCGTAGAATTGATCGAGGTCCAAATGCTATTGATTGGAATAAAATAACTGCTGAATATTTAGGTATGCAGGGCGCTATTAAGGATAATGATGGCTTATTTACAGCAATTGCATCTATTACTATGTCGAAGGGAACTGCGGTTCAAATTACAACAGCAGGCGAGGTAACTGTTGCTACAACCATAGTGGCTGGTGTTCTTGAAGATGATGTAGTTTCTGGCAATCTTGCCACAATTCGTTATTCGGGAATGATTACAAAATCAGATTGGACTAGTCTTGTAAAACGTGACACGCTAATTTCTGGTGTAACGTATTTTAATCGTGACGGTAATTTAGATAGTTACCCGCATGACTTAGCTTTGCCGACCGGATTAGCAATAACTTCTGATACATTTTTGGTCCATACACAATCACCACGACAACAATTTTTACCATCAGATATATTGAAGTGTCGATGTTGGCTTGATTCTGAGGTTGGATTACTTAATACAGTCGCGGCATTTCCATCTGATGGAGATTTAATTAATTCATGGACAGATAGAGTAAATTCATTAGTTTTTAATCAAACTATTACGGCGCAGAAGCCAACTTATAAGACAATGCTTGGTGCAAATGGGCGTCCGTATCTTGATTTTAATGGTATTCTTAATAATTTAATACACAGTGGTAGTTTTCCAGAAACATCTGGAGAAATGCTTATTGTTTGCGAAAAAAATATAGTTAATGGCGATACGAATGGTTTTTTTGGCGCAGCAATTAATGGCACTGAAAATCCTTGGATAGCTTTTTGGATCAGAGCAGATTCTGCCGGCAATGGATTAGTATATGGAAATAGCGGCGGCGGCAATATAGAAAGTAGTTCTAATTTTCTTGAAGGCGGACCAGCAAATCTAATTAATATACGCAATGATGGTACTAATGGTAGTATGTTTGTAGACGATGTATCTATAATCACTCCTGCTGCTGTGTTGTGGTTTGGCGATATTACGGGCCATGACACAGTTACTGTTGGAGGATTACGGCATAGCGTACTTAGTGTTCCTTATCAAGGTAAAATATACGAGATTATTGTTTTTGATGAAGTATTAACTGATACAGAACGTGCAAATGTGCTTAGGTATCTGAAATTCAAATACCATCCGTTGCTAAAATATGCAGCATTAGGCGACTCTTTAACTCGAAGTGGAGGTGATGGACAATGGGTAGTCGAAAGTGATTTATCACAAAAAGATAAAGATATCGAAGGTGTCGGTACAGTAGAGTTTGCGGTAGGATCACGCACAACTACTCAGGGAGTAACCGTTTGGACTGATGATATTCAGAGTGAAGGTTATCAAGGTATTGTCGTAATGCTTGGCATTAACGATGCTCTGTTTAGTGTACCAGCCGCGACAGTAATTCTTAATTTAGAACAAATTGTTGATGAAGCTATTTCAGACGGATTCAAAGTTATACTATCTACAATTAGTCCTTTTGGTAATAATCCTGGTTGGACACAAGCATTCCAAGATGTTATTAATACTGTTAATGCTTGGGCACGCGCTAAAGTAGATGCAGATATCACAAAACGATTAAGTCTACTTGAAAGCTATGATACATTAAGAGATGGAATCAATCTTGATGATGCATTTGATTCTGGTGATGGCTTACATTGGAATCAAGCTGGTGATATTGTTGTCGCAGGAGAAGCTTCTAAATCTTTTGCGATTTTGAATTGGAATAGTGAACTATAAATAGATTTGGTATCTATGTTTCTAACTTTCATACATATTTCCGATCCTTAAAACTGAGGAGGTTAAATGTCTAAACATCTTCCTAAGAAGCTTCGCCAAAAGATTAAGAAAAAGCCTAAGAAAAAGCCTAAGAAATGAGCTACGCATCAGTAACAGAAGCCAGCACATTTTTTGGTAATAGACTTTTTACTGACGCTTGGGACGCTGCAAATAATGCAGACCGAACCAAGGCATTAGAGCATTCGACAACTATAATTGATAGATTGAGATTTGTTGGAGAAAAGAATCCAGCATTTTTATCGAGAGAAGCAGGTAATAGCCACAAAGTTATCGTGGCTGCGGCTGCTACTCAAACTTTAGAATTTCCCCGCGGACCGGATACTACTGTTCCAAGCGATATTAAGAATGCTTGTTCATTGATTGCGATATCGTTACTTGACGGCGTCGATCCTGAGGAAGAGTCAGAAAATCTTCCTGTCGTCAGTCAAGGGGTGTCTAGCTTTCGGACCACCTATGACCGAGGCTGGGTTCCCGAACATTTGGCAGCAGGAGTGCCTTCGGCTGCGGCATGGTCTTACTTAAGACCATACGTTAGAAATGATCGGGAAGTTAATGTTCATAGGGTGAATTAAATCGAGGACCAAATGATGTTAGTGAATTTTCCGTGGTTGACTTGTTTTGAAGATGGTGACGCAGACGCAGCCGCGGCCGCAGCCGCAGCCGCAGCCGCAACCGCTTCTGCGGCATCGCCGACGATTCCCGATGGCTACGTGTCAAAAGAACGCGTCGAAGAAATTGTTAAGGAACGACTTGGTCGTGATCGAGACAATGTGCGAGGAGAAAATAAAAAACTCCTCGCTCAATTGGAGTCTCTACAAACATCAGGAATGAGTGCAGAAGATCGCGAAACATACGAAACTCAGATTGAAGAGTTGCGAACGTCTTCTCTTACTAAGGAAGAACAAGCTGATCGCGAGAAAAAGAAGTTTCAATTAAAGTCTCAGGAAGAGCTTGAAGTTGCTAATACTGCTTCTAAAGTGTGGGAAGGAAGATTTCATGAAATGTTCATCAATAGTGCGATTAATACCGCCGCTGATGACGTTGAGGTTCTTCCCGATTCCAAGAAGTTTGTAGCTGCTTTCTTGAAACCTGATACACATCTTGTCGAAAATACCGACGAAGATGGGAAGCCAACAGGCACCTATACAGCTAAGGTTAAAATGGCTGGGAAAGACAAGGAAGGAAAAGATGCTATCTTCGATTTTACAATCAAAGAGGCTCTTGAGTACATGAAAGATAATCCCGAAGAATACGGTCGCGTGTTTAAGGGAATATCTGGTGGACTCGGTGGAACCACCCTTACGCCTGGTAAGCAAGCTGATATGTCTAAGCTTGCAAAAGAAAACCCGGCGGCTTACATGGCGATCCGCAAGAAGGAGCGCCTAGCAGCTTCCTCAACTAGAATCTAGGAGTTTCAATGTACATTGCATCACAACCGCAGTTGACTTGTTACGATGACCAGAGTCCGTATATTCCAGAGCAATGGGCGCTGGAAACGATTATGGTTCTCGAAGAGAACATGGTCGTGGCGAATTTGGTCCACCGCGATTTTGAAAATGAGTTTGCCCGCTTTGGCGATGTGGTTCATACGCGTAAGCCGAATGAATTCACTGCCAAATCGAAAGATCGTACTGACGATATCACTGTTCAAGACCCGTCGGCGACCGATATTCTCGTGCCGTTGGATCAACATATTCATGTTGCGTATCAACTCGAAGACGAGCCGGCTACCAAGTCGTTTAAGTCTTTGATGGAAGAGTATGCTCAGCCGGCTGGACTGGCTTTGGCGCGGGCTGTTGATCGTGCTGTTTTGGGCACGCTGTACGAGTTCTTGCCGAATATGGCCAGTACGCTTGGTGGCTTGACCACGAGCAATGCTGTTGCCGCTATCGTTAATACTCGAAAAGAACTGAATACGACAAAGTCTGCGGTTGAGGGTCGCCGATTGGTTTGGGGTACTAACGCCGAAGCACTCGTTATTCAGAATGCCGTATTCCACGAGGCTAACAAAGTTGGTGACGAAGGCACGGCTTTGCGTGAAGCGTCTCTTGGTCGTAAGCTTGGTTTTGACCACTTCATGAGTCAGAATACTCCGAGCATCGCGGCGCAGACTGGTACTGGATTGCAAGAAATTAACAATGCTGCCGGCTATGTCGCTGGCACCACGGTCATGACTGTTGATGGTGGCGCAAGCGGTGAGTTGCTCGCTGGTCAGTGGATTACCATTAATGGATTGCCTTATCACGTGACGGCTGTGAATGCTGATCCCGCTACGTCCATTACTCTTGAGTATGGTCTGAAAGAAGCGGTCGCAGACAACGATGATATCACAATCTACAATGGCACTGCGGTCGATTTGGTCGCCGGCTATGCTGTTGGATGGCGTAAGCCGATTGTTGTGGATTCTGTTGCGAAGTTGAATGTGGGTCAAGCAGTGACATTTGAGGCAACGACAACTCGGTATGCTATTACTGAGATTGAGGGGCTAACTATTCAACTGAATAAGCCGCTTGCTGTCGCTATCTCTGATGGTGATACGGTCAATCCGACCCCGACTGGCGATTACAATTTTGCATTCAATCGGAGTGCTGTAACATTGGCTTTGCGTCCGCTCGCGGCTCCGGCTGCTGGTGCGGGAGCTATTAGTGCTGTTACAAGCTTTAATGGTATTCCGATGCGGGTTACTATTGCATACGATCACTTGAAGCAACGCCATGTCGTTACCCATGATTTTCTTTTGGGAATCAAAGTGTTGGATACTGACAAGGGCGCTGTGGTATTGACCTAGATAAGGATTCAAGGGGCCTCGGAATATTCCGAGGCCCCTTGGCCCTATGGAAGAGCGCATAGCTGTTCTGGAAACACAGATGGTCGAATTTCGTACTGATATTGGTGAGATTAAGACGGCTGTTTGCGGTAATGGAAAACCTGGTTTGAAAACACGGGTTGATCGCTTGGAACAGCGTAGATTAATAATCGATTGGGTACTTAAAATTGTTATCGGCGGTATTTTAGGTATTGTAATTGCGCAGCTATTCCAATGACGGAGGAATTAAATGAGTCAACTCAAATTCGTCCGTCGAGTACTTTATCGTCTTAAACGTCGATACGGTCAACCTCTTATAGTAATTGATAGGACAACCACTGGGTTGAACATCCAAACTGGTGTGAAAACTATTGCAAAGGTTGGTCACGATGTCAAACGGGCATTGATATTTCCAGCAAGCATTCAAACGCAATTTTTCTTTGATCTTGCATACATTGCGGCTGCAAAAGATTTTAGTTACGGTACGCAAGTCGAACACGACATGCGTAAAGTAATAATTGATCGAAGAGATTTGACGCTTGAAATCAATACTACACACTATATCATTTACAAAAATAAGAGATATGATGTTAAAAAGGTGGAAGATTTTGAACTCAATGCTGCTTACATCGTAACGATGCAACAGAATCCGGCTGCTGAACGTTCGGCAGTTTTCAATGTGAAAGTTGAGGACGTTCTAACAACCACTGAAACGGTATCAACATGAATCCTGATTGGCATCGTTGGGTTTGGGCATCATGTCTTAAGCATTTTGATGATCGTAAAGGAACCCTTCCACTTCATGCGGAGGGGATGGATCGAGAAAATGTTGAGGATGCAAATTTTCTCGAATTTAGAATGAATGGACCAAGAATACAACAGTATTCTGCTGGACATTTTCGCCTAGAAGTTACGATCAATATTCTCATTCAACACGCCATGCAAGATGCCGATGCCTATTTGATACAAAAATCAATGGGTATCGTCGAAGAGGCATTTACAGTAAGTATTCCCGTTTTTAAGTATGGGACACCTGGAGACGATTCCCTACTTGGTTGTTTCATCCGTGAAGATGAAGTGAAAGTTAATTTCTTCGGTCAAGTAGATAAGACTATCCGGCAATTACAAGGCACTGTCCAGTCAATGTATCGAATGGACTTAAAGGAGACCTAATGGCTCGTATTGATCTCAAAGACGCAACGATTCGTTTGCTGGATGGTTTTTCTGCAACGGCAGATATTAACGATACCCCAGTAAACGGCATGACAGTAATGAATATTGATAATGTTTCTGCTGCAATTCGTCTTCAACCTGGAACACGATTTACAATGGCTGATACTGGTACAAAACAGTATCACATTGCATCTGATCGTGCTGATGAAATTCAAAATATCTTTTTGGATACGCCATCTGCGGGTACGTTTACGCTCACGTTTAGTGCTCAAGAGACAGGTACAATTGCTTTCGATGCTACGGCCGCAACTATCCAAACAGCATTGGAAGCGTTATCAAATCTTGCTGTTGGTGATGTAATTGTTACAGCATCAGGCGCTGATTTCTTGGTGCGGTTTGCGGGCACTCTTGCGGCAACTGATGTTGCTGAAATGACAATCGATGGTACAGGTTTGACGGGTGCTGGATCGGAAGCCATCACAACTATTAATGTTGGTGGTACTACGGAGCAAATTACGTTTACTCCGGCCTTGGCAACGGCAGATGGTATTCCTGATGATGACGATGTCATTACTTTCGGTCCGCATTCGCTTGAAGTCAATATCGGCGAAGGCGATCTCTCTTACACCGAGAATAAAGAAAGAATTTATGAGCGTAATCGCGGCAATCTGGCTGATGTTCGTGATGGTGATGAGCAGCCTGTTGAAGTGAATTTCGCTTTCACATGGGACGAAATCGCGGCAATTCCAAGTGCCCAAACACCTAGCATTGAAGATGTTTTGAAATTTCGTGGCCCGGCCTCGACTTGGGTATCTTCTGATCCTGATCCTTGCCAACCGAATGCAATTGATTTAGAAGTTTTACACGAACCTAGTTGTACGACTAAGCAAAAGGAACGTGTACTGCTTCCTGATTTTCGTTATGAACAGCTTGAACACTCGTATGAAGACGCTATCATAACGTCAACGGGACGTTGTAACGTGGTAGAAGCTACCGTCACAAGGGAGGTTTGATCGATGGCAAGAATTGATCTAAAGGATGCTATTATTCGCATCAAAGATGGTTACAGTGAAACTGCTGCTGTAGATAATGTTTCAGACTATGCGGCTGGCACTGTAACAATGGTAATTGATGCAGCACCGGCTGCCGCAATTCCAGCAAATGCTACATTTACTGTTGCGGGTTCAAATCGAATCCACACTGTATCTAGTGCTTCAGGCGGACCGCCGTCAACGTCAATTACATTCACGCCAGCTTTGCTGGGTGCTGTTCTTGACAATGCTGTGATTACGTTTGCGGGCCGTGCTTTGGAAGTCAATATCGGCGAAGGTGATCTTTCCTACACCGAGAATAAAGAAAGAATTTATGAGCGTAATAAGGGCAATCTTTCTGATGTGCGCGAAGGTGATGAACAACCTGTTGAAGTGAATTTCGCTTTTACATGGGAAGAAATCACTGCGATTTCCGGCGGCACGCCTACTATTGAAGATGTGTTCAAGAATCGCGGTGAAGCGGCTTCGTGGGTTTCATCGGATTCTGATCCTTGCCAGCCGTTTTCGGTTGATGTCGAAATCGAACATATTCCGAGTTGTACATCAAAACAACGTGAGATTGTACTGCTTCCTGATTTTCGCTATGAGCAATTAGAGCATTCTTATGAGGATGCGACAGTTGCATCTACTGGTCGTTGTAATGTGACAGAAGCTACTGTTACACGGCTCGCTAACACTTAATCAAGAATCGAGGACCTAAAATGAAGCTGCATGGAGAGATTCCGCAACCGTCGGTTGAGTACATTGTTTTGCCTCGTCCCGATAAGGACATTGTCTTGATGGCAACGGCTTTGAAGGATTTTGAGGATTTTCAAGAAATTTGTAAGCGGCCGGAACCGCCTGTTAAAATCAAAGCGAAAACAGGAGAACGAGTTCCAAATGTCAAGGATGAATCTTATTTGAGTGATTTGAAGATTCATAACGACAAGTTCACTGCTTGGGTGATTATAAAATCACTTGAGTCAACGGAGGGCATGGAGTGGGAAACCGTTAGTCTAGATGATCCCAACACTTGGCTCAATTGGAAGCAAGAGTTGATCGATTCCAATTTTAGCGCTGGGGAAATTACTTACATTGTTGATAAGGTAATGGAAGCAAATGGGATGAATGATGCCAAGCTCAAGGAAGCCCGCGCGGTTTTTCTTGCGGGGGATCAGGAGCAGGAATAAAAGTTTTGTGGCAGGATTACCGGACTCACTGGTATTTCGTCTACAAAGCTTGCGAGACGTTTAATCTTTTACCTCCGAATGCCCATCGAAAGTGGGATGATAATACTCCTTGGATTCAGACGTTGCTGATGACGTACGTGCAATTACGAGATCACGAAAATGCCGAAATTCATCGGAACAGTCGCTGAAATTAAATTCGACACTAGGAAGTTCTTGGATGCCCTCGACAAGGAAGCAAATGCTATTCTTGTCGAGGGCATTCGCGCATGGCTAGATACTATTGTATCTATTGTGCCGAATTGGTCTGGTATGTCACTAGCTTCACTTCAAGAATTAGGCGATAAGGTGGGGATAACTGTCAATGCTTTTCCAGTTAGCGGGGCACCTAATCGGGTTGCGGAAGGGCGGAGCTTAGGTCCTACTACAATCAAGCGTGGTCCAAACATATATTCATTTGAGTGGAGAACAAAAGTTTTACAATTCATTATTAATGAACAATTTGACGCCCGCCAATGGGGTTTTAGATTACGCCATCCCGGACCCTATAATGCCATTCCCCAAGCACAAGCTGCTTTCTTAAAAACTGTTGATGCTAGATTAGCAGTAATAAAACTCCCATTCAAGGTTTTGGTTAGGCAAAGGAAAATCTGATGGCGGATGTAACCACAAGTCTTGGTTTGGAAACTTCTGCGGCTATACAGGCTCTTGCAAAATTAGAGCTTGAAATCGCAAAGTATAATCAATCATTGCGTACGTCTCAACAAGCGATGCAGGCATTCAATGCTAAGGGTACGCAGTTTGATGCCGCATTGAATAAAAATGCTACTGCGGCCGCTACTGCTCGACTACAATTGGCAAAATTGCAGCAATCACAAAAAAATATCATTAGTAATCAAACTCTCAGTAATCTTGGTAATGCGACTGAAAAAGTTGGAGTGTTTGGTAAAGCGCTAAGTCGTATTGGTACCATCGCTTCGGGTTTGATTATCTTTCAACTTATCTCACGTGTAGCGGGTGCGTTCAGTAATGCTGTAAGCGGCGCCAGAGAGTTTGAAATCCAGCTTGCTGAAATTCAAACTATCAGTGAGGATTTGGCCTCACGCAGTTTGGGCGAAGTCGGCGATCTTGTTGCTGATTTATCAGTCAAGTTTCAAGAACCAATAAATGAAGTTGCCGAGGCTCTGTATCAAACATTGTCCAGCCAGATTGGTAGTACAGCGGAATCAGTGCGGTTCTTAACTGCCAGCTTAACTTTTGGTAATGCTGCTTTAGTTCAAGCTGGCGATTCCACTAAATTGCTAGCAGGTATTATCAATGCATATGGCAAGGAAGCGGCTGCGGCAACCGAAATTAGTGACAAGCTCTTCAAGACAATTGAATTGGGCCAGGTACGTGGTTCTGAGCTAGCTAATTCACTAGGCAGAGTTATTCCTACCGCGGCGCAGTTGGGTATTTCGCTCAATGAACTTTTAGCTTCTGTAGCGGGCATTACAATTCAAGGTGTCGATGCCGCGGATGCAACGACTCAATTACAGAATGTAATGCTGAAATTGATTCGGCCATCAGATGACTTGAAGGATCGTTTTCGCGAGTTAGGTTTCGCTAGCGCTGAGGTAGCTATCGCTGCTGAAGGCGGCTTGGTACCAGCTTTAGAAAAAATCACAGAATCGACTGATGGCTCTGCCACAGCATTCGGTAAGTATTTTCCGCGTGTCCGAGCTTTGCGTGGTGTGCTTAGCCTTCTAAATGATGATTCTGAAAAAGTCGCAAATGCTCTTAAAGAAATTCAAACTGCTTCCGAAGGAGCATCGGCAGCGGCCTTCCAGCTTATCAGAGAAACTGACGCTGGGCAGTTGCAATTAGAGTTTGAGAAATTCAACGCCTTCATGGTGAATGAATTCGGCCGCGATGTTGTTGGCATATTGAATAGCGCCATACAAGCAATAGGCGGCTTACAAGCTGTAATAGATGTATTCCGCGAGCATGGTATCGCTGCATTCAGTCCAGTTATCGTGTTGATACGAGAGTTAGCGGGTATTGAACGTGCGATTGATCCAATCGCTAGACTCAATCAAGAATTAGCTAAATCAGCCGAAGAGTTTGAACAAATAAATGCATTACAAACACGGATTGTTACATCAAATATCAATGATCGTATCACAGAGATTCGGCAGCTTGTTGCAACAGAGTTACAAGGAATTGCTAAAATACAAGCTGCGGATACTCGGCAGCAAGCACAAAGTATTCAGCTTTTTGAACAACAGTTCAATGTTAAGGGCACGACAGTTGCTAATTTTATCACCAAGATTGAAAGTGCAATTGCTAATGCTGATAAGGAAATCAGCCGACTCGGCGCTTCTCTCGATAAATTTGTTGGAGGAGCGAAAGACCGACAGTTTGAGCGTGGCTTAAAGGACCTTGATCCCGCGGCTGAAGCGCGGAAACGCGAAGAGCGCGCAAGAAAATTCCTTCGCGACGCGCAGAAGGCGACGCGAGCAGGTAACGCGAAGGAGGCGGAAGATTTCTTTAATCGGGCTTTGAAACAAGCAGAAGCTGTTGCAAATCTTTTAGAAGGACGACGGAGAAGTGAAGACTTTGTTAATACTATTATTCGGGCACGTCAAAAAAGTGTAAAAACATTAATTTCTATTGAAACTCGTGAAGAGGGTATATTGAAGCGACTGTTGGTATTAGAAACACAACGCAATAAAAGAATTGCCGCACGAGCAAAATTACAGCAATTAAATGTAGATATTGGAAATCAGGCAGTTAAAGCAGCCGAAGCAGAAATAGCTATTCCTGGCTTACGAACAGATGCCGATATAAATTTAGAGAGAGTGACTAAGCCTTTTGAGCTTGTAGCTGATGCTATACGTGAAGGTTCTGGCGTAGTTGAAGCGGCACGCCGCGTAGTTGAAAATGAAATTGCAGCGGCCGGTCCTCTTGGTGGATTAGCATTTCTTCAGAATCGATTAGCTTCTTCGGAGCAACAATTAGCAGGATTAAAAGCTGAAGAAAATGCTGCATTGGGTCGTATTGCTCAGTTACGTGGCGATGTTCAACGAGCCATAGCAGAAGGTAGTGCAGAACAACTTCAAGCCGCAACTGAAGGATTAAAAAATCTTAAGATTGAGGTTGAGGCTGATCCTGTTGCAGTTGAAGCTATCAGTAAAATTCTTGAGAGTCTTGGTCCGGCTGCTACTGCTCAATTATTATTAAATACTGCTACTGCGGCCGCAGCGCAGAATGAAGCTGCTTTAGTTACACTACGGAATCAAGAAAAGACAGCGACCGATAACTTGACAGCATCCTTGAATAAAGCTACTATAGCTCAAAACGCATTAAATGTCGCGGCTGCTGGCGGTGGCGGCAGTCAATCCCAAGCTGTTGGCGGTATTATCTATCGTCAAGGTGGCGGTAACGTTGGTACTGATACGATTAATGCAAAACTTTCTCCTGGCGAAGGAGTTTTGTCTGTCGATGCAATGAAGCAATTCTTTCCGCAATTTATCGCGGCAAATCGCGGAGCTAATCCTCGATTCGGTGAAGGCGGTGCTGTAACTAATGTTGGTGATATCAATATCAATGTTAGTGGTGTAGACAAGCCAGTGGCAACTGGCCGAGAAGTTGTAACTGCTATAAAACGTGAATTACGACGTGGAACATCTGAGTTCTAGGAGGAAATGATGAAAGATGGCTTGAGGCTTATCGGACGTACTACTCTTATACATAAGCGTAATGGAGTAGAAATTGGGCGTTATGAGAAATACAATCTGATTACGAATCTGGGGAAAGATGATATATTGAATATCATGTTTCACGGGGATAGTCAAATTGATCCGTGGTTCATTGGATTGATTGATAATGCGGGCTTTTCCGCTGTTGATGTTACTGATATAATGAGCAGTCACTCTGGCTGGGCTGAGCTAACTAGTTATGATGAAGCTACCCGTGTTGAATGGGTTGAAGATGCGGCTTCATTGCAGGCAATTTCTAACACAACGTTGGCTACTTTTACAATTAGTGCCACGGTGAGTGTTAAAGGCATTTTTGTGACCTCGAATAGTACCAAGGCCGGTACCACTGGCACATTGTGGGCAGCCACGACATTCACGAGTGTTATTCCGGCTGTTGATAACGATACCATTGATGTCATCTACACAGTGGCGGCTGGGTAATGGCTTTCGAGCAACTATCCAATAGCGCGGTTACGACGCTGGATGGTGCTATTACTAATGTTGCGACAACACTAACCGTAACTAGCGCCGTCGGCTTTCCTACTAGTGGAAATTTTCGCGTCCGAATTGATGCTGAAATCTTATTGGTAACTGGTGTAGCAAGTTTGGTTTTCACTGTCACTCGTGGTGCAGAGGGTACTGGTAATGTAGCACATGATGACAATGCTCGCATTGCTCACGTATTGACTGCGGGAGCTATTCAAACCTTACGCGATGAAGACGTTGTAATCCTTAATGATGGCCGGCTTACAGTTGTAACTGGCGATGCTGAGGGATTAGCATCGAATCAATCAACAATATATTTTACTCCGTATATAGGCGGAAAAATCTCATTGTATGATGGTACTAGGTGGTTACCTCACGATTTTACAGAAGTGAGTGTAGCTGTTCCCAGTACAATTTTTAGGGCTTTCGATGTTTTTGTTTTTGATAATTCAGGGACAATAACTATTGAGACACAAAATTGGTCTGAAAATACTGCTGCTATTACTGCTGCATCTAATGCCACACCAATTGTTATTACATCAGTAGCACATGGCTTAGCAGATGGAGATTTTGTTGGTATTAGAAGTATTGTTGGTAATACAGCGGCAAATGATTTGATTTGGGAAGTTGCTAATAAAGCCGATGATACGTTTGAACTTCTTGGTTCAAGTGGTAATGGTGCTTATATATCTGGAGGCACCTGGTATGAATGTAGTGGTCAAACTAATAGTGGAATATCTTTACAAGATAAGATTAGTGTTGATAGTGGTGATACTACTAAGCGATATTTGGGGACAGGTTTTACTGGCCCAACATCAGGACAAATTACAGTTAATGCTACTATATGTGAATTAGTAAATGTAGATAATCAAATTTTACATTTTTTATCACAAACTGATTCAACATCACATACATATACTAGTACAACATTTAGACCCTGGAATAATGATGGATCATTCCACACTCACTTTATTACACCAATTAATAGAACAAGTCCATATAAAGGAATTGTGAATTCAGTATTACGTGGAGACGCCACTGCATTTGCAAAAATTGGATTAGGTAAAAATAGTTTGAGTGGAGGAGCAGTTGAAGGAACAATTGGCACTACAGTATCCACAAATATACAAATTACAGGAATGATTTTTGAAAATCCAATTGAGGGCTTTAATTTATTCGGAGTTGTTGAAGCAAGACTTGTTAGTGGAACCGCAACGTATGACGAAATTTTAATGCAGCTAACAATTTTGCAATAATTAAAGGAGAAATACCATGGCAATTATTTGGATTGAAGGCTTTGAGGGTATTGGCACTCTTGGTAATGATCCTGATTTATCTCATAAGTATAATAATATCACTAACATGACTGGCTTAGATGCCGATCTTGTCGCGGGCCGCACAGGCGGTCTAGCAGTTAAGTGCGGTAATGTGAGCGATACTTCCAGATTTCAAACTCCTAACTTTGGAGACAAAACGACGGTTATTATAGGGTTACAGTGGAAACCTGGAACTAGCTGGGGAACTTTAGGAAATCGTGTCTTCTCGTTACGAGTTGGTACTACAGAAACGATGGGTGTGTGGTACAAAACTGACGGAAATCTTGAAGTTCGTCGTGGGAGTACGATACTCGCTACGACGACAGGTGCTCCGGTAACATTAGACACGTGGCATCTTATTGAATTCAAAACAACTATTGATAACACTACAGGATCATACACTCTAAAGGTTAATGGAGCCATTGAACTTACAGCAACTGGTGTAGATACTCAAGAAACTGGTGATGCTTTTGTCAATGGATGTCGTTTCTTTGGTGTATTTGGAGCAACTGTTGCTCGGCAATTTACGCTGGATGATATCTATATCTTGGACAATACTGGTATAAAGAATAATAATTTCATTGGTGAACAAAAAGTCGTGGTCATGTTCCCCGATGCTGACGGATCGAGCAGCGATTTTACGCCATCTGCTGGCGATAATTTTGCCGCTATTGATGAAAATCCCCGTGATGATGATACAACGCATGTCGAATCTGCCACATCGACTCATGTTGATTTGAATAGTTTTGCAGATCAGACTTTGAATCAAATTATAGGAGTACAAATCAACACTGTAGCTAGATTCGATACGGGGGCGGCAGACATAAAACTCAAAACAAAATCTGGTGCCACGACTGATACTGGGCCGAGTGAAGCTGCTGCGGCGAGTTATGCAAATCACTATAGAATTCTTGAGGACGACCCTAATACGTCTAATAATTGGACAGAAACTAACTTAAACGCCTCTGAGTTTGGTTTTGAGGTAGGTTAATCATGGCTTTACGAGTTACCCAACAATACATCGAAGCTTTAGGCTCTACCTCTACAAGCTTATTACGTGTAACTCAGCAATATGTAGAAGTTTTAGGACCGTTTGGTAGCTTGCAAATGAACGTGCAAGATACAATTCTTCTTACTGAAACAGAAGAACACATCCATATAATTCCTGGCGTAACATACGTCAGGGATACGTTGTTTTTCGTAGAGTCAGTAAATCGTAGATCAACTATATTGATTACGGATACTTTTTCCCTATCAGAAGATTTCCCGCCTCATGCAATTGACGAGATTATATTTACAGAGACAGTTCAGGCGCTAAAAGGTGGCCGTGTAATTGATACTGTAACTTTCACTGAAACTGTAGCGATTACAGTTAGTTATAATCGTGCGATAACTGACACAGTTGTGTTGACGGAAGCTGCAATCCCGTTAGTGATATCAAATTGCACGCCATTAGACTATTCACCATTTGGTAATCTCGCACCTGAACCGCCTATCAATGAGGGTTTGCTCAGACTTAAGCACGATACGACCATAATTATACTACGAAATCCTGAATTTTTAGATCGAAATTCTTTAACTTTTGCACGCATCAATCGTGTCACTCGTGGAGGGACACTGATTCTGTTTACTGATCCAATATGGCCAAAATTTCAAACTCTTACTTTAGATATCAAGTTATTAAAACTTGCCGATGTTGATGCCTTAAAATCTTTCTTGGCAGCTACACTAGGCCAAGAAATTATTTTGACCGATTGGTTAGGTCAAAATTGGACAGGTGTCATTACAAATCCGCAAACAGATATTGCACAAACGGGGCGAAGTCTTTGGCAAGTAACTCTTATCTTTGAAGGTGAAGAGGGTATTCTTTCTGGTAAAGATGATTCACTAACTTTAACAGATACAGTGACAACTACTGTGCATCGAAGACCAAGTTTTACAGATACACTGGTATTGACGGAAAGCGGTGTTGGTATATCATTTACAGGACAACTTGGTGTAGGAATGCTTGAAGCATCTTTCATGTTAGGCGATCCTCCATGATATTGTTAAAAGCACCTTACCCTGCAATTGATGTAGTTACTGTATTGCCTAATCCGCAATTCAATGATTTCGAGCATAGGGTTCAGGAGAGTAGAACGAAACGTATGATGGACGGGACGACATATACTTATATAGAATCTGGAGATAATCGTCAATTGAGTATGGAATTTTCATTGACGAAACAAAAGAAATTAGAATTACGAGCATTTCTACGTGAACATAATGCAAGTAAAATTTTACTTCTCGATCATAATAATCAACATTGGGTTTTACAACTAGTGCGAAATCCTTTTGAGTTTTCAGGCCGAGTTAAAGAAGTCTCACTTATCACGCTTGTGTTCGAGGGCCATCAAATATGAGAACAATTAGTGCCGCATCTTTGGCAGAAATTACAACTAAATTCGGCACTGAGCCAGTTAATATTATTGATATTGCTTGGGTTGTTGGCGAGCAAGTATACTCATATGCTGATAAAGAAATCGCCGGAGCACAAGGAAAAATTCTAGAGATTTCCAACTTTGATAACACAATCAATATAACTAATTCTTCTGATAGTCAGCAAGTCACTATAAAGCTTGACGATACTGATGGCAGTATCAAAAACCTTATCGATACTCAAGACATACACAAGCGAGAAGCTTGGTTATATCAGTGGTTTGATGGTCTGGCATTTAGTGATCGTTTCTTAATTTTCAAAGCTCAAATATCCACGCCAATTGTTTGGAACGAAAACGACCGCACCGTAACTTTTGATATTATTGCCCGCATTGAAGATGCCGAAGTCGGTTTCTCAATGGATGAGGGTGGTTTTGTACATGTACCAGATAATATGGTTGGTAAGGCTTGGCCATTGTGTTTTGGTACAACAGTTAATGTTCCAGCTTTACGATCCCGCGCTATTCCTCAAGGAAAATTGGCCACCGGTACCGGAATTCGTGATTGGACATTAAGGTCTAGACGCGAATTAGCGAGTCAGATTACGGTGCCATTTTCATACGGTAATTTGAAGTGTGTTATTGGTGGCGCCTTCATTCAATCATGTAATTATGAGCTAATTTTAGATTTAGCCGAAGCAGAGAAAATTTGTCTCTTAGAGGAGACATTAAAAATTCAGGAAGCTGAACAAGCTGCTTTAGAAATCTCTCCAATTAGAATTGATAATGGAATTTTTTTCCAACAAGGTGTACCAATTACAATCGATATTGATGGTGGACGTTTTACAGGAACCTTCAATGGGAATGAATTCACAATTACAGGTCGTTTGCATCCGAATTTAGACGATAATGGTAATAGAATTCTTTCTGATTTAGAAAACACACTCGATGTGATTTGTACTGATCCAACTATTAGTCGAGCTTTTAAGTATAAAAGGGAAAGAGACCCAAGTCCATTTGGTGACGGTGCATTTGAATGTTTAAGGGTTGTAAGTGAAGTAGGAGAATTAGACGATTCTGTATCAAAAAAGCGAAATGCGTGCGGGTGGCTTAGATATAATAATTTTAAGGCAGCTGGTTTTTTCTGGGCACGGCCTGGGAGTGAAGTTGTCTTACATAGTCGAAAATCAGTAGTCTATATTGCTAACATACTTCCTAGCACAATTTTACGCGTCGCAGCGGTTAAGAATTTGAATGATGGCTCAGCGCAATTGTTGACTGTACCGTCAATTTACTATACTGTTCGGCAAGTTGATTATGGGGCCTATACAGTAACCGAGATAGTGTTTGATACCCCACTTACGGAGATTGATAAGCAGTGGGAGGAAGATATTTACATCACGCAGACTTCGTCGGTTGGACCCAACACTGTTGATATTCTTGAGTGGTTGATTGATAAGTATACAGATTTTACTACAGATACGGCAAGCTTTGCTGATGTCAAAGCAAAGCTTACTGTATATCCTATGGATTTTCCAATCTTGGATCGTCCCAATATTTTGCAGTTATTGCAAGATATTGCATTCCAAGCACGGTGTGCTTTGTATCTACGCAATGACGTATTTTTCATTAAATATCTTAGTGAAGAACCAACGATTGATGAAAATATCCAAGACGCGGATATTGAGCATGGGAGTCTTGAATTAACTCATACCAATACTGATGAGTTAGTTACGAAACTGATTGCTGAATGGAAATATGATCACTTTCTTGATGACCCTAATAAGGTTATTTTACGGCACGCTAGTAATGTGTTTAAGTATGGTCTCAAAGATCGAGTATTTGATTTCTTCGCGTTCAATCGACTTGAACTTGTACGTAAATCTGCCACATTTTGGTTAATTCGCAAAGCTAATGTGTGGCGTAAAGCGAAATTCCTTACCCCGTTACATAAATTAAAGTTAGAGACATTCGATACTGTTGGTTTGAATGTTGAACATATTGGAGACGGTACTATAAAAGGTATTGTCGAAAGCGCCACTTACAATACGGAAAATAATGCAATTGATTTCAGAATCTGGACACCAATACTGTCCGGTACACGAGTTGCATACGATTTTGCGTATCCCGCTACAATCAGCGTCGAATTAGTATTCCCAACTCTTGAAGAAAAACTCGCTGATTCTTATGGGAATGCTCCCGGATTTTCTGTTTTGGCGCCTATTACGCATGAATTTGCACCACCTTTTGAGTTCATCAATGTCTCAGCAGGTAGTTGTAATCCGACATCGGATTTTGCTACAGAAGATTGTAAAGACGACGAAGGCGAAGAGAAGCCGACTGACGAAGATGATGAAGAACCCGAATTGGAGACGCCTGAAGGCGGCGGTACAGAAACTGAGACACTGCCCGAATTGCAAGATATACAAATCGGGGCACCAGTTAATGAAGGTGAAGTGCGCGACAAGGCCGAAGATGCGCGAAAGGATGGGCCTGACGATGACGGGTCAGATAAAACTGAGGACGATTTACCTGAGGAATGTGGCGGGGATTGTACGTCAGTGGTTAAAGTCCATCATTTTACAGCGAAAGGTGTAGCAGAACCCGGTTCTCCTGGAACTACTCAAGTAGCAGGTAAAACAGGTCGCATTGCTTTTGGTCCGCAAACTAATATAGAATGCAAGACTTTTGATTCTCAAATTGCTGCTAGGGCATTTTTTGATAGTGGTGTTGCAGAAGCTAGAGCGAAAGTCGATGGTTGGCAGCATGTAGTTGGCCAGGATGTTGTTTTACCCTCTGGTTACAATATCACACCTGATCTAGGCATTGATCCAGAAACCGGCTTACCGTGTAATGAGCCTGATGAAGGTGGTCAAGTAGGAAATGTAAATGATATAAGCTAATGGAAAGTGCATTCACGTGGATTGGTGAGTTAATATCGTGGATTGGTCGGTGGATACCAAGATTGGTAATTATACGTTCAACACATGCTGGTGTGAAGTTTGTACGTGGATCAATTGAAAAAGCTGTCAAACCAGGCATTTGCTTTTATTGGCCACTACTTACTGAACTTGAAGTAGTGGCAGTCGTCCGACAGACTCATAATTTAATAACGCAAACACTGGTCACTAAAGACGGTAAGACTGTAGTTTGCAGCATCGTTCTTGTGTATAAAATCTCAGATGTAATTAAAGCATTGTGTCGAACATATGATATCGAAGATGCTATTACAGATATAGCACAAACAAGCTTAAGTGATATCATAATCAAACATGATTACAGTGACTTGGTTGCGAATTTGAATAACAGGATTCAAGATGAAGTCACCTTGCAAGCGAAGCAGAAATTGCAGAAATTCGGAGTCACGGTCCAAAGTGTTGGCTTCACAGACTTTAGCCCGTGCAGGGCTATCAACCTCTCCGGTGTCAGTGGCTAAATCTTTTGGTAGGCCGCGACTTATGGGTGATATGATTATTTATCCCAAGCGAGGCTGGGAGCCTCCGCCCGACATCGAGGGCTATGAGCGTGATCCCAATGATCTGTGGAGGTTCAAGTGTGTTTGGCCCGCTTGTAAATTTAGGCATACTGTGCAAGTGATGAGACAATGCGGATCAATTGATTTTGATACCAATTGTCAATGTAAGCAATGTCCTCTATATCGAACTGAAGTAAAATTGACAGATTGCCGTTCTTGCGAATTTAAGGAAAGTTAATCTAGGAGCGTTCACGATGAAAAATGTACTCACGCTTTTGTTCTGTTGTTTTGTTGCACTCGCAGTAATTGGCTGTTGTTACCATCCGTACAATTCCGATGGTTCCCTGGGCGACTGTACGTGTGGTTGTTATTATTGTACGCCTGATTACTGCGCGTGCGATTGCGATGATTGCTCGCGCGATCGTGCCGCCGCTGGTCGCGACTATGATCACTGTCCGTGCGATTGCGACGACTGCACATGTAATGACTGTCATTGCCATGACTGCCCGTGCGATTGCGACGACTGCACGTGCCACGACTGCCCGTGCGATTGCGACGACTGCACCTGTAATTGACGATCTTCTATGAAAGTTACTTTGCTCTATGGATAGAGCAAAGTAACTTTTGTTACATTGCCTTAAAAATAGTCATTCGTCGGTAAATTTCCGCGGTTACGAATGCATCGTACATAGCATTGTGTGGTTTTTCATTATGAGCACCCGTAATATTGGCGAGATAAGTTAAATCGATCTTAGGGAAAGGCACCTTTTCACTATGCGCATCGTATCTATCGTTAAGAAACAATGCGGTTGTCATCGTATCTCGAATGTGGTAGTGGAAAAATCTATCGTAATTCAAAGGACCTCCTAGCCATTCAATTAAAAAAGCTCTATCGAAAACATAATTTTGGCCAAGAGGCATAATTCGGGAATTTTCAGGCAATTCTAATTTCTGAAACCAATTTTCAAATAAGTCTACCACAACCCAACGATCTAATCCTTCAAGCATTAGTTCAGGTAGCGTGACATCGCATTTCCGTAAGGCTTTTCGGGTGACGTTTTTTGGTCTTTCAGGCTGAATTTTTGGAATAAAAAATGGTAGGATTGATTTCAATGGTTTGATTTGACTATCAAGTGGAATTATTGCAATTTGCCAGATATCGTTTTCTTTACAGTCAAAGCCTGTGGTTTCTACATCAATCGAACACAATAAATTACCATTACAATGTACCATAGAATTGTGTGGAGAGCGACCGTATCTTCTCATATTAGATATTCCACCATTTCTTTAGCACAAATCGCTAAATTTCTCAAGTCACCGTTATTGCGAATATAAGCATCCCAGCCCTTAAAATCTTTCAAGGCTGTGTCGGCAGGCGTGTCAAGTCCATTATATCCTGGACGAAGAATGTTCCAAACTACGCCACCTAATTCGTGAATTGCTTCAACTTCATTAAAATAACGAACATCACGAACGATTGCAAAATCAGGATCAAGTGGTCCTGGATCGAGCGTATTATCTATCCAAATATAACCGTGTACATCACGCAACCCGTCCCCAACACCGCACCAGATTTCAATTGGTGTCATGCCGTTGGTGAGTTTTATATTACGAGCGTCCCTATTATTCTCATAATAGATTGGTTTCTTAAGGCCATAAATACCAAATAACTCAAAACAGACTTCTTTTAGTTTCCAAGCAAAGCTTCGACAAACAGCAGTCTTACCAGCTACTTCAAGATGATGCTGAAGATACTTTCCAAATTCATCTTTACCAACTCCAGACTGATGGCCCAAACCAATGATTTTCATATCATTTCCTCTTCATCAACTATTAAACAGGGGCCGTAAATATCTCTATTGACTAGAACACTAGCTACATAATTTCGACCAAAAGTTTCTAAATAGTCTTGTTTACTAGTGATTAAGAAATCATTTGAATATAGAGGATATGTGTTATAACCAATTCCACACAGTTTCTCTAATTCTGTTGATGTAAAAATATTAGAATTAGGTTTTATATCTCTGGTGTAATTTCCTTCGGATGTTATATATGTTGCCATCTTATTTCTCCTGGACAAGCCAGTCATTTTCTAGGATCATCACAGGACCAACTGGCTCCAAATGGTCCTTGCTAAGATTACCAATATGTAATTGGGCATTTGAACCATGACGGCCTTTTGGGTATTTAGTTAGTAAGGCTTTTCCCATTTTAATTTTCGACCAATTTCTTAAATGACCAGCGGGCAACCATTCGGAAAACAAATCCCATACATCAGAGAATTTAATGATCGCTCCTTCGACATGGTGCATTTGATCTTCGATGAATAAGGTTAATTCATCAGCGCCATCTTGCATAGCTGATTCTTTTTCTGATGTCATAATCACTGGCAAACCTAGTCTAGAATCTTTAGCCTTAGGCAATTCTAATTGCAGGAGTGAAGCTATAAAATCTGGCGCTTCTTTTGTGAGTCGTTGAATAAAAATATCTTTCGCAATTTTCTCCACCAGTGGCTTTACATAACAAACTGTGATCCGGGTATCCCCTGGAAATATCGGACAGTATGTTATGGAATTGGCACATTGAACCCAATGTGTGCTATTGGCTGAATTGAACGGTGTTCGACCTTTAGGGTGAATCATTATTTCACACGATGTTACCCAGTCCTTAATTCGGTTATGGGCTGTGCTTCTCGATTTGCTTAAGTCGGTTTCTTCGACGATACATAAAACGGCGCCCTGCAATTCGCTATTAAAACCTGACTGGTTTGTGATAGCGTTATCAGCACGCACTACACCTTTTTCAATAATTAGACTTAATGCTTCATGAAATGTCGATTTACCACAATCCTCTCCTCCAAACAAAAATAGATAAGGTAAAGGATATAGTGGTCGCTGTATCAAAGACGCGACCCAGCACTTTAAGTATGCTGCCCCGTCAGGAATAGCGTTCGCTTGACACCAATCATGCTTTTTGATTGCGCGATCAAGTCCTTTACCGCATTGTTTCAGGAGCGAACTCCACGTGTCAAATCGAAGATTATCAACATCAGGATTCGGAGGAAAGGCTAGCTGAGCAGAATTCAAGTTCCAGCGACGGTCTCCAAGATACTCAGGCTGAAAGGGTTCATTTACTATTCTCCAACTCCGAATAACACTAGTGCCCACAAGAGACGTTATCTCTTTAGTATTTAACCCTAGTGAACTTAACGCGGATCGGATATGCTGTAACGGTTCACCGGCCCATATTTTGTGTTCAGTCCGTAATACCCAGCCGGCATCCTTGTTACTTCCATCAATCAAGTGTCGAAGGATTTGATCGTAATCTCCAACTGTTGATTCTTCTGCTGGTTTCGCTTGCACATTAAAGATACGGCGGAATACGTGCTTGTCGTCACGTTGCCATTGACGCATGGCTTTGTTCAATTCGGTATTACTTGCGTCTTGACTTTCTTTATCAATTTCAATCATCAATCGGCCATCTTTATGTGTCCGCATACGGGCCACACGCATATCGAGACAAGTGGGAATATCTAAATCTATGCTATAATGAACTATTGCTTTTTTCAATTCAATAACTGAGTCAAAAACAAATGCACCTCGATCATTCTCAATTCCGCCAAATGTTCGGGCGATAATTTTAATATCAGGATCGCGATTTAGATAGCATCGAGTAAAACCTTTGCCATCTTGATCCCAAGACTCGTGCTCACAAACGCCTTCGGTATAACGACGACTCATCCACGCACCGTCACGTAAAGGCGCTGCCCAACAGTTGATATCGCCGGGATTTGATCCCGTAGCAATAGTGCCGAAAATACCCTTCATGTTCAACGCTTCATGGGCCACTTTCAAATCATGCGTATGACACACCAAAAAATGGCGATCAGAATCCCACCAGCCCGCAGCGTTGTTTTGCTC
>SDBT01002291.1_pt1 | contig 34021 bp, 37 predicted proteins | sample 2277101 | NCBI WGS metagenome assembly SDBT01 (sample SAMN10404973, study PRJNA504765) | marine sediment metagenome | isolation source: marine sediment core GS10_PC15, 103 cmbsf | place: Arctic Ocean: Southern Knipovich Ridge | collected 2010
ATTATAAAACTATTTAAAGAAAAGAATTTAAAGATATAATAATGGATCATGTGGTAAATATGCCATGGGTTGAGAAATACCGACCTAAAAAATTAGATGATATTGTAGGTAATATTGGGGCTATTCAACAATTCAAAATTATTGCTAAAAATGGTAATATTCCTCATATGATTTTATCAGGATCTCCAGGTACTGGTAAAACAACGAGTATAATTTGTTTAGCAAGAATATTGTTAAAAAGTGAATATCAGAATGCATTTCTGGAGTTAAATGCGTCAGATGAGCGTGGCATAGATATTATAAGAAGTAAGATAACTACATTTTGTAAAAAAAAAATAACACTTCCAGAAAATCGTCATAAAATTATATTTTTAGATGAAGTAGATAGTATGACATCTGCAGCACAACAAGCATTGCGTAGAATTATAGAATTACATACATCAACCACTAGATTTGTAATGGCATGTAACACATCAACGAGAATTATCGAGGCTATACAAAGTAGATGTTCTATTATACGATTTTCAAGAATAGATGATGAATCAATGAAAAAAAGATTGATAGATATTTGTAAAATGGAAAATGTATCATATACAGATGAAGGTCTAGCATGTTTAATACTGACATCAAATGGTGATATGAGAAGAGCGATAAATAATTTACAATCAGTTTATATTACATATGAGAATATAATACCAGATACAGTGGAGAAGATAATAGATAAACCGAATCATTTGATAATACAGAAACTATTAAAATTATGTTTTGATAAAAAATTTGATGAAGCTCACCAAATTATTACTAAGTTGATAACGGATGGTTATTCTTCTTTAGACATAATTCAATTAATATTTTTAATGGTAAAGGATGATAATTTAGATTCTGAGATAAAATTAAAAATCTTAAGTGAGATAGGTAATACACAATTATGTTTAGTGCAAGGTGGAGATTCTTATTTACAATTAATGGCATTAATATCACGTATTATGTTGATGTAATTTTATATATAATTTTTAATGTAAATTTATATATAATAATATAAAAAACCTTGATATAATATATATGATTGAATTTCATAATATTGTTATTGGTGTTCTAATTTTATTCATCCTCTATATGTATGTTGAAAATAAAAATAATGATGTTAATTATGAAGTTGCATCCTTCGATAATAAAAGTTATTTAGTCAGAAACTTAGACGATAGAAAAGATGCAGCAAATTTATTAGCTAAAGTTAGAAAAAATCTTGAATCATTATGTGACGATCTAAAATCTAAATATAATAGTAATGATGGTGTAAAAAGATTAATAAATAGATTTAATCCAAATAGTATCTCTGAAACTAGTAAAGGAAGTAAGTATACATCATATTCTGTCAATAAAGGTGAAAAGATTGTTCTATGTTTAAGAGCTAGAGATGATACAGAGAGATTAATAGATAAGAATACATTAATGTTTGTATCATTACATGAGATAGCACATATTATGACTAAATCTATCGGACATCAGAAAGAATTTTGGCAAAATTTTAAATTTTTATTAAAACATGCTATCGGATTGGGCTTATATAAACATGTAGATTATAATAATAATCCTAAGAGATATTGCGGTATCATGATAACTGATACTCCTTTAAACGATAATTCATTATAAAATATATGATAATTCCTAAATAATTCATTATAAATATAATATAATAAAAATATTTATTATAATATATGATGATACAGAAGAATATAATAAACAAAATTATTAAGATCATAGATTATTTAAAATTAGATAAGAATCTAACAGGATATATTATAATATTTTTTCACATAATCATTGCCATAATTTTTGGAATATTTATCGTATTCTCATCAAATATTAATACTATATATATTCTAATTGTTTTATTATTTATTCAAACAATATGTTTCCTTATATTTAAAGGATGTATACTTACAAGAGTGGAACAAATATTAACAGATAATAAGTATGATGGATATACTATCACAGATCCATTATTAAAAATTCTTGATATAGCGGTAAATAATAAAACTAGATATTATTTAACAATTATTATTATATTAATTGGATGGATCATATTGTTATTAAAAATTTATCTAAAATAATTTTTTTATAAAATTATTGAATCATAAGTTTTGTAAGAAAAATAAAATAATATATAATAATTATATAGTTATGTCTTGCGAGTTAACATTATCTAATATAGTTATAACCTTAAATTTAATAATTTCTAAAGATAAAACTAAATTATTCGCATGTGTCGGAGATAAATTAAATGATGATATTAAAAAAATATTATACAAAATTGAAAATAATAAATCTATCTCCGAGTCTGAAGAAAAAAATATTAAAAAATTAAGCACTTCTTACAAAAAATGGATCAAAGGGGATGTTAAATTTATTTATCATTTTATACGTCTTGATGACTCTATTAATACTATTAAGAAAAAAATATTCTTATTTACATCTAACTTAGAAACTAAATATTTTGTTAATGAAAGAAATCAAGAAATATGGATTGAACCATTACCTAAAAAATATAAAATATTAGGATACCATTACGTTAATAAAGATTCTGGTGAAGAAGTTAAGATTGAACCTTCTATCTATAGTAAAGTAGAAATTGATTATAAATTTGTTGATAAAGATGGATTAGTTAAAGAAGAATATGATTTAATTAATGAAGATTTAATATTATATGATGCTATAGATATTAGCAATGATAGAGAGCATGAAATTTATATATCTAATTTAAATGATTTTATTAAAAGATTAGAAAAACATAAAATTAGTGCTATTACTGATAAATTATTAAATGGTTATATAAAAAAATATTGGCCCGAACCTAATCTAAATATTACTGTTAATGAAAATCTTAAACATTATAAAGAAATTAAAATTAACATTGAAAGAGATAATAAAATTATTAATTTAATAAATAATGCGACTATTGAAAAAGATCAATTCTCAGCTTGTAACATGATACATGCGCGAATTCATATAAATTATGGTCAAAAAGATGGTAAAATAGATCTTCTTAAATTATTTAATTATCTCAGAAAAAATTTAAGTTATGATATGCCTTTTATTAAATATAAAGATCCTGATTGGGATAAACCATATTCCGTGGTATATGATAAATCTATTAAAGAAAAATTAATCGATGAAGGTAAATTAATGACATGGTTATATATTAAGAAAGATAAAAATGCGGGAGAAATTAAAGGAACGAAAGGTATCTCCGTCAAAATAAAAATTTATACATTCAATAATAAACTTTTCTATGGTACTCTTGTCATATATAAAGATGCTAGATTAGAATTTACACCAAGTTATATTGCCGAATATGGCGCTACTATTTATAATATTATTGATAATATAAAAGATGTTGCTAAATTAATACAAAAAATAAATAAGAGTGATATCATAGAAGATGATAAAATAAATTATCCTGATATAAATCTTGTAAATAATATTCTTATTACTAAAAAAAATACTAAAATAGTTTCTCTAAGTACTATATCAGATTATAAACCACGAGGTAAGATAGGTTTCAATGATTTATATAATTTTTCTAAATTATTTACTCCATTCATTACTTATAAATTAGATAAACCACAAAGTGAAACTCGATTAACATTAGTTTATAAAAGAGTCAGTAATTTTATTAATATGACAGATATTTATAAGTATATTAATGAACAGATTAATTATGGTCGTAGTGAATATAATATAATTGCTGATATAGTTGAAAAATTTGATAAAACTGTAAAACAAGCCACATTATTATTAAGTGATTTTAGAAAAAGATACGGCGGATACAGCTCTTATAATTTAATGAAACAGACGGGTATACCATCATGTATCAATTTTAACACTAATAGGATTACGGTTAATGGTGCATCAGAATTTTTTTTATTAGTAAATGCGAATAAGTTCATAACAGCTATGATATCAATATATGAGAATAGAGCATTATACAAGAAGAATAAAGATTTCCGTGAATTGATCTTAAGTAGTAATGAGTATATAAAATTATATGAAAAGGAATTAAAAAATATAGAGACAAATATAGATGAAAATATAGATGAAGATTTAGATATAGAAGATCTAGAGGATTTAGAAAATATAGAAAATATAGAAAATGATATTAACATTGACTCTAATATTAATGTTAACAAATATTTAGAATCTCTTAATAAAAATGAAGAAGTAATGGAGAAAGAAGAAATTCAAGATTATATAGCTGATTTAGCTTCAGATGCAGAAATAGGTAAAGATGTACAATTAACATGTGAAGATGCTATTCCTGAATTAGATACATGTAGAGATCTATGTAACGATCGTAGCTACTTTTTAAGAAGATTACAAAGACATGATCCTAAATTATTTAATTTTACTACACCATATGGTAAATATAAAAAATATTCTAAAGCATGTCAAGCTAGTGATGATGTACAGCCTGTAGTCATGAAAAGTAATCCTGAAGATAATCCTAATATTGATAGTGAAGCATTTACATATGCTTTAAAATATGGTTCTACTTCAACTAATCAAAACTACTATATATGTCCTAAAGTTTGGTGCCCATATTGCCAAATACCTATTTTATTAAGTAAAGTTAAAAATATTAGAACTAGAAGAACCGTTGAAGGAGAATGTACTGTTGGTAGATGTCCCAATGGAGATCATGAAGTATTTATAATGACAAAGAATCATTACAAGAGTAAGAAGTTTGACGAGGGAGGATTATATCCAGGATTTGTGGCAACGATGCATCCGGATGGTTTATGTTTGCCGTGTTGTTTTGTTAAACCGCAGAATATCCCATCATCGGGAAGATATGGACATTTCAAGAAGTGTTTAGGAGAGGAGGTCAAGACCAAGGCAGGTGAGGAGAATATTAGATATGTTCTTGGAAATGTTAGATTTGTTCCGGAGGGAAGATATGCATTATTGCCTCCAGACATTGCTAAATTATATGGAAGTCATTGCAAACAAGGTTTGATTGAGGAATCTTGTTTTTTGAGGAAGGGAGTAGAATATAAAGATAATCAAGGATTTTTGATGTGTATAGGTGATATAATATCAGATGAACGTCCGATAACTTTGAATGAATTGAAGGATTATTTGATTGATAAACTGACACCAAAATTATTTAGAAGTTTGAATGGAGGTGCATTAGAAATATTATTTAAAAAGAAGAAGATAACAGCGTTAGAAAATTTCAAAGAATATTTACAATCGGATGAGAAAATAGATGAAAAATATTTATGGGATTATTTATCACGACGTGATGTATTATATCCGGAGGGTGTAAATATAATAATATTTACGGAGGAGACATTAATTTGTCCATTAGGTTTCAATGTTAAAGAATTCTATAATTTATCCAAAAGAACTATTATTATGATTAAATATTTAAGATATTATACTCCAATTTATTATTTAAAATATGATGAAGGAGAAATATCAGTACAAAAATATTTTTCAACTTTAAATAAAGTAATTTTAAACACACTTATGATACTACAAAATAATTGTATCCAAACTTCATCTATTAATTGGAAAAGAATACTTAAAGATAATCAAAAGAAATATAAGATAGAGTATGATATTGAATTAGAAAAAGAAATTTCTTTAACTCAAACTATCAAATTATTAGACAAATCTCTTGACAAATCTTATAAACTTAAATCTCAAATAATCGATTTCTATAACAAAACTATAGGTCTCCTATTAGAAAATGGAACATATCTCCCAGTTCTACCTAGTAGTATTTCTGTAGATTATGATATAATTATAATAGATAAATTAGTATTATTACCATATACGATATTAAAGAAGAATTTAGAATATATAGATAAGAGGACAAAGATTAATTGTAAACCAATACATAAAATTTTATCTAAAGATGGAAAATCTATTGTCGCTATTATACTTGATACTGGTAGAATGGTTCCTGTTAAGTCTTCATTAAATATCAAAGATAATTTAACAATTATAGATATACCTTATTACAGTGATGCTAATAAGGTTATTACGGAAGGTACGCAAGAATCTGATACACGGATGGAGATAGTTAATAGGATGGAATATGAGGCAGAATCATATAATCGTTTAAGATATGAATTGAGTAAATATTTAGTTAAGAATCAGAAAGAGTTTAAAAAGATTAAAGAAATAATAGATAGTGATGATAAATTAGAAGAGAAACGGAAGGATATACGTAAAATTTTAACAAAGATATTCCAAATATTAGTAAATGTTAAAGATCGTAAAATAGATTTTTCAAAATATCAGACACCAAATATCAGGACATTATGTTATGATAATAAAGATTGTGATGAAGATCCTCATTGTATAAAAGAAGGTAATAAATGTAAGTTACATATTTTTAGTAAAAATTTATTAACAGGTAAAAATAATATGCACACATATATAGAAATATTATCTGAAGAATTAATACGAAATAGAATGAAACGTGAAGATATATTAGATGATAAGATAAGTGAGATAATAGATAAACAGAAGTTAGTAGCTGATGAAGATGAAATAATATTTTTTGGTAAATATAAAGATGATTATGAGAAATTAAATAAATTATATCATAAAGAACAACATATTTACATTAATGATGTAGAACCATTTGACACAACTGAACCTAAATTTTATGGTATAAATAAAGAATACATAGAAGTTGATACTGCAGCGGATACGAGTAAGCGTTTAGAAAATTTATCAGGATATTGGAAGAAGATATTGGGTGAAAATTATTTAGTATTTGTATCCAAAGATAGCACAATTTTTGACGCTATATCACATGGTTTAAATTATATATATAAAGAGCCGGAAGATAAGCAGACGCCATTAAAGTTAAGACAGCGAGTGGTAGATTATGATATACCGGAGGATATGATATTAAAGATAGCGAAAGATTTAAATTTAAAATTAGATATAGAGAATAATGATGAGCAGGATTTGATATTAAAATTGTATAAGAAGTATAGTCCACATATTTACAAGACATTAGATTCTGTTAATGATTTAAAGTCATATATCTTAAGAAAGACATATGAAGGATCAGTGGTTGATATTTACATTTTGTCACATTTATACAAGATAAATATAATAATATTAGATAAAAGGATTAAGGGATCAGATGTAGGTTTGAGTATAATAAGACAACCAGAGTCAAAAGAATATATAATACTTTATACATATTATAGTAAAGATAGATATTTATACAATATAGTAGAGAAGCGAGGTAAATATGTATTCGAGAAGTATGATTTTTCCGATAGATTTAGAGAATTGATAGATGAAATAGAGGAGAAACAAGTTCTTAATAAAAATGTAGAGCCAATAAAGAGAAAGATAATTAAGATACGGAAAAGACCAATAGAGAAGAGTATAAAGATCAGAGTTAGTAAGCGGAGTCCAAAAAATAGTAGAATAAAAACTCGAAGAATTAAGATTAAAAAATCATAAAAAATTGATAAATTTTCATTTACTTAATTTTAGATAAAATAAAGTAAATGATTAATAAAGATGTTGCAAGACTTCTTAAAAAAAAACAATATCAACAAAGAACAAATGAATGGTACGAAGCTCGTTATAATATTTTGACAGCCAGTAATATAGCATCCGCATTAGATGCAAATCCATATTTAACAAAATTGGATCTTTTAATCCAGAAATGTCAGTCTTTAGAGTTAGCATCTAATATTGAAAATCCAGCTACAAATTGGGGTATTAAATATGAACCTATTGCCATTCAAATATATGAATCATTGTTGAATGAAAAAGTATATGAAGTGGGATTATTTATGCACGATAATATCGAATGGTTAGGAGCAAGTCCAGATGGCTTACGTGAATCTGGCAAATTAGTAGAAATAAAATGTGTATGGAAACGCAAAATTACTGATGAAATTCCTTTATATTATTGGATGCAAGTACAAATACAATTAGAAGTATGTGATTTACAAGAATGTGATCTATTTCAATGCAAATTTGTAGAATATAAAAATAAAACTGAACATAAAAATGATAAATTAGTATTTAAGAAAGGTATTTTAGAGCAAGATAATAAGATATCATATTGGAAATTGGATAGATATTCATTACATACTATACATAGAGATCGTGAATGGTTTAATAAGGTGAGTCCATTATTAGAACAATTTTGGAAAGATGTTATCCATTATCGTCGGATAGGTTGTGATAAATTGAAGATTGGAACTTATTCTGATAATACAATAAACAAGAAAAGAAAGCGTGTTATAGAAATCCCTGATAATGTATTAAAGAAACAAAAGTATATAAAAGAAGATTGGTCACAATGGATAAATGCATCAGATACCAAGAATTATATTATGAAGGATCCTTTATTAGATTGGTTAAATATGTATAGTCAGAATCAGACTCATAAATATGCAAAAGATAATAATAATAGTTTTAATGAATACATAATAAGTAAGGAATTAGAATTTCAGGATGCAGTAGTTAAAAATTTATATAATAGATTTCCCAATGATATAGTAAGTATAGCACATAAGAATGAGAAGTTTTCGATAAATAAGCATCAAGTAACGGTTAATGCAATGGTCAAGGGTATCCCGATTATATTGAATGGTTTATTACATAATAGAAACAATAACACCTATGGAATGCCCGATATAATTTTAAGAAAAGACTATTTAAAGAATATAATTAAATATGTGAAAGATGACATATTAATAAATGAGTCACATATTAAGTGGGATTATTGTATTATCAATATTAAATATATATCATTAACATTAAAAAATGGTTATATAGTCAATACGGGAAATGTAGCAAGTTATAAATCAGAATTAATTGTTTGCAATGAAGCTTTAAAATCGATTTTAGGATATGTACCAAATGATATCTATATATTAGGTAGAAAATATAAAGAAGATAAATCTTATGGATCATTTGAGAAAATAGGTGTGATAGATGTTATGAGTTATGATCATGATATAGTGATGAAGACCTATGAATCTATAACATGGATTAGAGAATTGAAACAATATGGTAGTGAATGGGATATATCTAGACCACATAGAGGTGAGTTATATCCTAATATGTCTAATTTGTTTGATTATCCATGGCATCAATTAAAGAAACAGATAGCGAAAGATATAGGAGAGATAACATTATTATGGAATTGTGGAATTAAAGAAAGGAATATAGCTCATATGAATGGTATATATAGATGGCAAGATATAAGTAGTGATATGTTAGAATTTAAGAATAAGAGGAAGAAGGTATTGGATAATATCATTAAGGTTAATACATCAAATAGGTTAATAATAAGGAATAAGGCGAAGAAGATAAAAGTTGATAAATTAGAATTTTATGTAGATTTCGAGACTGTAAATAGTTTAGATATAGATTTTACAAATATCATAAATTACGACAAGAATAGTAAATATAATATGAATAACCATGGTATCATATATATGATAGGTGTAGGCTGGGAACATCCTGATACTAAGAAATGGCAATTTGAGTGTTTTACTGTAGATAGATTAAATTTGAATTGTGAGAAAAAGGTATTATTACAGTGGATAGATTATATGAAAGATATCAAGGAACAGTTTAATATTGATACAAGTGTTAAGACATATCATTGGAGTAAAGCTGAAGTGATAGAGACGAAGAAAGCATTTAAAAGGCATAATATAAAGAATGTGTCAATAAATTGGTATGATTTATTAGATTATTTTAAGAATAATTTTATTGCCATTAAAGATGTATATGGTTTTGGATTAAAATCTGTAGCAAATGCTTTATATAAACATAAGATGATCAAGACAAGATGGGCAGATTCATCATTAGATGGAACATCAGCAATGTTAGCGGCATGGAATTGTGAGAAGAAATGTGTACAAGGAGAGGGGAATAAGTTGGTAAATTTTATAGAGATGAGTGAGATTATAAAGTATAATGAGATAGATTGTAAAGTCATTTGGGATATTCTAAAAATCTTTAAGTAAGATTTATATTTTTCTACAACTCTGTCTCCTATGCTTCGTCAAGTTATAGGTATCACATATCATGATACAAAGCTATTTATTACACGATCTACATATTATATATATTTTACTAAATATATATAATTAATTATAAATAGTATATAAAGAAATATTGAAATAGATTATAATAAATAGGTTCAATGAGTAGTGCCACTAAGATTTTCAACGGGATAACGGGATATAGTTACGAGGATGTAATCTTGATGCCAGGATATACAAATTTTTCTGTAAACGATGTTAAATTAGAATCAAATTTAACAAAAAATATTAAATTGAAGACACCAATAGTGAGTTCACCTATGGACACAGTCACTGAATCACAAATGGCTATTAGTTTAGCATTACAGGGTGGAATTGGTATTATCCATTGTAACAATACCATAGAAGAACAAGTTGAACAAATAAAGAAAGTTAAACGATTCAATAATGGTTTCATCCAAGATCCTATCATCATGTCTCCTATTCATAGTGTACAAGATGTATTAGATAATATAAATAAATTTAATTATACTGGTTATCCTATTACTGAAACTGGTTATTTAAATTCTAAATTAATAGGAATGGTAAGTCGTAGAGATATAGATTTCGTAGAAGATAAGAATACACTTTTAGAAAAAGTTATGGTAACAGATTTAACTGTCGGTAAAAAAGATTGTACTTTAGAAGAAGTATACAACATTCTCAAAACTAGTAAGAAGAAGAGATTACCTATTGTTAATGAAAATTATGAATTAATATCATTAATTTGTTATAAAGATATTCGAAATATAAATGACTATCCATTAGCATCTTTAAATAATCAACATCTCATGGTGGGTGCAGCAATTAGTACACAACCTGGAACTGAACATCGTGTTGATGCATTAGTTAAGGCAGGTGTAGATGTAATTGTTATAGATTCTGCACAAGGTTGTTCTAAATATCAAATAGATATGATAAATTATATGAAAATCCATTATAAAAAATTAGATGTAATTGGTGGAAATATAGTTAATACTAAACAGGCTAAAATTTTAATTGATGCCGGGGTTGATGCTCTGAGAGTCGGGCAGGGAATAAGTTCAATTTGTACAACACAACAAGTTTGTGGTGTAGGAAGAGCACAAGCAACGGCAGTTTATAAAGTTTCTGAATTTTCTAGAAGATATGGTTTAGAAAAATATGGACATAGTATCCCTATTATTGCCGATGGTAGTGTAGCAAATTCCGGAGATATAGCTAAGGCATTAAGTTTAGGTGCTTCTACAGTAATGATGGGAACTATGTTAGCTGGTACAGATGAATCGCCAGGAAATGATTTTTACAAAGATGGTATTAGATTGAAGGAATATCGTGGTATGGGAAGTTTAGAGGCGATGGGTAGTAATACAGTAGGAAGATATTTGTATGAAGATGAGAAGTATAAGATAGCACAAGGAGTTTCAGGAACAGTTACTACGAAGGGTAGTGTACAGAAGTATGTTCCATATTTGATGCAATATGTGAAACATTCATTACAATATATGGGTTATACAAATATTGAAAGTTTGCATGAAGATAGTTTAGATAAAGATGTAGAAATATTTGAAATTAGATCATCAACAGCACAAATACAAGGTGGAATATATGGTTTATATGATTATAAAAAATAAGGCTTAATGGATTATTAAAAATAATTTTATTGAAAGTCATGAATCATATAATTTTAACGTTTGATATGATGTATACAGAGGCATTATATCGGAGAGAACGCCGAGATGACGAATTTGTCGGTCAATCAGTTTGCCGTATTGTGACCCAGCATCTAGAATAGCTATTTGACAAATATATTATAATTATTAATATTTTCTTTAAATAATGTAAAAAAAATTGAATTATTTTTTCTAAATATATGATTGAATGGATATAATGAATCGTAATATCTTAGCTAAAATATTTGCTAAATCTAGACTAAAAAGAATGAATAAATTTAGATTAATTAATAGATATATAAGAGATATAATTGATAGCAGTATATATGTAACGAATCTTAACAAATTGGATAAACATATTTTATTTCTATTGTGTTGTAAATATGGAAGAGTCGACAATTTAAAACTATTACTAGAATATGTCGATCCTAACATTAAAAAAAACTTAGCCATCATAAGGGCTAGCAAAAATGGTCATATAGATGTGGTTAAACTCCTTATGCAAAACAGTAAGGTAGATCCTTCAGATCAAAATAATGATGCCATCATATGGGCTAGCAAAAATGGTCATATAGATGTGGTTAAACTTCTTATGCAAAACAGTAAGGTAGATCCTTCAGATCAAAATAATAATGCCATCATATGGGCCAGTGGTGATGGTCATATAGATGTGGTTAAACTCCTTATGCAAAACAGTAAGGTAGATCCTTCAGATCAAAATAATGATACCATCATATGGGCCAGTGATGGTGGTCATATAGATGTGGTTAAACTTTTACTCAAAAATGATAGGGTAGATCCATCAGATCAAAAGAATGATGCCATCAGAACCGCCAGTGCAAATGGTCGCATAGATGTCGTTAAACTTTTACTCAAAGATGATCGGGTAGATCCATCAGCTAAAAATAATGATGCCATCAGATTGGCCATTAAAAATGATCATATAGAAGTTGTCAAACTTTTACTCAAAGATGATAGGGTAGATCCTTCAGCTCGAAATAATAAAACCATCCAATATGCCAGTGCATATGGTTGGACAGATGTCGTTAAACTTTTACTAAAGGATGATAAGGTAGATCCATCAGATAAAAATAATTGCGCCATCACATGGGCCAGTAACAATGGTCATATAGATGTGGTTAAACTTTTACTCAAAGATGATAGGGTAACCGCATTACTTCGTAATACGAGGATATCAGATCAAAATAATGAAGCCATCAAAAGAGCCAGTCAAAATGGTCATACAAAGATATGTAAACTCTTGAAAAAAAAATCATATAATTTTGATGAATTATTAGACATGAAAATTAAAAAATTTAAATTAGATATATAAAATTTCGTAAAAAACTGATATAAAAATATATTAAATAAATTATAATAGAAACATAATGAGTTATTATTATTACGGAGCCAATACATCAACCAACTATGAAAGCCTAAATGAAAACTCTTATAGAGCCCAACAACCTATGAAGATTAAACGTCAACTTAAAGATAATCAATTGACCATATTATATGCCGCACAACAAATAGAAGATAATGATAGAATACCAATTACTGATGATAATGGAAATATAAATCAATGGTATAATACACAGATATGTATCATCGCCGATAAAGTCGGAGCTGGTAAATCTTTAAGCACTTTAGGTATTATAGCTAATAAAATACAGCTAAATTATGGTTTAAAAACATCTTCATATACTGATAGAATTAATGTATATAATCAACCCAATTACAATTATATTGGTATCAATGTTGTAGTTGTACCTCATAGTATTTTTAAACAATGGGAAGGATATGTTAAAAATGATACAACTTTGAATAGTTATTCATTACAATTATCTAAACATCATCAGAACAAACAATTCTATAGTAATTATGAGATGATATTAATATCATCTACACAATATAATAAATTTGCATCATTATTTGATGAAAATGATTGTATATCTCGATTAATATTTGATGAAGCAGATAGTATCAAAATTTTATCATGTAAATCTATGAATGCATGTAAATATTATTTTATTTCTGCATCTATTAATGAAATGAGAGCAGGAAAAATAGCTCATAATGGATTTATCAAAAGTACTTTTATAGAGATCAGATACAGTCCTTTACTTTTTTTTAAAAAAATTGTTCTCAAAAATGCTGACGACTTTATCGAAAAATCTTTCGCGCTACAAGATCCTATCAGACACATCATTAAATGTAAATCACCTTACTCTTTAAATATATTAACAGGAATTATTGGTGATGATGTTATCCAAATGATTAATGCTGGAGATATAGAAGGAGTCTTTCAAAAATATGATATGCAGGTTACAGATGATACTAGTGTTGTTAAATTAATATGTCAAAATTATTTTGATGAACTTGATAATCTAAAAATTAAATATGAAATGAAGAGTAAGATGAAATATCATACTGTTGAAGGTAAGAAGAATGCTCTCTTAAATGTTCAAAAACATATTAAAGAAATAGAAGGAAAAATTAAAGCCATAGAGGAACGAATTCAAGAAGCAGATGTTTGTGGTATTTGTTTAGATGATTTTACTAATAAATGTCTAACACCCTGCTGCAAAAATGTATTTTGTTTTGAATGTTTATCCATGACTTTAACTCAAAAGGGTAAATGTCCTATGTGTACAGCTCCTATCACAAATTTAAAAGAAATAGTTATTTTAGATAATGAAGAGGAATTTAGTCATTTGCACAAAGATAATATAGATCAAATAGAATCTGAAGAATTAGAAAAGATAGATGCATTTAAGAAGATGGTAGAAGAGCATATGAATTCACATAGTAGATTATTGATATTTTCGGAATTTGATGCTTCATTTACACAAATGTTAGAAATATTATCATCTAATGACATTAAATATTCTAAAATTATGGGCACATCTGCGCATATCAATAACACAGTTAATAAATATCATAATGGCGAAATTCAATGTCTTCTACTAAATGCTAGATACTTCGGCAGTGGATTGAATTTAGAAAATACTACTGATATTATCATATACCACAAGATGGGTGATGATTTGAAGAAACAGGTGGAAGGAAGGGCACAAAGACCTGGAAGAACCTGTCAACTCAAAATCTGGGAATTAAGATATGATAATGAGTTGGTATAAGATAATGATTTTATAATAAAAAAAATGATAGAGAATTTTAGTATATGAAATCTAGTAATTAAAATGCCAACAGTTCCAGACACATACTATGAGACTCAACTCGTGCAGAAATATTGCCGTCTACAGTTAGGTATCTTTGACGAAATTGTCAAAGCAAATGATGCCGAAGCTATTCGTTATTTACATAATCTTTCACATACAAATCCAACCCCTAACTGTGTAAAATCATTTTGTGTACCGTGTATTATTATTGATGCAGCCAAGGTAGGTAGTTTAGATATCATAAAAGCTTTATATCCACTAAACATTAATCCCTATTCAAAACATCTTAGTGAAGATTGTTCTGGTTGGAAAGCGATAGATTACGCGGAAGGTCATAATCAACAAAATGTGGCAACATGGTTGTCTCAAGAAAGAGGAGAAAAGAGTATTCCAATAAGAGTAGAAAGTATCAAAGTTTCATTGGATAATTCGAAAGAATGGCAAGATAAATTGAAGAAACTGGGGGAATTGGAACAATCAGGGTTATTAACTGAAAGACAATTTCATGAAGGAGGTGGGCTAATTGGCTATTGGAATCGAGTGTAAGATTATTTATAAAAAATTGAATCACAATATGTATTATAAAATCATGATGAATAATAATGGATACACTGCCATCAGACATGATTGATCATATTTTAACTAATTTAGACACTAAATCCTATGGAAGATGTCTAGAAACAGCTACATTATTTCATACATATAGATTAAATAATGTGAATTATATAAGATATTTATGTCATAAATATCCTAAATTAAATTTAGGTATTATCGATAAAATAATTAGAAATAATGATTTAGATGCTATTCAATGCGTCTGTGACATAGGTTTTATCTGTAGGACTTGTGTCATCAGTGATGCCGCTGCTGACGGCCATTTAGATATCGTAAAAGCCATATATAAAGAAGATTGGGATCCATATACAAATCATTCATCTAAATGCAAGAAACCAATTGGTAAACTCAGAGCCATAGATAGAGCTGCTGCTTATGGTCATTTAAATGTGGTTAAATGGTTATATGAATATAGATCTGAAGATATTCATAAATCAAAAATTAGAGGTATATGGACTATTATGGAAGTCGTGAAAGAGAGAGAACATAATGATGTTATTGGATATCTATCACAACAAAAAATTGAATCTTAATTTATTCATAAAATTATAACTAATCATCATTACTACAAAAATGAGTGAAGTATTCGAAGTCAACGGTAATAAATGGCAATGGTATGTAACGTATTATGATGATGAACCATATCTTAAAAGTATTGAATATAATGGCGGTAAAAGTAGAGGTTGTGGTAATCCCTGGAATTTGATAGAAAATGGAGATGAAAAAGATCATATTATGAAACATAAACCTAAAAGAAAGTCTATGCCTGATATTGATAAAAAACCATGTATTACTATTACATATTTTGATAAAACTGCAGTTTATCAAGATATCAATGACTATCTGGGTGGCGATTGTTGGTCATGTTATATAACAGATGACAATAGAAATATTCTAAAAACATACTTTAATACGTTTGAACATCCAGATCGAAATGATCCTGTTTATATACAAGGATATGAAATTAGAGATAAATTAGTAGACGATACAACGCCATTAATAGAGGCATTAGATAGAGGAGAAACTGTGTATATAATTTTGAATCAGTGGTTTGTGGATTCTTCATTTAAGAAGGTTCCAAACATAGATCTATATGTGCGCACAGAAGTGAGATATCATTAAAAAAATTGAATTATAATATGTCTTGAAGGAGGAAATATTGTTAAAAAGAATGTCATATCCTCAAATACAGTCAAAAATATTCAAATCAATGAGTTCCATTGATATATTAAATTATATAGAGGTAAATAAGTTGGAGATGACATCTCTCATGTTTAAAATACTAAGAGAAAAGATTCAACAAGATAATAATACAATATTTATATGCAAGTGTGGAGCAATAAAATATAAGGAATCTTATTTAAAGGAACAAAAGTTACATGAATTTATTTGTTTTGGATGTGAAGAACCATCAAACGAAGATACAGAAAAAGAATCTGACGAGGATACAGAAAAAGAATCTGATATACCATATGCATTCGAGGATATAGAGAAAAAAGAAAGTACAGAAGAAGATAATACTGAAGATTTATGTGAGATAGATGATGAATATATATATAATGACCCAGGGTTATCTAAAAAAGAATTTTTCCAGTGTATTGATCAAGAGAGATGGGATGAAATAGAGTCATCCGAGATAGATGATGGATATACATATAATGAAGGAGGGGTGACTAAAAAAGAATATCTTGATTATATTGATTCACAGAGAAACTACGGAGGAGGAGGATTATATGGGTATTGTTAATTATTAAAAAATAAATCTCAAAAAACTGATTTAAAGATTTATTTATTATAATTCTCAAATAGAATGAGTTATGCTCAAATACAGTTAAAAATATTCAAAGATTTATCTTCTACCGATATATCTAATTATTATAAAGTATTAAATATACCTATACCAAATAAAGTCATACCAATTTATCGTCAAAAAGTAGAAGATGAATTATATTCAAAAATCAGGAATGATGTAATTAGAGAATTTCCTAATATAAAATACTTAAGTCCTATTTGGATATGTAATTGTGGTAATATTGTCAGTTTAGTAGACCATTTTAATTATGAAGAATTACAATATGGACCTAATATAGATATAGAATGCTGTCAAGAATGTGAGTTGCCAGTCTTATGTATCAAATGTCGTGATAATAAATATTGTTCAAAATGTATAGAATATTTCAATCAAAATAGTTTTAAAGAATATGATTCTAGAGCATATGATTATAGTGAATACACAGAAGAGCAATATTTTGATAAAAAACTGATTTAAATAAGTGGTTATCATATGTCTACAGAGGCATAAAAAAAAAATTGAAAAATATTTTAACACAAAGGTATTAAAGGCATTAAAATCATTACATAAGAATGAACAATTATACAGAAAACTTTGAAACAAATATTTATCCAGCAACTCTTTTTTTTAAAAATTTTCAATATCATGTTTTATTACATGAAATAGAAGGTGAAAATGAAGAAGATGTTTTAATGCCATCATGGTATAATAATAAAATTAAAAATATAAAATCGACTAATTTTGAGGAAGTATCTAAAATTATTTTGGATACTGTTCAAAAAAAACAAGATTTTAATAAATATTGCAATGATATCGAAAATTTTATTAATTCTTTACTCAAAAAAAAGAATATTATTTTTACATCAAAATATACAAATAATGACTTAATATACCATATTGAAAATAATTATTGCCGATCTAATACAGATGAAATAAATGAATTAGGTATTGTACAAATTTTTAAAGACGGATATATTGAAGTTATGGATTTATTATGTAAATCATTATTGGGGGATAAATATTATTGTCAATTTGGTATGCATTATGAAATTAATAAAGAAAGATGTCTTACAAAAGAATCATATAAACACTGTTGTGGAACATCACCATCTTATGCAGAATATATTAATAATAATTTAATTAAATCAAATTAAAAATTATTTAAAGAAATTAATTTATAATTATGCCTAAATATGATTCTAGAGACTCAACATATGATTATAGTGAGTACACAGAAGAGCAATATTTTGATAAAAAACTGATTTAAATAAATAGGAATATCTATATTTATAAGAATAATGCAATCTAATGATATAAACATAAATGAGAATGAAGTATATATTGAAGCTACCGATAACAAGTTATTATATATATACCATGATTTACAACTCAATCTAGAAATCTCCGATACTGATATTAAGCCAGCTACTGATTCCCCTATTGAACAACTTTTAGCGTCTTTAATCAAACAGAAAATAGAATATATAGATATAGATAAGGCTATAGATATAGGTGGTGATTTGGTTCCTATTTTAACCAATTATTGTATATGCTGTGGCAATGAATTAGAATATGCATCAAATGATAGTAAAAATTTTATTACTTGTGGTATGGAAGCATGTCAATACAAAAGTGAAGAAATGTTATTAGATAATTACGTCAAAAAATGTTTTGTAGAAGACCATCTAGTATCTAAATTCTTATTAGAAACAGCATTTTATGCTATCAACTCTAATAGAAGAGATAAAATATTTGAACCATTTCCTGTTAATTTCTTAACACAAGATATTCAAGTAGAGAGAGGGAAGATGAGTGCTCTGAGTAATACTGATCTCGATAAGTACAAAGACTTCAATAAATTAGACGAAATTGTTAAATTATATTCTGTTTCTAAATTAATTAATGTAATCAAAGTATGTAAATCTGATCAAGAAATTGTAGATAAAATTGGACAACTGGCATATAAATTAATTAAATTTGCATTAAAATCGAATAAGACGTCATTAAGAACGTGTGGTATCATAAATAATTTCGTAGTCAATACGAATTATGGTAATACATATAATAAGAAAAGTTATATGGAGGATATTGAAAAATTTGTACAATTTGAGATCACGTATCATCCTAATATAGAGGAAGAATTCCAGAAAAGAGTAAAAGAACATGGACATTTATTTTTGTTTCATGGAAGTACTTTTGAAAATTGATATTCTATCATGAGAAATGGTATCAAGATCTGTAGCAATTCCCAATTAATGACTGCAGGTGCGGCACATGGTATAGGAATATATTTATCAAATGATATTAATTTATCATTAGGATATGCTGGAGGTAATGTATGTATTTTTGGAGTGTATGAAGTCTTAAATATTCCAAGTAAATTGCATCATAGTCATACGATATTTGTGGCTAAGGATGAGAAGATGTTATTATTAAGATATTTATTTATTCCGCCGAGTCATAACTTCATTAGACAATTAGATTTGAATAAGGTGTTGAATGATAAATTTAGTCATAGGATACATATTGAAAAGAAAGTTGTTGAAAAGAAGAGTAATGTTTTAAAGAATAAAAGATTATTAAATGAATATAAGAAGATTACATCATTAGATTCTAATAAGGTAGGATTCACTGTAGAATTGTCAGAGGAAGATGTGATAGATATATGGAAGATATGTATTACAAATTTTGATAATAGTTGTATGATAAAACAAGATTTAGATAAATTGGGTATTAACATGATTGAAATGGAAATACGTTTCCCGGAGAGATATCCGATAGAACCGCCATTTATTAGGATAGTAAGTCCCAGATTCGTCTATAGGACTGGACATATTACATCAGGTGGAAGTATATGTATGGAACTTTTGACTAAATCAGGATGGTCGGCAATGTATTCGATGGAGAGTTTGGTCATAGATATCAAGTGTCAGATAGTAGAGGGTGATGGTCAGATAGATATGCATCGCTGGAATCACAATTATAGTTATCAAGAGGCACAACAGTCATTTTATAGGGTTGCGTCATCATATGGCTGGATATAATTATTTTATTATAAATCCTCTTAGAAAGGGGAGCAAGAGGGTGTAAAATCTACGATTTTAAGTACTAGGTTCCCCTCATTTTATTATAAATGAGGGGGTTGTTCAGTATTATTTTTTGTAGGATTTGATTACTTCAGTTAGGATTCTATTAGCTTCATAATAATCCTCACCCTGTTGATTGATGAACAATTTTTCATGATCTTTCTTATTTAAATTGTAAAATCTTTGAAGAAAGATTTGAGGAATAGTTTCTTTCATATGGACATCATGGAGATAAGATTTATATGTTTTAATCCATAATGTAGATATATGGCAAAACATACGAAATTCTTTACGAGTAAGATTATTTTTTTTCATAAATTTGAGTCTGCTGCAACGTCTTTGGGCATTTGTGCGTATCATTTAGTTATATATATTGATTATAATCACTTAGCTGTTATTTTTTTCAGTTTTTTTCTAGTTAAATAGTATAGTATGCAGAAGAATTTAAGTAATAGTGATGCAGAGTCAGTTATGAATAATTTGAATCAAATGTTCCAATATGTGTACAAGACCAAAGCCTCAATATCTAGAAGATTAGATTTCAATGAGTTACATATTATTTATCCTAATCAGAAAGTTAAAAAATTAGATATCAAATATCTTAAGAATAAGAAGAAATTATTATCCTATTACTTCGCATCTATTGACAGAAAACCCTTCATTGATCGTAATTATAATAGTTATGCGTTTGAAGCATTATGGATGTTATTAAGTATAATAGATGAAGAGCATGGTAATAAATATAGGAAAAAGGAAGTATTTGTTGATGTAACATTAATACAGAATATAGCGAATACGATAAAATTTGGGAGATATGTTTTTACCATACCTAAATATAAACAATTCATATTCGAAGTTAGAGGCTATAATCTTGCTAGATTAACTGTCGTTTAATCATATATAAACAATATAGTTAGATAATATATAGATGTCTAAGGTATTCAAAGTTATTACTATTGGAGATGCAGGAACAGGTAAAACATCCATAGCATATAGATTTGTTAACAAAGAATTTGATGAAACAATTCCATCTACAATAGGTGTTGAATTTTACACAAAGTCTATGACAATAGATGATAAGGAATATAAATGTCAAATATGGGATTTAGCAGGAATGGATAAATATAGAAGTATAATTCGAGCATATTATAATAATGTCAATGGTATAATATTGGTCTATAATATTGCGAATGGTAGATCATTTCATAATTTAGAGAGTTGGATAGTAGAGATAAGTCAATATTATAATTTGGAGGATTTAGCACATAGACCGCCTATTATATTGGTAGGTAATAAATGTGATTTAGAATATCAGAGAGTTGTAACTAAAGAATATGTATTAAAATTTGCGGAAAAGTATTGTATATATGATATGATAGAATGTTCTGCAAAGAGTGGATATAATGTAGATAAGATATTTGATATATTATCTTATAAAATTGTAGATAGAGTAGAGAAAGGTTTTATGGAATATAAAAAAATGATAAATAATATTAAACCCATGATTGAAAATACACCTAAAGATAGATATTGTTATTGTATTATTATCTAATTTTTATATAAAAAATTAAAATATTATTTTATGTTATAAATGCATAACCTAAAATATATAATGCTTGGTAATTCTGGGTGTGGTAAATCTTCAATTATGAATAGATATATCCATTCTACATTTGACAAAGATATGAAGACAACAATAGGTATAGAATATAGTGCAAAAATGGAGATGATGGGTGGGAATAGATTTAAGGTTCAAATATTTGATTTAGCGGGTCAAGATAGATTTAGATCAATAGTTAGAAGTTATTATAGAAAGTGTGATAGTATAATTTTAGTTTTTGATTTAAGTGATAGGAATTCATTTGATAGTATAGGATATTGGTATGAAGAAATTGAGAAAGTATATTCCTTAGTTGATGAGAATGAATATCTTCCTAAGATAATATTATTAGGTAATAAGATTGATAAATGTGATTTGAGATGTGTTGAAGATAAAGAGATCAAAGAATTTATGAAGCGAGATATGATAATAAAATATGAGGAATGTTCAGCTAAGACGGGATATAATATTGCTAAAAGTTTTGAATATTTGAATCAGAAGGTATATAAGAATTTATTAAAACATAATATGATAGAATATGAGTTAGAAGTAGAATCTATTGTCATAGAAGATTGTATCAAGAAAAAAAAATGTTGTTTATAATTTTTTTGTTTTTTAAGAATCCATCCCTGGATGAAAAATAAGATTATATCGATCTCCACGCATCATGATTACTGAATAATGATGACAAATATTATCAATATTTTTTTCTTTATTTTTATAGAATTCTTGCCAAAGACAACAATGAGTATATAAAAGTTCGACCATTGAAGGGATCTTATCAAATTTAACATGAGCATAATGATTTTGAGAATCAATAAAATATGGTGATAAATCTATAAAGATATTATTCCATTGTCCATTTAATGGGGTACAATATAGTCTTTCTAATTCTTTTAAGAAATCTTCTTCTCCCATATTATGTAAACTAAATTGATACCATTGTTCAGTTTTGATCTCAGGATCATCTTCTATATCTTCAAAACCTGACTTTTCATCTTCAATAATATGTTGTAATAATTCTTGCTTAAATTCATTTACATCTTTAACCTTTATATTAGGTTGAATGCTCAAATAATAAGGATTAAATTCATAATCAAACATTTGATACTCGAGTTTAGGTTTTTTATGCAGTTCTTTTATTAATTTATATGTCATACTGTTTGATATATGTGTACTACATTTCTTTAAGTAATATTTTTCAATTTTTTTATACATCCAGGAAAATATAAAGTTATAAAAAATACTATTTAAAGAAGATAAAAATATTATAAGATAGACAGAAAATGTTTACTCAACAAGATTACCAACTGATTCTCAAGCATTTTGAAACTATCGATCCCAAAATATACCAACTCCTAGATAAACTTAAATATCTTAAACCTCTACCTAAAAGAAATCTATTTAGTACACTTATAGCAACCATCATCGGTCAGAAAATTAGATTTAAAATGGCCAGAAATTTACGAGGAAAATTATATACTATTTTAAAAACTGATAACTTCACATCAGAAAATATTATTGACTTAGGTAAGGATAATCTTTTGAAAATAGGATTGGCATCTAATATAGCTGAATTAATTTATAATATAGCCGAAAAAATAGAATCAAAAGAAATCAAACTAGAAAATTTAAATGATATCAGAAATTTAAAAATTAAAGGTATCGGCCCTTGGACTATTAATAATATTATATTAATGTACACTATGAGCAATGATGAAGATGTAGATGATACGTTATTATATGAAGATTTGATTATTAGAAGAGGCATTAAAAAACTTTATAATATAACATCTAAAAAAGATGTTGAAAAATTAAGTCAACAATGGATACCCTATAGAGGCATTGTAACATGGTATCTATGGTCTGAATATACTTAATTCTTCATAATCCAAATCTCATAATAATTTTCATCAGTTGTTAAACCCCCCCTCTCATCAGTATATGGTTCAGATAAATATGTTGAAACTACTCCTACCTGTTTATACCATAATTGATAATCACATGATGATAATTCATTTTGAATGATATCTAAAACTTGATCGGTAATACCCGGCATTTGTGGTAAGAGAAAAGCACAATTATGACCAAATTCTAGCATTTTTTTATATGTATACTGCCTTAGATAATCTATGGCACTATATTGTTCTTCGTATTTAATATTGGAGACAGCATTCTTGAAATCATCACTATTCATTATACTTTTTCAAAGTATCGTAAAAAAAGAAGGAGAATTATAATTCAATTTTTTTATATTAATTATATAACCTTGTAGACAAATATTCTGTCAAATCTACTATCTTAACTCTATCCTGCTGCTCCGTATCTCGATCTCGAACTGTGACACTAACATCTTCCAATGTCTCATAGTCTATCGTCACGCTATATGGTATCCCCTTTATTGCGTTCTTTAAATACCTTTTACCAATAGATCCGGTGTTATTAAATTCACATTTAAATTTATTCTTCAACATTTGATATACCTCTGTAGCCTTATCATGCAAATTAGTCTTATTCATCAAAGGTAAAACACTGACTTGTATAGTAGCTAAACAATAAGGTATTTTGAGAATAGGTTTACCTTCTTGTATCTGTTTAGTTTCATATAAACTATCCAATATACTATACAACAATCTGTCTATACCTATAGATATCTCTAAAACATGTTTACCCTTTAATTTACTATTGCGCAAATCATATGTACCACGATCATGTAAACCTGCTATCTCAGTCCAACCTAATTCATTTAAATTTACTTCAATATCCCATGCATCTATGGCATAAAAGGCTTTTTCATTTTCATCATGTTGTCTCAATCTTATTTTATCAACTGGGATACCTAATTTGAGAAATAATTCATATGTTAACAAGATAAAATGACCATACTCATTCTCTAAATGATATTTCTTAATATAATCTACATTAGATATCTGAGTATCGATTAAATTTATATCAAAATCATTAGAAACTATAGTACAATTATGTTTCTGCTTTTCAGTTAAAATAACCTGAAACTCAACTTGCGTAAATTCTCTACCTCTAATTATACTATGTCTGGGACTAATTTCATTACGAAAACTTTTACCTATCTGATATACATAAATTGGTAATTGTTGACGCATATAATTATACATATCTATCATATTATTAAAAGTAGCTGTCGCTGTTTCTGGTCTTAAACCTACCTCCGTATTACCTGAATATGATTTCATCATCAAATCTCTATATTCTATCTTATATTCTTTCTCTGTATCAGGTATTTTTAGTTTTTCTTTAGAATCATCCTGTTCTTGATTGTATTTACACAATAATTCATAGATTTTTGATATATCTAATTGACTATATCTTAAATCAGGAAAATATTTCTCTATTAAATGATCCAATCTGAACGACTTGGAACCATCCATAGTTTTGACTATGGGATCACGAAATTTATTCCAATGTCCAGAATCTATCCAAACTTTACTACCTAATACTAAAGGTGTCTCTATTTCTACGAAACCTTCAGGTTCAAATGTCTTTCTAATAAAATTCTCAATACTTGTCTTCAAACTCTTACCTAAAGGACCATAAGTATAATGACCTGATATACCAGATTCCCATACATAACCGTTCTCTTTCAGAAATCCCTGCATGTTTATTATTATAATTATTTCTTTATATAGAATAAATAATAATCAAATTTTTATAAATAATTATAATACTAATTTATATCTCATACACATCTATTTCTCTAGAGAACAAATGTTTATGATACTTTTTGAATTCCTTGTGTGAAATACTCAGTGCAAAAACTGCTAAACCACCACCGCCTCCTGATACACAGGTGGCCATATCTACTATCCATGCAGCCGGTGTTCCACCACCCATGCAACCATGGAAATCACCAAAATGAAAACCATTTTGTTGACAAGTAGGACACATTGTTAGAGGTTTGTGTAGACCTGAACTATGTAGAGGCATGCCTCCTAGATAGTCCATCTTATGGACGGGACATTGTAGAGACTTCACATATGGGCAAAGTCTAACAAAAAAATGTTGCTCACATTTCAATGCAAGTGCATATGCCTCTTCATGCATATCATATCTCTGAATGATCTCATTTTTCTCACTTGGATCATATTCAGGTCTATTCAGGCATTTAACCTTTTTACACTGGTCCAAACTACAAGAACACCGAGAATCGACACACTTTGCACACTGACATTTGATGCCATTTGGATGATAAGCATATACCCAACAAGGAGCAGCTTTTTCGCGACGTATACTATTGTAATGGTTTATATCAAAGATCATATTATCTTTGGCAATAAATTGAGTTATACTAGTATGAGTAAATACTTCTGTAAAGCCTTCTCCATGACATTTGTCACAGATATATAGATGTAGTTCCTTAAGCTCAAAGTATTCATCACAGTTTTTACACCTGTCTAATCTTTTTTCATTTGATAGTTTTTCACATGTGTCACAAAAAAAGTCATAGGACCTCTTAGGTTCAAACTGTATTTGACAGTATCCACAAGATTTCAGCATTGTTGATTGAGTATAAAATTATAGTATCAAATTTAGCTGTCATTTTTTTAGAGGTGTTGTGAAGGATATTTTCTAAACACCTTGTCAGCTATATAAGTCAATTTATCAGTCAAATAGATCTGTAAATAAAAGAATACAGTAAAGGCACCTACAGCGGCACCTAGATATTCTTCAGTTCGATAGGGTATATATTGTTTTGATAAGAAGCTGAAAATGAAGGGAACTCTTTTGACTATAATTTTAAGTAAATAGAAGAATAATGCCATGACAACAATATGGATTAGAGCTTCTAAAAATATTTTATGTAAAGATTTATCTTTATCTAAGGGGGGGAAGATTCTATTATTTATATAAGCAAATGGAAATCCGAGAATAGCGTATAAGAATGAGTATTGAATATGTTCTAAAAGAGATAAAAACCAAAACATTATATATTATAAAAATATATTATAAAAATATATCATAAATATATTAAAGTATATAAAAAATTGAAATATAAATCATTATATATCAAAGTATATAAGTATAAAAATGAATATCACCAATTCTGAAGACCCATTTTACAGATATAAACGTCCAAAATTTGAATTGCAAACTTTTAACAAAAAAATTTGGATTCTTAACATTCAAAAGATAGCCAAATCTCTCAATAGAGAACCTAAACTATTAGAAAAATATCTCGGCAAATGTTGCTCCACATCTACCAAAATTATTAAACAAAAAACTTTGGAAATTAATGCCGTCTTTGATACACCAAAATTAGATACTTTCCTTCAAATATTCATTGACCGTTACGTATTATGTCCTTCTTGTGATATACCAGAAACATCATTATCTAAAAAAAATAACAAAATAGAGTTCGATTGCTGTGCTTGCGGTCATACTAACCAATTAGATATGAAATATAAATTTGATTCTCTAATATATAATAATATATAATCAAAAAATTTATGATGAATCTTTATTATCATCGTCCGTTATAATTTCTACATTATTTTGTTCTTTCAAATTATCAAATTCTTCTTTCAATTCTTGAACCATTTCTCCATCAGGATGATACAATAATGCCTCTTCCATTTGATCCGTTTTCTCAGACATTTGTTGCATATTATCTCTCAAATCATCTACATTTTCATGTAAATCCTCGAGTTCTTGTTTTCTTTGATTAAATTTAATGATTTCATCCACTTCCAAATCTTTCTTCCTTTGAAATTTATGTGTCTCTTCATTTAAAACCCAATTAGTATCTTCATTAGGAATAACTTCATTCAAAATAGATCTACCCCAATAGAGTTTATACATAATAGCCATAGTTATGATATCAATAATTATGAAATATAAGAAAAATTTATGTAATAATTCAATAAACATACTACCACTTTTTTTATGAATATATTCTAAGAATATATATAATAATACATACAGTGTTCCACCAATGATTAGAGTGAAACAGTTTTTCTTAGATTCATTCCATTCACTTGTAAAATTTAGATTATTGATAATATTATGTAATAAATAGAATATCATTGTTATTATAAATTTTCTAATATAAATTTAATAAGCTATCTTACGCACATATTTTAAATTATTATGTATATAAAGACATTAATATACATAATAAATAAATGGAAATTAATATGAATAAAGAATTCTATAAACAACCTCCCGAAATTGAAGAAGGTAATCGAGAATATAAACTCAAATTATATGTACTGGATAACATCAAAATTCAAAGATTTATCACCCAAATGAAATATCGTCTCTATGAAGGAAATGGTAAAGCTATCTATATTCTTGGTATTCAAGATAATGGATCTCATATCGGTATCAGTAAAAATGATATTGATATTTCTGTAGAACAAATTAAAAGAGTTGCAGAAAGATTAGATGCTAAAGTTGAAGTTATCAGATTTTATAATGGTGAAAAAGGTCATATTGCTACCGTTCGAATTACTATCGATGAAGATAAATTATCTGATGCTATTTTTTAATCAAAATTTAATACATCCGTCTTTACTATATCTGCATACATAGTATCATTATACAATTTTAATATATAACTCTCCTCAGTTGTAGAATCAACTTGATTAGGAAATTTAATTTTTAATGCGAGGATAATATCAAGATATGTAGAAAAAGTTTTATTAATTCTATCATAATATACATTACTCTTGTGATATAAACATATATTATCACTATCTTGTGCTTTCTTATTGCGGTCCTTAGGTACGAATACCAATGTATCATCCGAATATCGTGCCAATCTCTCCCTCAGTTCTTTTAATGTAATTGGATTATATGTCATTATTTTCTTGTTATAATATCCTATATTGAAAAAATATAATCAGTTTTTTTAATACCAACTAATGCCTACTATACCACCATATCCTTTATATAGTTCATCTGTTTGACTATTCAATGATAGGATCTCTATATATTGGCAATTAGTTTCTTCACATTTATTTTTAATATAATCTCTATCATATTCTACATTATGATACTTAATTTTATCAAATTTTTCATGTATTAGAACTTTCTGTAAACTATAATTTTCGAATGATTTCATAATTTGTTTTATACCATATATTCCTCTATTGGTATCTCGATTGATATGCTCATAAAATTCATTCAATTCATTCAATTCTTCATCATGTGTATCAAATATTTTCTTACATCTTTCCACTATTGTATGTATATTATCTTTATCTGATATAGTCATCTTCTGAGACATTTCTTTCAATTTAAAATGTATATTTTCATACAATCTATCCTTTTTATCTGCATTGCCAGCTATAACTAATCCTTTGATTATTGGAATATCATCTTCTAGATAATGTTCTTGCGATAATTCACAACAATGAGAAATATATTGTTGAATCTCATTGTCTCTAATTCGACCAAATCTTGGAGCACTTTGACCTCCCTTCTTCTGATTCTTCGTAATTCGAACCTTCCCTCTATCTAAATTTCGAATCTCCGTACCACATATACTATAAAATTTAACCTCCTCACCCGTTATTAAGATGATTCCATATTTATCATGGTCTTGATATAAATCTTCTATTAATTCTGTGTGATATTTCCTATCACACAGATACATAAATTTATCTATGGGTTTAGGCGGATCTAACAAAATACAACTCTTATTAACTTCATCAAACATAAAACTCTTTTCCACTGAAAAGTGCTATACCATTTTCAGGTAAAGTTTTTAATAATTTTAGTTGAAATATAGCTGCTTTAAGTGCATCTTGTACAGATTGTCTGTTAGTTCTATCTTTGATGTTAGATGCGGAGCCATATTCGACATTGAGTTTACGTATGGTGAGTCATAAATTGGTATTGCCAGGGATTAAGAGAGTTATCATGCTAGTTGCATTACCATTAATAGTTGAAAGCGTTTGTAGAGTTTGCATTATATACTATATTTGATATATTTTTTTATATAGTTTAGAAACGATCAGTTTTTTTTAAGTTAAAATATAAAAATTGAATAATAATTTTGATAAATAATATATCTTACATTATCAAAATGTCAAATTTTCCATTTTTGTGGCCCCGGCAATATGCCATTAATGATTATCAACATTGGTTGGTATGTATCCAACATTTAGATGATCACCAAAAACTCGATTCTTTCTTGAGTAAAATGTATAATAAACATGAACAAGAACATATGCAAATTGGGATTGCCTGTTTGTTACGATCTTGTATACACAATCCTAATCCAGATAGTTTTAAAATTATTCTTCAATATTTAGACCATATTGTAGATAATGATTGGGAGCATCCACTTCTCCATGAAATAGCTCAACATGTAGGAAGAAATCCACATCGTGTTGATGATCCTGTTGAAAAACAACGAATTAATAATGTAAATCACTGTTTCAAACTACTCTGGGAACATCCAATATATATTCAACATCAAGATAGTCCAAAATATTTAGATAAATATGGTCTCACAGCTAAACAAAGATTGGCAATTAGTTGTCCATTCGATTCATATCCTACCATGTGTTATGGAAAAATAGAGGAGAAACAAGCTGATCCAGATTTTATCGACTATATGTTTAAAAAATTAGGTGTTAAATTGGTATTTGAACGTCATACACCACATGGTCGAGTAAGAATTCCTCTCAAGGAAGAGTATTTGATTGAATCACATTAAAAAAAAATGACAGTGAAAATTTATAAAATTTGTTAGTATACTTACAAACTACAATGTCATTTTTTTTAAATGAAATCATATGCCGTGAGGCATTGAACTCCGATATCATATGCCATATCATGGCATTAAACCTCGACACAAATTGCTTATTATTGTGTAAGCGATTACAAGCATATCAAGCTACTTTTTGGTTGAATTGCCCCAACAGATGGGATATCTTCTATGCCGCAATCAAAAACAATAAACTGAAAGTAGCATCGATCTTATTGCCACATCTGCAGCCATCAGAAGACAGTAATGATTCTATAGAGCTGGACTCTAAGTTGGATGATAAAGTGATCACCAGTCCGGCATCGGATGGTCCACAAGTGAATACAGCTAATCCCTGTAACTGCGTAATTGGATACGCTAGTGAAATTGGTTGTCTAGAAATCGTTCGACTGCTACTACAGGATCCTCGTGTTTGTTCATCCGATTGTAACTGTGCATTCAGATGGGCTAGTAGAAATGGGTATCTAGAAATTGCTCAGTTACTACTATTGGATTCCCGTGTTGATCCATCCGATCAAAACAATCATGCAACCGGATGGGCTAGTGGAGGTGGCCACCTGGAAGTTGTCAGATTGCTACTTCAAGATCCTCGAGTTGATCCATCTGATTACGATAACTATGCCATTGGAATAGCCAGTGAGAATGGTCACCCAAAAGTTGTCAGATTGCTGCTCCAAGATCCTCGAGTTGATCCATCTGATGACAATAACTATACCATTGCATGGGCCAGTAAGAATGGTCACCCAAAAGTTGTCAGATTGCTGCTCCAAGATGGTAGAGTTGATCCATCTGATGACAATAACTATACCATTAGGGTGGCCAGTGAGAATGGTCACCCAAAAGTTGTCAGATTGCTACTCCAAGATCCTCGGGTTGATCCATCAGATCGAAATAATTGCGCTATCAGGTGTGCCTGTAATAATGGTCACCTAGAAGTTGTCATATTGCTGCTTCAAGATGGTAGAGTAGATCCATCAGTTCCAAATAATCGTGTCATTTGGCTAGCCGGTCAAAATGGTCACCCAAAAGTTGTCAAATTACTGCTCCAAGATTCTCGGGTTGATCCATCAGATGTCAATAATAGAAGCATCATACGAGCCAGCGAGAATGGTCATATAGAGGTGGTTAAACTTCTATTGCAAGATCCTCGGGTAGATCCATCAGATCGAAACTATCGTGCGATCATGATGGCCAAAAAAAATGGTCATACTCAAGTGGTTAACTTATTGAAAGATCACTTTAAAAAAAATTAAAAAAAAATAAAAAAAACTGTTTATAAATTATTAGCATTATAAAAAGAATATGAACAGTAATATTGACGTTACTACATATTCCTCTCAAAGAAGAGTATTTGATTGAATCATCTTAATAAAAAAATTGATTAATTTTATTTATACAATTTCATTAATATTATAAATGTTAACCATCAATCTAATATGCTATATTATGGCTCTAAATTCAGATATTAGATGTTTAAGATTTAGTAAGAATATATATAATAATCAACATGTCCTCTGGCTACATATACCCAATAAACAAGATTTATTTTATGAAGCATGTAGATACGGTAAATTAAATCTTGTTAAACTATTATTACCAAATATTGACGTTACTGCGAATAATAATAGTGGCATTAGATGGGGATGTCATAATGGTCATTTAGAAGTTGTTGACTTTTTATTACATAATACAGATGCAGATCCCACAGCTGGAGATAATTATTGCATTAGAATGGCATGTAAACATAATTTTCCAGAAATTGTCAAACTCTTGTTAATGGATAACAGAGTAGATATGAGTGCATATACTAATTATGCTTTAAAATGGGCCAAGGTAAATGATTATATGCAAGTTTTTGGAATATTAGAAGATTATTTCGAAAATCATCAATAAAAAAATTGAATTATATTTTTTAGATATTTTATAAATCAGAAAAAAACTATGTCAGCAGAAGAACTAATTTATCCTAAAATTTTTTATACAGGTATCGGCTCCAAGTCACCATATATTTATTCTGAACAAGGATTCAGAATTTTACTCAAATTGAATGAAGATAAATTTTATGATCCAATTCCATATGAGCCTTTGAAAGAATATATCGGAAATCTATTAGAATGGAGTGGAGCTTATTATATAGTTAATTAGGAGCCTATATAAAAAGACGATTATAATTGTAAAATAATGTTTATAGAAGAAAACTAAAAATATTTTAAAATCAAAAATATTTAAGGAAAAAAAGTATATATATATTAAAGATATGCTTTTAAATACTAGTAAACATTTTTTTCAGGGAAATCTAAAATATTTCTCTAACACTTTATCTTTTCGTCAACAAATTCGCACCAAATATAGTGAACAAGTTATTGATCATTATTCTAAACCCAGAAATATAGGTAGTTTTGATCCAATGGATTCAAATGTGGGAACTGGTTTAGTGGGAGCTTATGCATGTGGTGATGTGATGAAGCTTCAAATCAAAATGGATGAACAAGGTAAATACATTCGGGATGCATGTTTTAAAACTTTTGGCTGCGGTTCTGCCATTGCTTCATCATCATTGGTGACTGAATGGATTAAGGGAAAATCTATTGAAGATGCTACCAAAATCGATAATAAACAAATCTCCAAACATTTATCTCTACCTCCAGTTAAGTTACACTGTAGTGTATTAGCAGAGGATGCTATTAAGGCAGCTATTAAAGATCTTATAAATAAGAAATCATTGTAAATATATTGTAAATATATTGTAAAATAAATTAGTGGCATATTCTTCTACTTTGATAATATCAAATTTATCATTAAAAATAAAACTTTTTATATGATTAAAAAACCTATATAAAAAGATAATTATAATTACTTCTAATGCTCACAGAAGAAGACAAAAAGAATATTCAAAATTACCACTATAGTGTCTCCGATAGATCCATAACTACACAATTATTAACCCCCTTATGGGAAAAAACTTTAGAATATATCCCTCTAAATATAGCACCTAATTTATTAACTCTTTTAGGATTCTATTCTCTATTCCTATCCTCCTATCTTACTTATTACCGATTTGATAATTATCCCAGTTTGATAACAATGTTAAATGTATTATTATTATTTATTTATCAAACTTTAGATGCTATTGATGGCAAACAAGCTAGAAGAATTAATAATTCATCTTCTATTGGTGAACTATTTGACCATTTATGTGACAATATCGGATTGATATTTATGGTCTTTACCATGTGTTGGTCTTTTCAGAT
>SDBT01002292.1_pt1 | contig 34010 bp, 51 predicted proteins | sample 2277101 | NCBI WGS metagenome assembly SDBT01 (sample SAMN10404973, study PRJNA504765) | marine sediment metagenome | isolation source: marine sediment core GS10_PC15, 103 cmbsf | place: Arctic Ocean: Southern Knipovich Ridge | collected 2010
CGTGGTGGGCCGCGCTCATGCGGCGCGTGGATGCGAAGAGGGGCGACGGGTTGAGGACGGTCGTGGTTAGAGCGGGGAGGCGGGGGGGGAAAAGTTCCACGTTGGGGAGGGTTGTTGTTGGTGTCGGGCCAAATTCCACGGATGCTGAGAAACTTCCAGTGTTGGTGGACCGGACGGGTGTCGAACCCGCTGCGTGCAATCCGCACCTGCGGAACCGTGTTAGCGGCATCCCGGCCCGTTTAATCAGTTTGGTGCCCGCTCCCTCAACGGCGTGACCCGGAGCACCCATTTGCCGTGGCGGCATTCTCGCGTCCTGAGAAAATAGGCGAGACCGTCTCGCTTTGCAGCCTCCGGTGTTTCCCGCGCTAGCAAATCGCCATGCGAACCGACCGAAACGAGCCAGACCGCTCGCCCCCGGCATATCATTTGGTGAACCTTTGGGGCGGGCGCGGCGTGCCTCATGCCTCCACCCATAGGGCGGCTGGCGTGAGCACCGCTAACTGGTCAATTGAGAGATTGGCAAGCGCCCAGTTGATGGTCATTTCGTCGCGACCAGTGACCGCTACAAGGCGTTCTGCGGAGATTGCGCCGGCTTCACGGATAGCTGAGAGGATGGTGTCGAGGACCCGGGTATCGTTGGTGTTCATACCCATCACTATTGCACGAGCCGTGCCATAAAGCAATGCCATAAAACACCGGCCTTTGCGGTGCGTAACGCGCGCCCGAAAGCGTAACACCGTAACAAAGGCGAGCCCCGCACCACGGGCACTTGGTGCAGGGCTCGCACCCTCGGGGGCGTCACTTCACTCGCCACACCGAGGGCACACCGACCAGCATGGCCGGGGTCAGCTTGGTGGGCCGCGCGCCGCATCTCGTTTGCGCAGCTCCGCGTGGACGGCGTCCAGGTCTGCTCCGAAACTCTCGGGTCGCAGATTCACCAACGCGCGCGCTTCCACGACCCGCAGCTTTCGCCACGGGCAACCGTCTTGCAGTGCCACGCTCGCGATGGCCGCGTCGGCAGCTTCATGCCACTCCAGTGACGGCCGCAAGTCGGCGCACTGGCCATCTCGATACGTCGCGTAGACACGTCGCACAAGCGTTGCGGGTACCATTCGCCAATGCTTCGGGCACATGAGCAGTTGTGGTCGGCACCGCGTCGTGCAGAGCCTCGCATGGCAACGATGTGAATGGTTCATTCAAGTGCTCCTCAGCTTGGCGGCCCCGTGGCGATGGCGCCCATGAGCGAAGCGGTGAGCATGGCCGCTTGCAGTTGCCCCTCACCCACCAACGTGCTGGCGCGCTTGACGAGTGCAAGGCCGATGGCTCGCGTGATTTCGGCTGAGGCCCCGTCGCCTTGCTCAACGTACTTGGCGGTGATGCGGCGCATACGCTCAGCGATTTCCTGATGTGCTTCGACGCGGCCACGCATGCGCTCAAGCTCAGCGGCAAGGTTGAGTTGCTGGTCAGTCATGGCTTGGCCCCGAAAGCTTTCTGCGCATCGTCGCGCGACATGAATGCTAGCCGCGCAACTTCCTCGGGCGGCGGCTCCTCAAACACGTCCTCCCATGTATGACCGCAGTTCAACTCGGCGTCGGTCGTATGGTCAGGGTCGGTTTGCTCCCTGTCGATTGCTGAAATCATCGCGTTGCATCGTAGGCAGTGACGGAAGGATGACGAGTCTCCGTCGAAAACCTGGAACGTGTACCGGTACCGGTCGCCCTTCCGAATTGTCTCGCGACACGCAACGCAGCTGTGCTTTTTCCGGGCCTTCACAATCCGGGTCCGGTGGACCGTACAGGAACCGTCAGCCTCAACACTCATGGCTTGGTCTCCTCGATGGCCGAGCGGGCTGCCTCGCACCACCGCGGTTCCACCTGCTCCAGCCCTGATGGTAACGAGAACCCACGCCTTGCGCGTTCATCGGCAAGGTCACCAAACGGTTCCAGCGCGGCCCGTAGCGTCGCGCCCTGGGCGCGTGCCTCGTCCCGTTCCGCTTCGAGACGCCGAGCGGTGGCTTCGAGACGGCGCGCGTAGGCTATGACGTTCAAAAACTCAGGAACGCCTTGGTCGCCCGCAAGCCAACCGTTGGGGTGCACCTTGCGGCATCTCGCCTCCAGTGCGTCAAGGTCAGGGTCAGTCCCTTGCTCGGAGCTCATTGCCGTGCCCTCAAGCGCGCGGCCTCATCTGTCAGCCACTCACCGAAAGCGTCCGAGCTGAGAGGCGCCTCACCCAGGTCATCGAGACGCTTGGCCAGCCACGTGAGGTGCGACGCGATGTGCTCGCGCAACGCCACCGCGCCGTCAGTCATGCTGAAACCCTCAACCGTTGAGTGCATGCCGGCGATGAGTGGGCCCGGCTCAGTCGTGTGGCATGCCTCAAACACCGCCTCAGCACCAGCGGGGTGGTCAGGCTCGTCAAAGTACCCGCACAGCGTGCGCATGCCGTCGCACATCGCCATGCTCGCCGGCCACCACCGCGGAGCCGATATCATCGGCGTGCCCCCATGGTGAGCGTCTCACCGCGAAAGTCGAGGCGGACCCTGACGGGCACCTCGTCACGCAACGCATCAGCGGCCTCGTCAAACCCGGCGCGCTCAAGGTACAAGGCCGCGGTCAGCCACGTGCGCTCAGCAACGCCCGTGTCACGTCGCTTGAGCGCGTTGATAATGGGGTCAAACTCGCTCACGGCAGCACCATCGCGGCAAGTCGCGCACCGACATGCCAACCGAACGATACCGTGGCAGGCAGCACCTGTGCGAGCAGGACGAGCACCAAGATGCTGCGCCCCGGCGCGGTGAACGTGGTCACTTACTCTCTCCCGTCTTGACGCGAGCGTACAGCACGCCGCGCATTGCTTCGATGACAACCTCAGCCTCATCGGCTGAGCGAACGATTTCGGCGCGCCCCCCGTAGCGTTGCACAAGCTCAACGAATTGCCGCTGAGCTTTCGAGGTGCGGCCCGTCGCAGTCTTGACCTCAAGCGCGAGAAACACGCCACCCGGCCCGATGCCAACGAGGTCACTGCTACCCGGCGCAAGGCCAAAGGGGAAGGTGCGCGGCCTGGCCTTGAGCGTTGCGCTGATGAGCGAAGTGACGCGCTCGATAAAGGCTTGCGGGTGACGCGCCAAGACGTGTTGTCCCCGCGGGCTTGTGAGCATCGCATCAATGCGACCAAGCACGGCGCGCATCGCCTTGCCGTCGTAATCAGCGAGGCCAACCGGGTTGTTGTAAAGCAGCACGTCAGGCATCCTGCCGAGGCGCTTGCGGATTTCGTACTTGACGACGCGCTCAGAATTTTGCGCACCGTTCGCACCCACCTCGAGCTGAGGATTACGCTCGATTTCGTTTCGTGCTCGCACGCAATCAACGCACACGCACGCACCAAGCTCGCCATCGTACACTGGCGCAACGTCAGCGCCGTGCGGCAACTTCGGCGTGCTCATTGCTGCAACTCCCACAATTCACTCAGCGCGCCGCGATGCACTGGCGCCAAGATGACCGCGTCGCGGCCACTCATCACGGCAATCATCGACGGGTCCTCACGCCGCTTGCCGCGTTTCATCACGCCTTTCCAGCTCGCCACGTAAGCCACCGTGAAGTATTCGCGAGTGCGCACCGACTGGTACCGCTGACCATCCTTGACCTTGCGTTTCATTTCGTCTCTCCCACGGTTGCCAGTAGCGCGTCGTGCGTTTCCTTGGTGACGCGCCAGTTGCCAAGCTTTCCGCCGCCCATGACGCGCGCCGTTTTCATGTTGATGCAATAGGCGCCGGTTACCGGATTTCTCACCACAGCCTCACGCTTATCAACGTAGAGGAAGGTGAACGCCCTGAACGTGCCGCCATCGTACACCAAGTGGATGGTGTCACCGGCCCGGAACACATCGGGAGGCGCCGGCATTGAGGACGGCTCAATAGCGGGGTGCGCGTCCTTGACCTTGGCTGCCGGTGGCGTCGGCGCGCCGCGGTCAAACAAGTCTTGTTGCTTGCCCATTACTCGCCCCTGACGTTGAGCGTACGCTTGCCGCGTCGATGCTGGTAGTGCTCGCGGATCACCCACCACTCAATCGAGTCAATGAGCTGGTAGTAGTGTCCGCGCCGGTGCGGAATCCAACGCCGCACAACGATAACCTCATCGTCAACCACCGCGCAGACGACGCCCCAGTGTTTCCAGTTGTTCGGGTTGCCCTCATCGAAGCGCTTGCGCACTTGGTCACCGGTGAGCGGCATCGGTCGCGGCTCGTGTGGCATCACATGCCTCGTTGCGGGTAGTGCCCAAAGATGCGCCGGTAACTCTCGCTCATCCAACCGGGCTTGTATCCCTTGCTCATCTGAATGCGTCGCAAGCGTGCGGCCTCGTTGCGGCGCTCAAGTGGGCTCGCATCGTGGATGATGGGAGCAACGCCGAAAAGTTTCTTGTACTCGCGGATGACGAAGTAAAGCTCAAACCGCTTGACCCGTTGCAGGTGCCTGAGCCGCTTGTACTCGGTGAGCTTGGCGTCATCGGGAGTTTTCGCGCCGGCATAGACGGCTTGCAACTCAAGCGCGTAGATGTGCGGCGAGCGTTGCTTGCGGATTGGAAACACGAAACCGCACTCAGGGCACGATGCGCCGCTTGGTGCAGTGCAACCGCACTCAGGGCACGTGCGGAGTGAGCCCGGGTTGATGCGTCGGATGCCCTCACCCTCAAGCGAGTATTCGCGGTCTTCGGTGGGCATGCCGTGCAAGTGCGTGGCGCCGCTCAGGTCAATCAACACCGCCAGCGTCTTGCCCTCGGATGGCCTGAGGATGCGGCCAACCATTTGCAAAAACGTGCCCACGTGCCGGCACGAGCGCGCCAAGATGCACGTTGCAGCGGCCGGCACGTCAATGCCCTCAGTCAGGCAATACACGTTGCTCAGCACATCGAGGCTGCCGGCGCTGAATTGCTCGATGAGTCGCTCACGGCCAAGCGCGCCCTTGTTCGGCGTGGTCCCAACGATGACCCCGGCAGGGTGCCCACGCTCGTCAAACTCGTTGGCCCATCGCTTGGCAAGCTTGACGTTGTGAGCGAAGCAAAACGCACGTGAGCCCGGCGCGTGCTTCTCGTAAGCGTCCACCGGGTTGCAGGCGAGGTCACCGCTGTTGACTGAGCCGTCACTTGGCGGTTGGTACACCATGCAATCAACGAGGTGCCCGGCCTCGATAAGCTCAGAGTACAGCGCGCCAACAACGAGCGCCTCAAACAGGTCACCAAGCGGCCGGCCGTCTTGGCGTTCAGGTGTTGCGGTGAGCCCAAGGATGCGCGCCATGGGGTAGCGCCGCACAACCTTGCCCCACTCGTCCGCGATGTGGTGGTGCGCCTCGTCCAGCACGATGAGGTGAGCTTGCGGCAGCTTCTCGCGCGTCATCAGGCCCTGAACCGTCGCGACGAAAACCGGCGCGTGAGGGTTGTCGGCGCTGACGGTCACGTTGCCGAGTGCGGCGCGCAACGTCTTGACGGTTTGCCGCAAGAGGTCACGGGTGTGCACGACGAACAACACACGCTCATTGGTGGCGAGCGCTTGCATGATGACATGCAACGCGATGATGGTTTTGCCACCACCGGTGGGCACCACAACGAGCACCGTGCGCCGGCCGTGCGACCACTCGCGGTACACGCCACGCACGGCGCGGGATTGATAGTCGCGGAGTTTCATCGGGCACCACCGTCACGCCGGGGGTCATCCTCCACAAGCATCTTGCCGTCGAGCGTTTCGACGCGGCCAAAGTAGTACACCGCAAACGGCCCCAAGCATGCCGGGTAAGCCTCACCCTCGGCAGTTTGCAGATTCCCGCACGCGAGGCAACGCACAACAGTGTCGATGTACGAGCCGTCCAGCTCAAGACCCGGCGCGTCGAAATGCTGATTCCTAATCTTGACAGTGTGCTCACTCATGCCGCACCTCAACCCAAATGTTCACCGGCAGCACGGCGCGCAAGGCGTAGCAAACTTCAACTTGCCCACGCGCCGTCGCGTCAACGGTTAGCGTGAGTTTACCCTCAGGCTCAGTGAGTCGCGCGCTCATGCTCTTGACGTGATACTCCGAGGCGAAGAAAAGTACGCAACCGTAAAGCTGTTCGTATGTCATGCCGCTCGCTTCCCTTTCCCGGTGGCGAGCCACGCGATGCTGACGCCAAGCGTTTCGGCGAGCTTGATGAGGGTGGGCATGGTCGGCGCCGCTCGCTCGCCCGATTCGAGCCGGGCCACCGTGCCGGCACTCAGCTTGGCCTCACGTTCAAGGCCGTGCGGGGTTCGGTTCGCCGCGATGCGCGCGATGCTTAACCGGCCCGCAAACGTTGCGTTTTTTGCCATGTCGCGGACCCTAGCACAGAAGCCCGTCACGACGCAAGGCCACGAAACCTTGCCCGAAAGCACAGCCGGGTTGCATGGTGGCATGGCATCGTGATACGGATAGACCATGGTCGCTAATCACTGGACGGTCGCAGAGCGCGCATCGCTTGACTGGTCGCGGGTGCACCTTGACGTTGCGCTCCTGTGCCTCACCGATGCGTTGCGCTTCGTTCACTACGGTCACCCCTCGGTGGTCGCGCACTCTTGGCGACGGTGCAAGCAATCCTTGCGTCAGGCAATGTCATGGGCGCTGCGCGCTGAGCGCGACGCCGGGTTACCATCAACGAAACACGGGAGAGAGCAAAATGACGTTTCAAGAATTTCACGCGGCAGTGGGAGCAATCGCGGGTGACCGGTACTTCGCGGCCTCAGTCGAGGTGAGCACTCACCCGGCGCGCGGCAAGGAGGAGCGCCATGACGTTGCCTGGCGCGGTTACGTTGACGGTGGGCCAATCGCCAACGGCAACTCACCAGAGTCAGTGCTGACCGCGATGCAAGGCGATGCGAAGAAATCCATCGCGGCCATCGGTGACGATGACATCACTGACGTTTTCTCACCAACCGACGAGGCCGATGATGGGCAAAGTAGTTAGCCTGAGCGGCACCATCAAGGCCAAGGGCGCGGCGTCCGGCAAGGTCGGTCGCATCGTTGGGCTGAGCGGCAGCATCAAGGGCAAGACGGAAGTCAGTCACGGTGCGGGCGATGACGGCTCAAGCGCGTTTGCACTCAAGGTCGCTGCCGCACTGAAAGAAAAGGCCGATAGCTGCTACGCGGCGGCCGTCACCCTCGGCAACGCTGCAACCGACTGGGAGCATAAGGGCAACCAACGCCTTGAGGCTGAGCTTGAGGCATCACTTGACAACAACGAACCGGGAGAGAGCGAATGAGCGTGCAACTGCAAACGATGACTGATGACGAGTACGATGCGCTTGAGGGCATCCGGTGGTCAACGCTGCGCGAAATGCGCATCAGCCCACGGCACTACCATCACCGAGCCGCACACGAGCGCGATGACACGGCAGCGTTTCGACTTGGCCGCGCCGTGCATTGCGCCCTCCTTGAGCCTGAGCGTTTCGTGCGCGACTGGGTCATGTATGACCTGACCAAACAACGCCGCGGCAAGGTGTGGGATGCGTTCAAGGCCGATGCTGATGAGCTTGGTCAAGAGGTGCTCAACGCTCCTGAGTGGGCCAACTGTATCGCCATGAGCGAAGCGGTGCGCGATGAGGAAACCAACGTGTTTGCGCCCGAGTTGCTTGCGATGGCTCAGCACGTTGAGGTTGTTGTGCAGTGGCAAGACGACACCACGCGCTTGCCCTGCAAGGCTCGGCTTGACCTCATCACCAGTGACGGCATCAAGGTGGAACTCAAGACCACGCGCAACATAGAGGCGAGGTGGTTCGGTCACGACGCGGCCCGGTTCGGGTACCACGCGCAAGATGCGTTTCACTCAACTCCGCTCAAGGGGTACGGCATCAACGTCCACCGGCACGTCATCATTGCCGTTGAAAGCGAACCACCGTTTGACGTGGTGGTGCATGACGTTGGCGCCGACGCCATCGAGGTTGGCCGCCAGATGTGCAACGATTTGCTCATCAAGGTGCACAAGTGCAACGAGTCAGGCAGGTGGCCCGGCGTCGCGTCAATGGCTGCCGTGCCGCTCGTGCTGCCGCCATGGGCATACGGCGACAACACGCCGGCCGAAATGACCATTGGCGGTCAAGAGGTGTCGGTCTGATGGCCACCCCGAGAGACATCGCCGCTTTGACCACGCTCAGCACCGTGCTCATCGGCGCGTGCGGCACGCTCGGAAGAATCGTTGACGGTGAGCGCGTCACCGGGCTTGAGGCTGACGCAATGCGTACGTTGCTACGTGACGCCAACGGTGCCCTCATGCAAATAATCGCAAGACTCAACGACAAGGTGGGTGAGTGATGGCGCACGCAATGAAGTTTTTCAACACCACTTACCTCGGCGCGTGGGACCTTGAGAAGGATGACGGCACCAAGCTTGAGGTCAACGTGGTCATCAAGAGCGTTGCCGTTGAACCGGTAATGAATCGCGGCGAAAAGGAAATGCTGCCGGTAGTCTATTTCGACGGCAAGAAAAAGGGCATGGTTCTCACCCGCACCAACACCAAGCGCATCATTGCGTTGCACGGCAGCGAGGCTGACAAATGGCCCGGCAAGAAAGTCACCTTGCACCAAGAGTATGACAAGGCGTTTGGCGGGGTGTGGGTGGTGCGCGTCAAGCCCAAGGGGGGTGCGGCGCGTTAGTCACCGCAAGCGCAGTCACCGGTCAGTTTCTCAGTGGCCTCACTGACAACCGAGTGCACGCTTTTGGCAGCACCGAGGTTGAGCGCTGAGGTGAGCACGACACATCCGGCCATGACCATCAACACGCGGCGCGTGGTGGTGATGCTGCGCGCGGCCTGGTCTGCAAGCTCGCTGATGGCGGCGGCCAGCTCAGAGTCAGAGCCCGGCGGCGTTGACTCGGGCCGAGCGGTTGCCGCTCCGTTGCGGATGACTGTGCTGAGACTCATCGGGTCAGGCTTTTTGGTTGCCATGGTTCCGCCTTTCATTTAGAGCCCTGAGCGCGCGGGCCTCCGACTTGCGCAACGCCGCAACGCCGCTGCTAGCCTTGTCTTTGGCGCAAGCCTCGGCCCGGTCGAACGCCTCAAGCGCCTCGGTCCGCGCTAACAAGAGCGTGCGCCACGGTGGCCACTCCCAGTGCAGCACCGCCATCACTCAAGCGCCCTTTCGATGCGTTCAAGCCTGAGGTTGGTGGCCTCTTGAGCACCGGCGAAACGGCGCGCAAGCTCAACGTTGTCAGCGATTGACTTGACCCACTGCTTTGCCATCCACATCAGCGCGCCAACGCTCAGCACCACGGTGGGGCCTTGCGCCTTGAGCCAATCCCACACCTCTGGTGACATCACACCACCTCACGCGCGATGTCAGCCAAGCTCAGCGCAATCATGCCGCGCAACTCAGCGCGCTCATCGTCGCTGAGCGGATGCACCGGCAGCGCGTCATCATCGGTGCGCTGACCGTATGAGACGAAGCCGAGCAACTTGCCGGTGTCCAACCGTTTCGGACGGTCACGGTTGAGCTTGATGGTGCGCCCCTCGTTGCCACCGATGGTGACGAACAGGTCGTCAGCCGTGCCCTCATCTTGCGGGTCATGGCTCACCACGCGGTTGACGTGGCGCCACCACGCCGGCCCACCCGGCTTGCTACGGTCCCAGATTGCCAGGTCACCGGGTTGCGGCTCATAGACGCCGGCACGCACGTCATCAATCGGGAAGAACAGGTCCCGCTCCCGGGCATCGGCAACAATCTCAACCACACCGGCGCGCCACTCGTGCACCCGCGCAGCGTCACGCTCAGCCTCAGGCAACGTGAGCAACGCCTGCTCATGGCACCACGATGCAAACGCCGCGCACCAGTTGCCCACCGTGAGGCCAAGCCGGTCAAGGTCGCCATCGTTGTCAACGTCACGCACGCATCCGTTGAGGTACTCAGCCACGCGCAGGCCGGTGTTGGGCTCACCGTATGGGTTGGCCTTGACCCCGGATTGCATTTCAGCAATCGCGATGTTGACGCAAGACTCACCAAGCGCGCTCATCAGTTTAACTCCCTGGCGGCTTTCGCGCGCTCACGCAACTTGACCTTGGTTGCCTCTGGTATCGGTATGGGCTCAAGCCACGGGGGCTCAGGCTCCTTGCCCTCAAGGAACGGCAAGAGCGCCTTGACCACTTGCCCGCCAAACAAACCCGCCAGCTCACTGAACGTGCTCATCGCGTCACCCAACCGGCCAGCGTGCGCGTCGCCTCAACTCCTTGGCGCACCTCGGCAGGCACGGTGACCCCTTGAGAGTCAAGCTCAGTGAGCAAGAGGGTGAGCACCTCAGCGGCATCGTCAATGGCGGTGCTGACATCCTCAGCACCGGTCTCGCCGGCAAGCCACTGCCGCACAATCTCAAGCGCCGCGGTGGCACGGGTGAGCCGCGCCTCAGTGTCGGTGTAACCGGTGGCCCGGGACCACTCGGCCATGCTCGCGTCGTAGTCACCAAGGCTGCCGCCGCTCGCCTTGAGCACCGCGCGCACCGCTTCGCTCTTGGCTTGGTAAGCGGCAGCGGCACGGCCGTCGAAGTAGCTGAGCGCCGCGCGTGAGCCTGAGTACGCGAGCGCCTTGCCGTGCTCAACGAGTGCGCCGCGCGCCTCGGTTGCTGGCCCACACCCCGAAAGCCAAGAGCACGAAGCAAACAAAGGCGTCAGCCCAAGTAGGGCAATCAGCGTCCACTTGGCCAAATCGTTGACGGCCTCATCGGCAACGCGCGGCCAGTCATCACGCTTCAGGTTGGTCATCGGTTTCCTCTTTCGGTTTGCTCGTGCCTGCGTGCTTGTAAGCGTTGCCCATGGCAAGAATTGGCGCGGCAAATCGGATGCCGCCACCGGCACGGGGCTCAAGCACAATGGGGAGCACTAACTCCCAGTCATGGTCATGAATTCCGTGGAGTGTCGCGTCGTCGTCAAGCGCGTTCAAGGTGTCGCGGACGTTGAGCGCCGCTTGCATTTCAGCCATCGACGCCAAACGGTTATCGCTCAGGACGAATCTGAGCAGGTAAACCCGCCACGTCAACGCTTCGGAATCGACCATGACGGTGCCGTCATCGGCTTCTGGTTTTTGCGGTTCTGGAATTTGCACGTATCGCATCAGCTCTCTCCCGTTGTTGGTTTTCCTCAATCTCAGCGTCGCGCAATGCGTCGCGCACGACATGGCTCCGTTTGTCACGCGCCGCCGTGTGCTCGGCTGCACGTGCGGCGCGTTTTTTCGGGGTTAGTTTCGCGGGTCGGAGCGGCTTGCGTTCGGCACGCTCAGGCGTCCCTCGGTCGCGAAGCCGTTGCCGTCTCGCCGCGGTGATGTCTTCGAGTCGGGCCGTTTCTGATGCGGCGTTCTCGGCTTTGCCTTGCGCCCACCGGGTTGCTCGGTCGGCGGGTGTCTCATCCTTGCGCGGGTCTAGCTCTCTCGTCGGGACGCGCTCTTGTTTGATTTCTTCTTCTGGCATGTCCACTGCTTCAGGTTCGTCGGGGCTCATAGCCGCACCCACTTCGGTTGGAGGTAGTTCTTAACGAGGCTCTGGATGTCAGCGTCTGCGAGATAGTCGGGGTAGGCGACCAGCTCGGGGATGTGGCCTTCAAGATTGCTAGAGCTTACCCGGCCAAGCTCTAAGCCTCGCGTCGGGTTAGCGGCCGACGGTGTGCCGGTGTAAGAGCCGCTCGCCTCCGTCACAACGTCATAACCATAAATCCACTCTGGCGTTTCACCCGTCTTATGCTTTAGCCACAGCACTCGCGTGGTATCAACTGGCGCCGCATCCACGGACGACACGTCGCTAATCAGTGCAGACGCGCCTCCACCTTGAAGCACACGAAAAGTTATTGTGCCGGTGGCGTCGGTATAGACATGCATCCCAATTTGCGAAGTATTGTTCCGAACTGTCCCGATGAGGCGGCTGGACGATGCGCTAGTTTTTCGCACAACCACGAACAGCGTGCAGCCCGTCCCGTCGTGCAAAAACTTGTTAGACGCGGTCGCCCAGTCGTCGACCAGGTAATCGTCAATCCCATCGAACAGCGCGGACCACTGTCTCTTGTTTAGCGCGGTGGCCGTTGGGGGCGCTCCGGCCTCTATGATTGCTCCACCGGTCGAGCCCCGGTTCGGGATTAACTCGATATCACCATCGCCGATGACTATGTCGGGGTCGTCTCCGCGCGTCCAAATCGCGGGAGTGCCAAACGACAGCGGCGTGACCGCGCGTCCGTACCGGACATCGCGTCCGGACTTCACGTCGCGCCCCGAGCGGATAATTGTCATGGCGTGTATACGTCGAAGACCGCAACCGCTTCAAAGTCGGTTGCGTTCGTCCCGTCTGGTGTGGCCTGAATCAGGATGTTGTTGCCCGAGACTGCTATGGTGAAATCCCACGTTGCGTCATCCTCGCCCGTGTGAATGTCCGTCACCGAGCCGACAAGGGTCGCGCTGCCGGCACCGTGGCGCTTGACTGTTGCCGCCCGTTTGTACCCGGCGCTTTCGTTCGCGGTCGGGTCGTAACCGTTGCCGGTCGCGTAGACGGTTACCGTCGACTCGTCCGGCACTGCAAAGGTAATCATCGTCGTGGCGCCAGCGCCGCCCGCGATGTTTTTCTCTGCGATTCTCTTGTCCCTCGAAGTACCGACAAGGACAGTGCCGCCCTCGGCAACGGGCGTTACCTCTTCGAGCCATGCATCCTCGCTCGCCCAGAACAGCGAGCCGGCAACGGACGCCATGGTTGCGCCAGTTGTGGGTGCGGCTGGGGCTGCCGTGTTCTCAATGTCAAAGCCGTCCGCGACAATCGACCATGCTGCGCCGCCCGAGACGTCGCCGAGTTCGGTCTCGTTGTCGGCGTTGGACGTGATGAGCACTAGGTCGCCATCATCGAGAAAGTTGCGTGCCCGCAACCCCGTCGAGTTGTTGGGCATGCGCCAGTTGCCCGACTCCGCTGGGGTTGTTCCCGAGCGGTAGTCATTCGTCGTAACAATCGCGGCGTTCTTAAAATCCGCAAGCCCCGCAACCTCATCGGCGGAAAACTCGAACACGTCGCGCTCGGTTGCGCCCGACTTCACACGCAAGACCCAGCTTCCGAAGTCAATCGTGCCGCCCGAACCGTCGAAGGTGCGCGTCCGCACCTGCATGTTCCAGCTCGTTGACACTGCCGCAACCGCGTTGGTGTCCCACGCAGAACCGACCCACGCAGCATAGGGTGAGTATTGATTCAGTATCGCAGTCGCCGCTGATGGGTTGACTATCCCGAGCGCAATCTCATTGGCCAGAAGAACCGTCTCGTCAATCGCGTGATGCTTAATCGCCTGGACCGCGCCCTCCGTTCCGGACGGCGACTTGCCTCCGAAGATAAAGTACTGACCGCCATCGCCCGTCGTCAGTCCCGAGCCACCACCGGCGCGAAGGTCGCGGCCTACTGTCGCCGCAGAGAGCGCGGACCGTCCCAAGACTTCGAGAACAAAGTTGCCATCGCCAGGCGTCGGCTCCAGATACGTGTGCGCGACGTCGAACACGTCGGTCTCGTGACGGAACTGTAAAATATCCCGTTGCGTCAGGTCGCGATGGTTGGCGCGCAGCACGAGCGCACCGAACAAGTCGGGCAGCGCTGAGTGGTCATGCGACGGTGAGCGCAACTGAAAACCCCACTCGTTCTCAGCCGAGGCAACGGCGTCGGTGTCCCACTGCGCGCCGGCCCATGCGATGTAGCGGCTGAATTGTTGCACGCCGGCCGTTGCTGCCGTTTCGGTCACGGCGCTGACGCCAACCGATGCACCCTCGAAATCAAGCGTGAGCCTTTCGCCGTTGGGGTTGGTGACCGGGTCAAATGCAGAGAGGCCGGACCAGTCAGCTCCATCGAAACCGGTAAACACCGCGGAGTCGTTATTCACTAGCGCAAGCGACGCGATGCCGTCTTCGCTGAACAGACTCCAGTCGGTCTCAGTCAAGACCATCCGAGGGATTGGCGTGCCGGCAAGGTCAACCACCCATGCCATGCCACCACCACCGGCAGCCATACCCCACACCGAGTCATCCGTGCCGAGGATGCCGGTGTTGAATCCGAACAGCTGCACATCGCCGGTGTTGAGGTCATTGCGCGCGGTGACTTGGAAATCATTCCACGTCCGCAAGCCGCGGCCACTCTGTGCAGATTGCGCGCTTGAGCCGAGCAACCTGAGGAACGGGTCACCGCTCGCAATATCAAACGCCGCAACGTCAGTACCGAACCCAGCGCCACCTTCCTCGCGCCTGATGATAAAGCCGCCGAGCGATTTGATGGCCGTGGTGGTTTGACTGGGCCGTGAGAGGAAACCCCAGAGCACTTGAAACGGGGCAACCGTGTCGGTGTACCAACCTGAGCCGCGCACCGCGATGGCCGGCGAGCGTTGGTTGACGCCGGCAGTTGCAAGGGTTGGGTTGTCGGCGCGCAAGCCGAGCGACACGGGGCCAAACTCGATGCCAGTGGCGCCGCCACCAATGGCCGATTGACGTGACGTGAGCCGCACACCAAGCGGTGTGCGCAACTCGGTGGCGGCGTTGTCAGACTGAAGCACCGTGCCACCAAGCTGCGTGGTGCGGATGTCAACCTCGTTGAAATTCAGATGACGGCCCGGGTCAATCGACGGGTCGTTGGGTCCGCTGACGAAACCGTTCGCCAGCGCTTGCGCCCACGTTTGCGAGCCACCGGCGCCACCGATGTCAACGACGGTTGAGCCGGTTGCCGGGTCATCGGTCACCGTGCCGTTGATAAACTTGAGAAACTTTCTGTCAGGAAAGTCTGACGATGCGTCGCGCACCGTCTTGCCGAGCAGGTCATTTATCCAGTTGGTGGCCATAGCTTAACCTTTAGCGGCTCGGAGGTACGTCAGACCGGCGTAATGACAATGGGGTGCAGCACGACGGCGAGCAGAAGATGCCGGTTCAGCAATTCAACGTTTGCGCCGACTGAGCCCTTGGCCGCTTGCGCCTGAACGTCAAACGTACCGGTTGCCGGCACAACCTTGAGACCCATTTGCATCGTCTTGGCGCTGTTGTTCGAGGCGGGGTCTCGCGCGTCCGCGCCCAGTCCGCCGCTCATTGCGCTGCCGTCATACAGTAGCGCCACTTCTAATTCCGCCTCGGCACCCGCTACGCTCTGCCAGGATTGGTCCCACCACGCGACCACAATATCGTTTTGCACAACGTCAAGGCTGAGCACGAGCGCCGTGACGTTGCCGAGCACAGCGCTTGTAATCGTTTGCAGCACACCGGCAGACTGGTCGGAGACTTCCTTGAGCTGAGCAATGCTCAGCGTTCCCTCAAGCACCGACTTGAAAAACGCCGCGCGGTTTGCGAGCGGTTGCGCAAGCGCCACTTTCTCCGCGGCGTTGACCGCGTCCCCGTTGTCTGCAACGGGGACGACTGCGTTGTATTGCGCTACTTCGGTTAGGTCCGTTGACATCGTGTCACCTCATTCAGTTGCAGTCGAAGATACCTGACTCGCCACCGTACACCAGACCGGGGTCACCATAGTTGTCACCGGTACCGTAAATCGCACCGTTTGCAAAGATGACCTGAGCGCACACCACGTGGCCCGGTTTCCACTGCCGCAAGAGCGCTGTAACTCCCGCCGCAAATGCAGGGCTCACGTCAGCGCCGTATACGAATGGGTCAAGCGGTGCACCGTATGTCGAGCCGTCAGCGTAGTGCCGAGGCCCACCCACTGAGTGAGTGCCCTCAGGCATGAGCACCCAGAATTGAGACCACCACGGGGTACCTGTTACCGGGTGCAACACCGGTGGCCGCGTTGGCCAGTCGCGCGGGGTCTTGATGATGGCGCCGGGCAAACCAAACGCCGCAAGCTGGCTGAGGATGGCTGACTCGTGACCGGCAAACTCCCATGCATCCCACTTGCCTTGCAGCCGCGCAAGGTAAGTGGCGTTACTCTCGCCCGGATACCTCGGCATGTTGTACTCGGCGCCAAGCTCGATGAGCGCATCGGCCGGCACCGGGGTGTGAGTTTGCAACCACGGCGCGCGGATGCCCTCGCTTGCACCCTCGGCAATCGTGTCAGCGATGAGCGCGAGCACGCCAAGGAATCGCTCACCAAGCGTGCCGGGAAAAGCCCACGCGATGCCGGTGGCGATTTCTTCCATCCACTCGCGATAGTTGGCCATATCAGAACGGGGTAAACGTGAGGGTGAACGCAAGCCGCACCATGACCTCAAACGTTGCCAAGGTCACATCAGCACTCGGCGTGGTGAGCACGACGGACTCAACGCCGTCAACGGCAGTGATGGCGCCAATCAACTCGGAGAAAAGCATCTTGCCCGGTGGCCCTGGCGGGATGACCTTGCCACCGATGGCCAAGCCGTTGACGAAATCATCAATTGCTTGCTTGACGGCCGTCTCAAGTACGCCGGCCGGCCCGTCATATTTGTTGGTGTCAACGAAAACCTCACCGATGAAATCCTGATTGAGTGCGACGGCCGCAAGCGCGAGCGCATCAGCGGTGACGGGGCGCCGCGCGCCGATGGCGGTTTGCACCTCGGCAACCTCCGCACCACTCGCCGGGCCGCTTGGTCCTGCCGCATACACGTCAACGGTTCCGGGGCCACGTGGGTTGGTGCCGTCTACCGCAGCGCGCTCAACGCCAACGACGCCAAGAGCAAGGTTGATGTATCCGTCCTCAGGCACCGCGATGCTGAGCAGACCCCACCTTGTGCGGTTGCGTGTGCGCAACGTTGGGTCAGGCTCAGCGTCGGCACCCTCTTGGGAGCGCCACGTTGCTGAGCCCGGCGCGTTGTCAAGGTTCGTTGCGCTGACGCCAGCGATGGCGGTGATGAGCCGCACGATGTCACCGTTGGCCACGTTGCCAGCAGCGCCGCCAACCTCAGCCTCATACGTCATGGTAACATCACCGTTGAGCGGCAGCGTGTCACCGGTGATGTTGCGAAACGTTTGCTGAGGTGTGGCCTCGTTGCCAACCACCACATCACTTGGGTTGAAAGTGATAGGGCCAACGCCAGCGTCATCGGTGAGTTTGACGATGCCTTGAGTTTTTTGCGCTAGCTTGCGCGTGTTGTCGTAATGCGAAAGCGAAAACTCTGTCAGTGCCTCACCCGTGGCTGACTCGTTGAAACCAAGCCGGCTGAGCGCGTCGATGCTTTCGGTGAGGTCAGAGAAAATCAGAGCCATCGCTTCGCAAATATCGCGCTGCGTACTGCCGGCCTGCCAACTCGAGGTATTGAAACCAACGGCTTGCAGGTTGTCCAAGATGGTTTGAAGCATCTGGTCTTGAGTGACCGGCGTGCGGAGTTGCTCAAGCGTTACGGCCATCAGGTTTCCTCACGCAAGATTTCAACGGTCAACGCGGTCACGTCAAGCGTCAGGTCAAATGGTCCGTCTTCTGATTGCATCGTTGCGTTTACCTTGAGCCGCGGTGGCACCTCATCTTGGATGAAAATGACGGTCACGTCAGCACTCAAGACGCGCTCATCTTTGACAAGCTCCATTTCCGCGCCGCGCTCAGCCCGAAACTTGGTGGCGGGTGCGTTGACAAACTGCCGCATATCGAACCCATAGTTGAGGTCGTAGTGCTTGCGGCCACCCGGCGTGCTGAGCCGTCGCGCGCCGGCTTGACCAAGGCCAACCTCACCGTCAACGCGCGTGAGGCTTGAGTTAATGTCACTGACCGCGGAGAAATCTGAGCCAAGGTGTTCTGACATCAGTCCGCCTTGAGGTTTGAGGATGCCACCGGGCCGGGTGCCGGCATGGGCGGTGTTGGCACCGCGAGCACGCCCGGTGCGCCGGCGCTGACGGTGGCCGTTGTGATGTGGGTGTGCGCATCAAATGCAGTCTTGACCGCGTTCAACTCACTGAGCACGAGGTTGGCCAGTGCAACGAAGTTTGCGCCACCACCGGCGCGCGACGTGCCGCCCGTCTCAATGTGAAAGTCACCGATACTGATGAGCGTGAAAGGGGTGACGCCCTCCCATAGCGCGGCGTATGGCCTCGTCGAGTCAGCGTTTTCAAACCCTAGCAAGATGCGCGCACCGGTCGGCACCACCACCGCGCACCCTGGCAGTCCGTGCTTGATGGGCACGCCTTGGTTGCCGGTGCCTTTTATGCTCGCATCGTCAGCCAACAACTCAAGCCGGCCGGCAGCGTCTTGCAGGATGACGCGCGCCGGATACAGCTTGGCAAACCGAGTGTCACGCATCACCCACCGAATGAACGCGGCAAGCGGCTCCTTGATGCGGTCAAGTTCAGACAAACCACACCTCAGTGCGCCGCGCGCCCTCGCCAATCTGGTGATGCACTCGGCTGACTTGGCGCCCCTCGAAAGTCACGGCCGGCAACAGGTCAAATGACTCGGCTGCAATCACTTGCGTGCCGCGCACATCGTTGGTCTCAATGACCTCGTGCGTTACCTCTTGCGTCGGGAAGGTGTCGACGCCAACGAATACCGACCCGTCATCCTTGACGCGCCAAATGCTGCTAATGTGGTCGCTCACTTGCGTGAGGCACGTGCCGGCCGGCTCCGCAAGTCGCTGCCAGTGCGGAACGAAGTTGCCAAGCGCCGCGTCAGTTGAGTCTGTTGATAGCACCTCACCCGCGGCGCTGAGTATGTCAGCAAGCACGGTGCGCAACGGCGTTGTGCGATACGCTTTCGCCCCGAGCTTTGCAGCCCCGCGCGCAAAACCGCCACCGCCACCGATGACGCGAGCTTGCGCGCGACCTTGAAAGATACCGGACTGCCCCGGCACAACCGTGCCCTTGAAAGTCGCAACGCCATCGGTGAGGGTCACCGCGCCGGTCAGCACCTCATCACCATCCGCCGTGATGTCAGCGTGCCACGCGCCAAACGACGGCAACACGATGAGGCCCGTGAGCACGCTGAGGTCATTGATGGTGAGCGCGGCCATGGCTTACGGCGCGAACCCGATAAAGTCAGGGATGAGATTGAACGGCACGCCCTCCTTACTCGGTTTCAAATCTGAAATCTGCAAAATGGTGAGCGGCGCCTTGAGTTTTTTCTTGGCAAATGCCTTTTGCTTTTTCGGTTCGGGCACCCACTGAAAAGCCTTGATGGTAATGAACCATCCGTTTTTTGCCGTGGGCTTCGGCATCTTGATTGACTTGATGACGATAGACTCAACGCCCATGAGGTTGACGCTAGGATAGATAATCTCAAGCGGCTCCTTTTTTCCGCCCTCGCGCATCGGCTTGAGCACCGCCAGCGCTGCCGGCAGCGCGTCAAGGTCACCTTGGTTGATGAGTTGCAGCGTGATGTCAACGCTGGCCGGTTCATCACCCTCATCGGTCATCGTGGCGAGTGCCTTACCGCTCGGCTTCTTTACGTCAATCGTTGACGCTGCCGTGACCGTAACGTCAGGCACGCCGGGCATGAACACGCCACCAAGGATGAGAGCGTCCCAAGCTTGGTCATCCCCGCTGCCGTCCCAAATCGGCACGGTCGCCATTAGGCGCCCACCTCGCTTGCAATCTGGGCAACCGCGTCGCCGACCTCGCTCAAGAATACCGTCTTGACCATGGCCGCAACCTCGGCAGCATCGCCAGCGCCTTGCACAACAATGGTGCTTTCGACGTTGACGCCACCGCCGACACCACCGGCAGCGGCCGTGACGGCTGGCCCGGGTGAGAGCGCGCCGGCACTGACGCCTTGCACGTTGCCGGCTTGCCCCGCGATGCCTTGCGCGAAACCCTCAGCCGAAAACTCACCCAACTCCTCAAACACTTTGGATGGCGACGCAATGCCAAGCGCACTCTTGGCAGCGTTGACCGCGGAGTTGACCACATCCTTGAGCGCACCAACGGCGGCCGGCCCGGCATTCTTGATGCCGTTGACGAGTGAGCTGACAATGTTTTTGCCTAGCTCAAGCACCGAGTTGGCAAAGTTGTTGAAAGCGACCTTGACCGCAACAACGATGGCGATGAGCGCCGCGATGCCGGCAAGCGCGGCGCCGATGATGCCGATGACAACGCCAAGAGCGCGGCCCACTCCGCGGATAACATCCTTGAACCCGGTGCCCTCACCGGTCACCTCACCAAAAAGGTCACCGATAAACTTGAGGTTCTCCTCAATGATGGGCAACACCTCACCAAGGCCCTCACCAAATCCCTCAACAAGCTCAGTGATGAGCGGGATGATGGCGTCAAGCGCCGGCTGCACTAGGCTGAGCAACGGGCCGAACAACTTGCCCAGGTCAAAGTCTTTGAAAATCTCAGCGAAGGAAACCTCAGCGATTGAGTCAAACACATCGCCGGCCTCGCGCGCACCGGCGCTCAGCGAGCCAATCTCACCGCGCGCCTCGGCAACACGCACCGCCGCATCCTTGAAAACTTCCGGGTCGAGTTGCTTGAGCGCCAAGTCAAGCGCCTCAACGCCGGCCTCAGTGTTGTCCAACTGCAACCCGAAAAGACCCAACTCCTTGCCAAGGATTTCCTTGCCTCCGAGTTGCTCAGCCACATCCTCAAAAATGGTGGCGGTAACTTGCCCCTCCTTGGCCAGGTCGCGCATCTTATCAAGGAAGATGTCACCCTCGCCGCCAGCCGCTTGGATGTCTTGGCGGATGGTGGTGAAGTCAATGGCCTCTTGCGTACTGAGCCCGGCCTGACGCAAGCGCACGAAACCCTCACGCACCTCCTCAAGCGGCGCCTTGGTCAGCTTGGCCACCTCAAGGATTGCTTCAAAATCCTCAGCACCTTTTGCCGCGTCGCCGCTCGCGATGGCCGTGAGGATATTCTTGGTGGTGCGCCCAAACTCCGCACCCTTGAGAGCGGCACGGCCAAACGCCTTGGCCGCATCGAACAACGCGCCAACCAGCTTGAGCCCGATGTCAGCGATGAGGCTGCCGATGGCGATGGCCGCAACACTCTTGCCGAAACCTTTGAGCCCACCGGTTGCGCCCTCGATACCATCCTCAGCTTTGTCCGCAGCCTTGGCCGTCTTGCCGAGTGACTTGCCGAATTCCTTAACCTCGCCGGTTGCGCCTTCAATCCCGCCCTCGGCTTTATCGGCAGCCTTGGCCGTCGTCTTGAGCGACCTGCCAAACGCCTCGATGGCGTCGGCAGCCTCGGCTTGCTTGCCGATTTCCTTGAGTGATTTGGTCAACTCCTCGTCACCCTTGGCCAGTTTCTTGACATCCTTGACGGTGCTGTTGCTCGCCTTCGCAACAGCCTCAATGCCGCGCGTCACCTCACGCGCCGGCTTGGTCACGTCGTCGACCATCGCCACAATGAAATCAAGGTCAGCCATCGTTGCTCATCGGCTCCTGACTAGCGCTTTCCGTATGGCCCGCACGTCATCAAAAAACGAGGCCACGTGCAGTAAAGCGGCTCTTGCGGTAATTGTTTTCTCGACGTGCGGGAAAAGCACACCGATGTCTCTGGCGGCAGCGTCAAGATACGTTTGGCCGTGCCGCCAACGGCTTAGGCTTTTTTTATTTCCCCTTCCACTTGCATGCCGCACATCCGTTGAATCATCTTGCCGGCCTTGAGCGGCAGCGCCGGCATCACTTCAATGATTGCCTTGAGACCAGCAATGTCAGGGTGCACGAGGCTGGCGTAAGCCAGCTCACGCATCGCGGCTGAGGTCGGCGCGTCGCCTGCAATCTTATCGGTGAACCGCTCATAGTCGGCCAGCTTGGGGCGCTTGAAAATCACCATGCCGTGCGGGGTTTCAAAGTGCGTCACCTCACGGTGCGCCTCAAGCGCGGCGCTGAGGATTTGCTCATCGGTTTTGATTGGTGTCGCTTGTGCAGTCATTGGCTATCGCTCTCTCCCAGTGTTGTTGGTTACTTCAAAATCACTTGAGCATGTTGAGCATCGGGTCAAGGCCATCCCAAATGATGTGGTGCACGTCGCACGGGATGACCTCGATGAGCGCATCGGGGCCCGGCGAGTGGCTGTTCTCGTTGCCGATGATGAGGCACCCGATGACCTTGTCCGTGGTCGTCCCTTCCTCTTTCTCAGTGTAGGTCGTGGTCACATCGAAAAACTTCTCTTTGAATCCTGGGCCAAGCAATGCGCGGAAGTCTTTAGCGCCGCGCTTGCTGAGCGTGAAACTCATGACCGCTTCATAGTCACCGCGCGTGATGCCGAGCGGCACCGCGTTGGCGCCCCGGAGTTTCGCGCGGCTGACCGTGTCGCTGTAGTCAAGCGCCTGGATGTCAGTGAAAATTTCACCACCGATGTCCACCTCGATTGACGAGAAACTGTATTTGAAGCCGTTGATGAGGGGGAATTTAGCTTGAGCCATTCGTGTGCACTCCTATCAAGCGGCAAGCGCCGGGGTGAAACCGAGTTGAGTGGTGATGAATTTGGCATAGCCAAGCGGCTGAATTGCCACCTCAGTCAGAACGCTCGTTGTTGACACCACGTTATTGGTCCGGTCAATGGTGTACTCAAACGCGCTGACGTGGCCCGGCGTGCCCTCGGCGCTCTTGGGTTGCAAGAGTGACGCACTGAGCGCGCTCTCCACCTTGGTCTCAAGGCGCTGCGCATCGCGCTCGTCAATCGTTCCCACGTTACCCTCATTGGGCACGTCCTTTGGATTGGCGCGCACGCTGATGTTGGCAAACGCTTGCTGAGCCTTTTGCGTTGTGGTGCATGCCACATCCATCACGCGACCAAACTGCCAGAATTGAAAGTCACTGCCGGCCGGTGCCATGAGCCTGCCGTTGGTCAGGTAGAAGCCTGACGTGGTTGGCCAAGTGCGCGTGGTGGTGAATCCGGCAGCGTCGAGCGTCTCACTGAGAAACTCGTTGTGCTCGATGGCGACAACGCCGGGCAATGCGCCGGTGATGAAACGGGCAAGGTCGGTGCTGATGAGCGAACCGGCGGCACGCGCCGCGGCAACGTCGAGCACCGGGCGATTAGGAACGCCCCACCCTGTAAACGCCTTACCGCTTTCGACGTCAACAGATGACGCGCACACGCCAACGCGCACATCAGCGAACGCCGCAAACGAGCTGAGCCAATTGACTTCCGTGTCAGTGCCGGCATCAACCATGGCGCGCACATAGTTGAAACTATTTTCCAACTCAAGCATGTCAGCGGCAATGACAGCGGCCAACACCGCGGCGGCCGGCGCGTCCACTGCGCGGCCGGCGTACACCACGAAATCAAAGTTGAGCAAGCTCGCGAGCAAGACGGTTTGAGCCGCGTCGATGTCAGCCGCATTGTAGTGCGGCGCGATGCTGTCAAATTCGTTCAAGTCTCCGGCCTCGAAGAACACCGGCCCCGCACCCGGCACGAAAGTGAGCGTGACGTTGGTTTCGGGGATGAGGAAATCGGCGCCAGAGGGAATGGTAATGGGCGCGCTGAACGTGCGACCGTCATCAAGCGAGTATTGAAACTCGCCGGTCGCGACGGTGCCCGTTTTGCTGATGCCAACGTGCACCTCATAAGAATCATTCGGCTCACCGGCAACGGTAATGGTGCCCGTGCCCGTGCCGCCAGCAACCGGGGTCTTGGTGACTGAGCCGTTGGTACCAATGACGCTGGCCGCCGTGCGGAGCGCGAGCACCGGACCACCCGCAACGCCAAGGATGTGCGCCGCCGTTTCGACCATCGGCCCCTGACCCAACGCGGCCTTGAGGTCATTCTTGCTTGAGAAGGATTGCAGCACGCCGGTGGGCCCATCGCTTGCGACGCCAACGACAACGGGAATCGAAACAGCCGGGCCAACGAGGCCCAGGCCGGGGTCTAGAATCGTAATGCTTTGGCCGGGAATCGTCATCGCTCAACCCTCCTGGAATGTGTGGTTGCAGTATTCGCTGAGCGCGGCCGGGTGAGGCTTGGCCGGGCTGTTGTTGATGGCCTTGAGTGCGGCCTTGTAATCCTCAAGCGTGAGCCGAATCGGGGCGCCAGCATGGTGGCCATGTTCCGCCCAGCCGTGCAACATGGCCGCGCCCTGATGCTCAGCGGCGAACCCCTCGCGCTGCCAGTCAGCGCGCTTCTTAATGATGAGGCCAAGCTGACGTGCCCACTCGTCAGGCGTGCGCACACCGGCAACCTCGGTTGCTTTCGGTTTCTTGTCCGACGTTGCCGCCGCGGTATCAGGGTCCAGGGCCATGGGCTACCTCGTCATTGAGTTTCGCGGTGAATTCGAACGGTGGGGTGAGCGGCGTCAGCGGTTTGATTTCGTCGATGACCGCGACGGCAAATTGCGCCGTGAAAATAATCTTCTCGCCGAGCGTAGCATGCCCGGCCTCACCCTCGTCTTGCGTGCCCCATCGGCCCGTAGGGTAGAGCACCGATGTGCTCGCCGCCTCGCGGATTGCAAGCAACACGTTGTGATGCAACTGCTCAGTGCGGTCGAGCTGGTCAAGCTCCTTTTCGCCGCCGCCCCAAACGTGCACCTCAAGCGTTTGCTGCACCATCAGCACGGCGCGCTGCCGATTCCCGTCACCGTCCTTGCGCCCACCCGGGTCAGTGACCGGCGATGCCGGCGCGTCGGTCGGAACGAACACGATGCGCGGTGGCGCGGCGTGCTCCTCAACCGCCTTGCGACCAATGCCGATGCTGAGGTCGGGTTGCTTGAGGTTCAAGACGATGACGTCAACGAGCTGTTCAACGCGAGACTTGTGAGACATCAGGGAAACGCCTTCCGTGTCTCACGCTCGATGACTTTGCGCCACGGCGCCGGCAACCTCGGCGGGCTCAACGGCAGGATTTGGCGCCTGGCCATGCGCCGCGTGCCGGTCTGATGCAACGAGCCCGGGTCGGGCACTGTCACCGCGATGCCTGCCGGTCGTATCGCTTTGACTCGAATGTTCCGCCGCATCTTGCGCGTGTCGGTGAGTGGTGGCGGGTGACGCCCTTTCGCAATCGTCGCCGGGCGCAGCACGCGCCAGGGATTGCCGAACGGGTCACGCCCGGCCGTGAATTGCTTTCCGATGAGCACGCGGATACCACGCGCAACGCTGGGCGCAGCACGCGACGGCACGCCGGCAAGCGCTGCAACGAGCTTGCTGATGGCATCGGTCTGCCGTTTGTTAAAGCGTGCTGCTATTCCCATTCGAGTCATCCACACCGAGGAGCCAATCTTGCTGTTCCTCGCTCGCAAACAGTGGCCCGGCCTCGTCGAGTGTCGGGGTCGAGTCCTCAACGCCGGGCTCAACCTTGCCGGCGGCAACATCCTCAAGCCACGCAATGGCATCCGCCTTGCGGTCAACGATGAGTTGGTCCGCGCCGCTCGCCGGGTTGAACCCGCGCCGCACCATCAAATCGCACACCGCGATGTGCACCACGGCGCGCGTCAAGTCCTCCGAGAATGAGGTGAGCGGCAGCGTGAACCGCTTGCGCAAATAGCTGTCGGCCAAGGACGAGGCCGCAAGGATGGCCTTGTCCACTAGCCCCCGGCCAACACCCTCAAGTGCGGCCGGGGGCAAACCTTCGTCATTCAAATCGTCGAAGGTTGCATAGGGCTGAGTCGCCACGCGCTTGCTTACCTCAACTCATCACGGGCCGGTGCTGCGCGCCGCGAGGAACGGCAAGCTGAGCCCAGCCTTGTCGCGCGAGTCAACGCCGAAGAGGAATTTCTTCCGGTCGAAAACGCTCGGGTCAGTTGGCGACTGCCGTGAGACAAACTCAGGGCTCTTGCGGTTCTGGAATACGAACGGCCTGATGGCCTTGGTGGTATCAAACAGATACCAAACTTTTGGCTCGTTCGAAAACTCGGGGACCACCAAAAGCTCAGCGGACCCTTCCCACACGTTGGTGACGCCAGCCGCGCCGGTGCTGTCAATGATGGTGCCCGCGCGCAGCAACTTGCGCCCAACGCCCTCAAGCTGAGGAGGCACAACGAGCAACGACGGACGTACCGCGAGTGGCTTGTGGTCATCGCCGTTGACGCTCATCATCGACGCTCGCACCGTATCGTAGGCAACACCGTCAGCGGCAAGCGCCAACGCAAAGTCGTTGTCATACGTTGGCGACCCGGACTCACCGAACGCCTCGGGGTGCGCGTCGTTGAAAAACGTCACGCCGTCGAAGCCCACCGGGTTGGCCTGGATGAGGTCACCCACCAAGTCATCGGGGTGTTTCTTGGCCTGCTCACCCATTTGCTGAGTGTCCATTTTGAACACGCCAATCTGGTCATCCTCGATTTTGTTTCGGTCGACCTCAACCGTCAGCTCAAAGTCATCGTTCACGATTGTGAAATCGTGCGCCTTGAGGTTTTGAGCCTGACGTGCGCCAACCCACTTACGCATCCGTGCGATGCGAGCAAGCCAAGCGTACGTATTCTCACGTGTGGTTGAGGGGATTTGCGTCGCGACCTTGTCAGACCAAACCTCGGTGACCTCATAGGCCGCCTGGTAATCCAACTTGAACGCGCGAAAGATGGCATCAAGTGCCGGACCATTGATTTGCATTGTCTCAGTTTCCTTTCACTCGCTCAGAGGCCAAGCGCGATTTGAACCCACACGCCGTCAGTGTCCACCTTGACTATCTTGCCGGCGCGGGATTTGGTGGTGCCGCCATCGGTGGCGGCAACGGTTTGGTCATCCTCAATGAAGCAGTCTTGACCCTCTGAGGTTGCCGCGATGGCATCGCCGGCCGAGTTGGCAAGCTTGAAAATGCCCGACTCGGCCTCGATGTCCTCATCGGCCGCAACCGACAGTTGGTCATCCTTGCCCTTGATGCCAACCGCGATGAGCGTTGTGGCCGTTGCGCCTGGCACGAGCCGGCCGGTGGTGGATTCGATGGCGAGAATGCCACCTTGAAAATATTGGGTCGCCGCGGTGGTGCGGAAACCAAGCACGCCGTCAACGGACGGGAAAACCATCCGCGGCGTGTTGCGTGATGCTGCGAGCACTGTCATTGGTTCGGGCCTTTCCTATTCGGTGTGGGTCAGTAAGCGGCAGCGTCGCGCGCAGCCTTGGCGTCAGCCTTTTTGTCTTCGAGCATCTTGGCCGGGTCGACGCCGAGTTGGGTGGCAACCTCGCGGTCCTCACTGGTCAGCGTGATTGCGTCGTCATTGTCGACGGCAAGCTCAACGGCCGGCGTCCTGCGAATCTTCGGTGCGTCCTTGAGGTACACCTTGAGAGCGTCGGGCGTTTGCGCAAGCGCCCACGTTTCCAACGTCTTGGGGATTTGGTCGATGTGGTCCTTGACCATGTCACGCACGTCACGCGACTCAAGGCCGGCGCGCAGCGTCGCAAGCTCAGCGGCCGTGTCGGTGTCGGCCGTGCGCCGCGCACTCAGCGCAACGAGTCCCGCCGCAACCTCATCCGGCTTGGTCTTGCCGGTTGCGGTGCGCGCAGCCTCGGCAACCGCGGCGTTGGCTTTCGCCTCCTCCTCCTCCTCAAGGCCATCCTCTTGCAGCTTGGCAAGCTTGGCCTCAGTGTCGGCGAGTTTCGCGGTCAACGCTTTGAGCGCGGCGAGAACCTCGTCATCGGTTGCATCCTCGGCCAATCCAAGTGCCGCTTTCAATTCGTTCATTTGGTCACCTCTGATGTTGGCCGCGATGAGCGGCGTGAGTTGGTCGGTTGCAGGCAACGCGGTGATGGCCACGTTGATGACTCTGGTAATGCGTCGCGTCTCGGGGTTGCGCGCAAACGCCGGTGAAATAAACCGTTGCGTCTTTTCGGTCAAGCGTCGCGCGCCGTCAGTCGTCCACGCAACCTGAGTGGCCCACAGCTCGCCATTGCGCACCTCAAGCTGAGCCCACCCTCGCGCATCGGGGTCGAAGTTTTGCGCATCCGTGTCGAGGCTGAGGTGCTCAAGGTCAATCATCAGACCCTTGGCGCCCGTTTTCATGTGCTCCGAAAACGACGCGAGCACATCGGTAGCGGCAGCGTCGTCAAAAACAAACGTGCCCTTTGTCGTTTGGTTTTCGCCGCGTGCGAAAATTCTAAACTCAGTCGGCAACTCACCGTCAGCGGCCAAGAGCACGTTTGTCGCGAGCCTGATGAGGTCGGTGAGTTTCATGCCGGCACCTCTGGCTGACTTAGGCCGCCCGGTCGCGGCGATGGTACTGGTGCTGGCGGTGCGGCGGGGGGCGGCGCGACAACCAACGCTTTTTTCGCCGCAAACTCAGCAACCGTTAGGTCACCGTCCGGGTCGGGCTCACCACCCGGCAAGAGCAACGGACCAAGGCCGGCTGACGCACGTGCCTCGTTGACCCGCACGACCTTGGCCACGTCGGTTGGCGCCAGCTCAACGCTCGGCGCTTGGTCACCCGTCGTCTCAATCTCAAGCGTTGGCACGCCGGCCGCCTCAAGGATTGCAGTGGCATCAACGCGACGCTTGGATGCCGCAAGCGCCTCGTCCATTTTCGAGATTGCATCACCGAGGATGCGTCCCGTCTCGGCCTTTTGCTTCTGGTCTTCCGGTGGGGTGGTGTCCCACACAGGCCACGGTGCGCGCTGTGAGGCGCCAAAGTTTTCCGACGACCACGGCATCAACCCTTCCTGACGGACGGTCGTGCTGAGCGTCTCAGCGCCAAACCGGATAATGGAATGCGCGATGCGCTCGTGAATGTTCCCGCGGCTGAAGCCGCTAGACCCTTCGGTGGTGACGGTCTGACCGGCGAGCACGACAGCGGTGGCACTGTCGGCCCACTCGATTTGCTTGGTGTAGATTTCCCACGTGCGGCCAGTTGCCTCAACCAACTTGAGGTTATAACCGGGCGGCAGAATCAGCGAGGTGTCACGGCCCATCGCCTTGAGTTGCTTGAGCCAATTCTGACGTCCTCGTGTAGTCGCGCCTTCCGGTGAAACTCCAACGCGCGCCGGTGAGCCGAGTACCTCCGAGTGACGCGCTCTGTCGTGCAACGCGAATTGCTTCAAAATCCAAGCGAACGAAAGAGCACGCCACTTACCCTCGGCCCATGGCCGGTCGCCCCCATACGGGCAGTAGATAATCCACTGCCCGTCACCGGGCTCAATCTCAATCTGACCGGCGGCCGTGGTGAGCAACCACTTGCCCGGCTCGTTGGCCGTTGCGAGTTGACGCCTCAGCCATCGCGGATGCCAAGTCTTGAGCGTTAACACTTCACGCTCGCCAAGCTGCCGCTTAATGACTGGCACACGCTGTCCGATGCCAACGCCGAGGGTGATGCCCCACCGCATAAGCTTGCTCAGCTCACTCTCGGGAAACATCGACCACCAATCACCTTTGGAGTCATCGTCACCCTTGAGCGCGTCCGTGACCTCGTCATCACCGATGAATGACAACGGCAATCCAAGCATGCCGTTGGTGAGGGTGCTCAGCACGCCGCTCACGCGGTCGTCGTTGTTCACCGACTCAACGAGGTCGGCGACGCTCATCAGGTTGCCGCTGTCGGCGCCGCTCAATGCGCTCTTGACTTGGCGCGGCGTCCAGTTGGACTGCACACGTGTCGGCAGTTGCTGAATCGTGCCGGGCTTGGTTTCAAATGCCATTCTGAGCCAAGTGTGCCGTGGCACACCTTGGCACGAGTGACAGCAAACGCCGCGTCAGTCAAGGTTGTGGCACATCGCTGTGCACTTCGATGAGCAAAAACCCGTCATTCGGGTGAGTTTGCGGAAGCGAGCCCGGGAGCACGACCTCAAACTCACCGCAGAAACTGCCGATGATGCTCGTGTCAGCGCCTTGCCATCGGTACTCAACGAGCCCCGCGTTGGCGTCGAGGATGACGGCGGCAACGGCGTCGATTTTTGGCGGCCCGGTGCTCCCCTTGAGCCGCATCGAAAACTTCACCGTGGCACCGCTGAGGTCAACGACGCTGTCATCGCTCAGCTTGAGCACGGCCCCGAGCGCCGGACGCAAGTCGCCTTGCTTGATTGAAAAGTCGCTCATCGTTTCACCTCGGCAATGGTTCGACGCACTAGTAGCTCCGCAATGGTCCGATGCACAAGCACGTCAACGATGGTGTTGTGCGCGGCCTCGGACGGCGCAAGGTTCAACTCGGCGCTCAGCATACTGACGGCAGCGATGGTGCCGCTCAGCTCAATGAACCCGGTGTCAATCTCAAGGTCGGCGGCAAGCGAGCTGATACCAGCCACCGTTGCGGTGAGCCGCTTGGCAACGTTGAGGTTGCCGGTTAGTGCGGACAACCCAGCAACCGCGGCGCTAAGCTGCCGCGCAATTGCAAGGGTGCCGCTCACCGCACTCTGACCGGCAACGCTCGCGCTGAGGCCGCGCTGCGCGACAACGGCAGCGCTCAGCGCGCTCGTGCCGGCAACGGTGGCGTCAAGCGCTCGTGCGATGTCAAGCGCAGATGTCAGCGCGCTCTGACCGTCAACGGCAGCGCTCAACACCTTTGCAATCTCAAGCGCAGCGGTGAGCGCGCTGACGCCATCAATGCTGCCGGCAAACCCTAGGGTGACGGCAAGGTCAGCGCTCAGCGCACTCTGAGCCGCAACGGTGGCCTCAAGCGCCTTGGCGTTTTGCAAGTCAGCGGTGAGCGCGCTCGTGCCGTCAATCGTGGCGCTCAATTCCTTTTGCACGCTGAGCGCTGCGCTGAGCGCGCTCTGACCGGCAACGGTGGCGTCAATCTGAAAGTCGACGCGCAACGCGGCAGTGAGCGCGCTCAGTGCGTCAACGCTTGCGGTCAACCCGCGCGCACGGTCAATGGCCGCGGTGACTGCACTCTGACCAGCCACGGTCGCGGTGAGCGTCTTGATGTTTTGCAAGTCAGCGGTCAGTGCGCTCTGCCCGACAACTGTGGCGCTGAGTGTTTTGAGCACCTCAAGCGCAACCGTCAGAGCGCTCTGACCAGCCACCGTGCCGTCAAGCTCATGGTCAACGACCAACGCCGCGCTCAGCGCGCTGACGCCGGTCACCGTCGCGTCAAGCGCCGTGGCAATCTCAAGCGCAACAGTCAGAGCACTCTGACCGGCAACCGTACTCTCAAGCGCTTGCATGCTCTGCAAGTCAGCGCTCAGCGCACTCTGACCAGCCACCGTTGCGCCGAGTGTCTTGGCTACGTCGAGCGCAGCGGTGAGTGCGCCGAGTCCGGCAACGGTCGCGTCAAGCGCCTTGTCAACATCGAGCGCGCCGCTCAGCGCGCCAACGCCGTCAACGGTTCCGGCAAGCTCCTGAACACCATCCCAGGGGCCGTCAGCGAATGAGTCGACGTCGCCAAGCTCATAATCCATCGACTGCTGGCCGTGGCCGACGCCGTCGCGCGCACATGCGAGCAGCACTTCAAACCGGTCGCCCAGCGCGCCCGCCGTCCAGCTCACCGCGCCAGTTGTGAAAAGTTTAATTCCAGTCCCGGATGCGAGCGCTTCGACCTGCTCGTGCGTTTCGAGGTCCGTCGTAATCGTAGAATTGAGCCGCGCGAAATGGCCAGTAACCGCGCCGGCCGTCCTTAGACCGTACGTCAGACCCGAACCCGCTGCGGCTATGTCGTACTGCGCTCGATAGTTTCCGTCAGGCCAGTCGTCGTTGTTCGGTTCGTTCGCGAGGGTCGTCTGCGCGGCATAGAGTGCCGAATCGTTCACGCCGAGGTTGCCCCCGAACAGGGTTACTGGACTGCCAATCGTTTGATTTAGCTCACGCTCATTTCCGGAAAGGACGGTGTGCGGCCCATCGACGGTGGAGTTGTCGTTCATGAAGAACGTCAGCGTGCCGTCCGGGACCTTGTATCGGCCTTGCGTTCGCTGACTCTTGAGCCGGCCCGAATCGTCAAGCTCGCTCGGGTCAAGCCCCTCGGTCCAAGTTCTCCAACTCGGCGCTACGCCCGCCGCGTCATGAGCGGCAGCCTCATCATCGCTGACCCAAATGCCGTGCCGCACGTTGCGGGTTGGCGCCACAAAATCGCGCCATGGCTTGGTGGCGCTAATGAACGCCGAGTCATCCTCAGCGTAAATCTCCTTGGTTTGGCTCGTGTTGATTGCGCCACCAAGCGCGTCGTCAGGCGCGAGGTTGCGAAACGTCCAGACCTCGGCATGCCGAGTGCCAACGGGCCAGTCAAAGGGGTCATCGCTCCAACCGGTGATGCGGCACGTCTCGGCGTCAACGTGCTCAACGGCATAGTGGTCATGCCCTTTGACCGTGACGCCTTGGCAGCACTCCGCATAAACCCATCCGTCAAGCTCATCGAGCGTTTCACCGCCGGTGGGCTCAGGCTTGACCGCTACGCTGCCGAACGAATCGCTTTGCTCATCAACGTATCCGGTCGGCGTGCGCTTGGTGTGTTGAACGCAAACGCGCACGAGTCACCTTTGGTGCGATACGCCAGCTCAGTCGAGCGTGATGCTAATGGCGAGCGCGGCAAACTGAGCTGTGTCGCCATCGTCGATGGTCTTGCTCGTGTCGAGGTCAGCCCATGCAATGAAGTCGCCGGCTGACGCCAACGAGAAAAACGCGAACGCCACAACGGTGCCCCATGACCCGCCGCTTGCCTGAGCGAAAACAATCGCGTTGGCGTTCTGCTTCAGCGTTGGCGTGGTGCCCGTCGCGGCAGGCCACTCAGTGGCGTCGTTGGTGCTGCTAGCTCTCGCGTACGCGAAAGTTGAGGGCACCTCTGTGCCGCCGCCCAAGTCGGTTGGCGCTACGGTATACAACGCAAGGAACAACGTGACCGGCGCGGTGTACGTTGCGGCTGACCACACGTGGTCGAGCAATTCCTTCTCTAGGAAATCGGAGAAACTTCCAGCCATAGCGAGCCCTTTCGCGGTGAGAGTCTTGCTGAGGCTTACACCAAATCACCAGAGTGGTCAGGGAAATCCCTCAACACGCCCGGCTCTGACTCGACGAGGCGAGGGTCAAAACCCTTTGAGCGTGAGGGATAGCGCGGCATTTCTTGGTCCGGCGCCTCACTGTGGTCAGCGTGCCAAACCGCCAAGACGCACGCCGCGGCAACGTCGCCATGCTCGTTGCCGCTCTTGGGGTGCTCGATGCTGATGCCACCGTTGACGGTGGGCTTTTGCTTGACGCCCTTGAGCTGGCGGATGAGCTTGCGATGGTTGGTGAGACTGATGCGGCCTGACTTGAGCAACACCCGAAAGCGCACATACGTCGCGGTAATCTTGGCTTGCACCGTTGGCGCCGGCACGCGCTCAAGGTCGACCGGCTCAAACTCCTCGGCAACCGTCTCGGCGTAGTGAGCGTCAGCCATGCAATTTTCAGCACCGTGCGCCCGGATGTCCTTCGCGAAATCGTCGATGACCTCGGACGGCTTGAGCGGATGCCCCGGCGTTGGTCGGCGCTGGCGCACCACGCACGTTGCGAAGCGCTCACCGTCAGTGCGCACGCCGATGAGCGCCGAGGTGTTGCGCGTGAATGCGAAGTCAGCCGCGAACGCAACCCAGCCTTGCTGCACCTCGAAGGCGTCAACGGCCGCGTCAATCTCAGTTGAGTCAAAGATGTTGGCCGCATCCGATGACATCGGGATTGCGCCGTACTCTCGCGCTCGCGTTTCGTCATCGGGCTCAAGGTCAACGCACGCTTGCTCAGTGAGCGTCGGGTTGCACACCCACGTTGGCGCGCACGCCGTCACTTGCGTGCGCGAGTCGCCGCGCTCGTATGCCTCGTGGTGCGCGTCGAGCGTTGACCACGGTGACGAAATCATCCACATCACCGCGGTGGGCACGGTCGCCATGCAAGGCTTGAGCGATGCGATGACCTGCTCGGCCGGGTTGGTGCCGGCGTCCTTGTCAATCCAGCGCGCCACCTCATCGCACAACACCGCGATGGCGGTGAAACCAATCACGCCGGCAATCGTCGCGGTGTGCACTCGAAAGAGCACGGTGATGCCGCGCACCTCAATCTCAAGCTCACTGCCGCGCTTGCAGTATTGCTTGACGCGCAACTCAACGTTTGCGCTCAGCTCGCGGACCTTCCGAAAGCCGAGCACCTTGAGAATGTTCTCGATGGTACGCAAGCGGCCGGCAGCCTCGGTGCGGTCAACTGACACGATGCCGACAACTGCAACGTCACCGGGCGGCACGGTCCACTCGCCGTACAAAGCCTCACCAACAACAACCCTCCCCAACGTGGAACTTTTCCCCCCCCGCCTCCCCGCTCTAACCACGACCGTCCTCAACCCGTCGCCCCTCTTCGCATCCACGCGCCGCATGAGCGCGGCCCACCACG
>SDBT01002293.1_pt1 | contig 34010 bp, 55 predicted proteins | sample 2277101 | NCBI WGS metagenome assembly SDBT01 (sample SAMN10404973, study PRJNA504765) | marine sediment metagenome | isolation source: marine sediment core GS10_PC15, 103 cmbsf | place: Arctic Ocean: Southern Knipovich Ridge | collected 2010
CTCGTCACCACTGGGGTTGTACGACCCGAGAATGAACACACCCACGCCCGTCACGTTGGCCGTCACCTCGATGTTCGCAACCCACACGTAGATGTCGCCCATCAAATAGCTTGCTACCGACTGAGGAGTCCCAATGATGTTAGCCGGATGCGTGAGGAGCACATGTGTGAGCAGGGTATGCGCTGCTTGCGTGAAGTCACTCATCAGCTTTTGCTCCCCGTGTATCCGTAGTACCGCAGGCGTTTCTGCAACCGATTCCACAGCCTCGGCTCGTCCCTCGCGTAGGCCTCCCGTGCAGCTGCCAGCATCTCGGCATTGTCTGTCGCCCCGCTCTCGGCCAGAAACGCTATCGAGTGCTCATAGACCGCGCCCGCTGCGACTTGCGCGTTCTCTGCCGGGCTGATCTCCCAGGGCTCAGTGCCCTCACCCATTACGGATGCGCCCCCGATCCCGCTGACCACCAATGCAGTGCGATAGCTCACACCCACGCTGTTGCTCGTATCAGGCACCGCGTAGTGGCACAGCAACGTCCAGCTTCCCACACCGTCACCAGCCAAAACGTGAATGTCGGCCATTGTTACCTCATCCGCTCAAACAACACGGTCGCTGTCATGATATTCCCTGCCCGCGCACCAGTAACCGTCATCACCAGCGTGTTTGCAACGAGAACAGGCACGGCAGCACCAGTGACCCCAATATTCGTATTTGTCACATTCACAGGGATCTGCATCGGGTAGTACCAAGTGTTCGTCCCAACATCTGTTACCGATAGTACTGGCTGGACGAAACGGCTTGAGTGGGAAGCTCCAACGATAACCATGCCGGTTTTGGTCACAGCGTCTGTGCCGCCCCAGTCCATGTATATCCCGTTGATCTTTCCTTGAACAACCTCGGTGGATGTGACAACACCGCTTGTATCGGCATCTACCCCTGTCCTGGGCTCCACGACAAGCTCAATAGTATCCACCACGCTTCCGCTGCCAAGGGGCATTACAGGTGCGGGCAACGATAGTGCGATGATCACAGCAGCCACAAGGATGGCAAGCACGACAGCTATTTGACCAATGTTAATCCTTTTCATCTATGTATCCCCAATCTGCGCTTGATGCGATGCCTAATGCTTCGCAGCTGCTTGCTATCCCGAATGGTCGTATGCCAAATCAACGTCACCAGTATTCCTGCGAGAAGAACGGTATCTAAGCTCATGGATACAGACGGCACCCGAATGTACGAACATGGAGCAATGTGAGCCCAGTGCTGTCGTCATTAACCACGCTCACCAATCGGTCATGTGAACCACGCCCAATCCTGAACCCGCCAGGAACAAATTCCCCCATCGGGAACCACGCTGTCTGCGCATCCTCAGTAGATGTCCAATTCGAGAACTCGAAGGACGTTGCATCAGCACCATATGATCTCGCCATGCTGGACTGAAGAACCAGCTGCCCCCCGGTCTTCGCTTTCTCAATTATGAATGTCTCTTCCCCGCTCTCAATTACCTTCAAATCCCATCCAATTGTTAGGGCATTCCCATTGCCAAACTTATTATGCACGATGGCAGTGTCAGCAATGAGGATTTGAATGCCAAGGATGCGAATGTCGTAATCCTTATGTTGGCCAATATAGAATTCAGCTGTTGCTGGCACTTCCCAATCAATGCCCGTCTCGTTTGTGCCATTTGTCGGATCGGTGGTAAGCTCCACGGTGTTATCGTCTGTTACGCTAGACACAAGATATATTCCAAGAACCGCATTCCCACCGTCACCTGTATCGGTAACCTGAACCCTTGTTGCACCCTCTAGCCCACCAGTGACTGATGTGAAGGTATAGGTCGGCCCCGTATGGTCAGCTGCTGCTCCGTCAGTAGCGCTATCTCCAACAGTGCTGTTCTGGTTCGTAATCCCGCTTCCCGCTCCCTGTGTGCCAAGAAGGGCGCGAAAGAACCGGCTGCGATTGGGCGTGTTTAATGGCGGAATATCTGGCAGCTCCTGGGCAACCAGAAGGGCAAAATGCTCAGTGACCCTTGCTATTCGATTATCGCCGCCAATCCCAACATTGATCATGCTACGACAAGGTGAAAGAATGCCACAATGGTTACATAGCAGGCCGCACCATTGGTCTCGTAATCCACTGCTATGCTTTGATTCTGCCCTAGTATTACCGAGCCATACATAAGGACAATAAGCTGCTTGGCTGCTTCAATCTGTGGGTTGAGAAAGATGCTTCCCTGACTGTTCGTTTCCTCGTTAGCAATAGCTGTAGCGTCAGCAGCAAGATTAGATTTGCTATTCCAATTCACTCCAGTAACAGCTGTCCCTGTTGGCGAAGCAATTGTGGGTCGGTGAATGGTCGCAATTGTTGCTGTGTCACCACTCAGAAATATAGAATGGACTTCCAGCGCAAAGACAGAAGAGGTATTCTTGACTGCCAGGATTGTATCACCAGCAGTGTAATCATAGGACACATTGGACCACGAAAATGCCCTGCCGTCATGTTCTGAGACTCGATGCATCTCACTTTCTATAGTACTGAATGTAACAAGCTGCCCCTCAGCATTTACCGTAGCACCCTTCAGACTATCTGGATCCCTAATCACTCCCATCGTTACCCCTCTAAATCATCTTCTGTGAATATCTCGCCAGTCACATGCTCCAGGTGCTTCGTGAGGATCCTCAGCTCAGTCAAAATCTTCCCAGCACTCTCCACACCAAGAAACAGTATCCCGCTACCACCAGAGCTCAATTCAACCAGTCGCGCAGGAATTAGGGTTCCGTCCTCTTCTTTGCCACCAATGACCATGGCTCGTTGGCTTTGCCCTGTTTTGGAATAGTCATTGAATTTCTTTGTCATCCTGCATACCCCAACGCTTCAAGCCTGCCCGCTACCAATTCGGCCTCAGCTTCCGTATACGCTGGCATCACGGTTACATTTTGCCTGGGGAAATGTGGCGCAACGGTGGCAAGAAGATCAGCACATTGGTTTGCCATGTGCGGCTGCTGCCCCAGGATATTGCTGTGCTCGCCATCGCCCAAATCATACAGCTCGAACCTCGCATGGCCGTCCTTGTGCCAGCTCACGATGTACTTCATTGTGCCCACGATAGCAGCCCTGTAGCGCCACATATCACGATGGAGCATCCCCCATCCAACAAAATGATGCGCGTAATCGGATTGATACTCCCCGTCACCCATCAGCATAGGTAGCCAGCTATTGCCAGTCCCCTGGATTGGAATATCAACCAGGTCGCAAATCGTCGCGACAATATCCTGATGCTGTGTAGCTTTATTGCATTCAATTCCTTTCTTCATGCCGGGGATATACGCCCACATTGGAACGTGCACAAGCTCCTGATATAACGACCACAAATGGTCCCATAGGTCATGCTCACCCAAAAGCTCACCATGATCTGCTGTGACAAAGATGGCTGTATCTGGATATTTTGCTAGTGCCCAACCGATTAGGTCCACAAGAACCTTATCAACGTAATCCACAGCCCTATTGTATGCCCTTTTTATCCCAACCCCGTCAGGGGAGACGCTAGAGGTCCTTGGGATGTCCTCAGCCCCATGATACGGGTAATGCGCATCCATGAGGCGCACAAAGCCGAACCATGGCTCACCAAGCCCATCGACCACCCGCTTTGCGCCAGGCATTCCCCTTGTGGTTGCCTCATTTCGCATCCCAAAGATAGCTTCGTCAAAGCCCCATCTGTAGAATCCAGGTACAAGCACTGGCATCGTGGCCCATGTTTTGTATCCCAGGTTCTTCAGTCCAACCTGGAGGGTAGGCAATCGTGCCCCATAATCCGCGCCCATCTGCGTGTAAATCCCCCACCGATCTGGGCTGAATCCTGTTAGCATGGATGCGTAATTGGGATCGCTGCAATGAGCAACCCCATAGTGCTGATCCATCCTCGCAAACCCCTTGCGGTGGGAAAAGCGCTTCCATTTTCGCATCCCAAGCGCTTTATCCCTACGCAGGGTATCAATTGTGAAAAGCAGGATATTCAAGGAGCTTTTTCCCCCGCCCCTTAGTTCGCGCCCTCACCGATCTCGATCCAGCCAGTACCGCTAAAGACGAGGGTAACGCTGTCAGCGGGGCCGAGGGCAGCGTCGCTGGAGAGGGCCATTACCCCGGTGTCAGATATGGTAATGGTCTGCAGGCCGATATTGGCAAGGATGAGCAGGTCACCAGCTGTGAAGCCAGTGGTCGTGACGATGTTCCCGACAGTGGCCACGGCGTCTACCGGCTGGTAGGTGCCAGTAGGAACCAGGCCCGTTGTACCATCAGTAACAACCACGGTCGTTTGCGCCGCAAGATTGAGCCAACCAGCAGATGTAAAATCACCAGTGGCAGCGTCAATGGAGTATGTCTCCGTGCTCCCAGCGTCACTGTATCCCACAAGGTCGGTGCCGTTCCACGCTTCAACACAGTTCCTATCTGAGTTGGTGCACCGGATCCCGATGCGCTCCAAGGCCTGCGGTTCGAAAGTGCCAGGCACTTCTAGGTCCAGCACCTCAAGGCTAATCTCAACAGGAACCTGAACAGGAACAACTATGCCCTCTCCACTGCATCCAACCACAATTAGGGCCAGAATTGCCATCAAGATCAGAGTTCGCTTTTTCATTCCAGCCTCCTAGTTAACACTTCTAGCTATCTCTACCCAGTTCGTTCCATCAAAAAGCAACGTCAACGAATCATCGACAGTCATGCCGTAGGACGATGCGAGCTTCGTGGTGCCGGTGTCCGTTATGGTTATCGTCTGAGCCGTAACATTCACGATCATCACGTAGTCACCCTGGCTGTAGCCTGAGACTTTCATCGTGTTGGCCACCGACCCGCCAGCACCAATCTCGTGGTAGCTTCCAGCTGGCGCGATGTCCTCAGTGCCGTCAGTGATCGTTTGCTCTAGCACAGGGGCACTCAACTTTAGGAATGTACCTACTGACACCCAGGTCGTGGCCGTGATCGAATTGGTCACTTGTAGGCTATTATTCAGATGAGCGCTGCCGTCTATGGGGAATGTCAAAACATTGGCATCTCCTGGAATTCCCCACGCGCCAGCACCATATCCTATTGAAAAGCTCTTGTCGCTGGCATCCAGCCCCATATACCACTCGTTGTCTGGATTGGCTCCATTGACTTTATGCCCCAGTTGGATATAGACATCAGACCCACCTACAGAATCATCGTGTGCCCATAGGCGCAGCTCCGCCGCAGCGTCGGAGGTTCTGATTTCTACGTCAGTTGCTGGCTCATTCGTACCAACCCCAACCCTGTTGTTGGTGCTATCGACAACAAGCGTCGTTGTATCAACCGTCAACCCGCCTGTGGTGATGTCACCTGTAACCGTAACCTGCCCACCAGGCGAGACAGCGAACCGTGTGGTCTGGTCATAGCTTTGTACCTCTAGCACATTGACCGTGCTGCCCAGATACCCACGAATCGTTGCTGCGACGGTCGTTGTAATAGCTTGATGTGTTGGCGAAACGATAATGCCTTCGGTAAACGTAACCAGCCCGACGGTGCTTGTGATGCCACCAGAAAGATCCGTTTCGCCCAAAAAGGTAGGCTTGCCTGTGGTAGAATCTATGCGCCACGTTTCAGCAACACCGTCATTGCTATACCCTACCAATTTTGTTCCGTTCCATGCCTCTAGGCAGTTCCTATCCGGGTTCGTGCACCGGGTGCCGATGCGCTCTAAAGCTTGCGGAGCAAAGATGATAGGCGTGGGTATGGGCGATATTTCAGGCACCCCCCTTACAGGCACAGATACCGGAACCGTGATGCCCTCATCCCCGCAACCGCTTAGGATAAGAGCCAGCACGACTATCAGGATAGGGAGGAATAGCTTTTTCAATTTCTTGTTCATTTCGTCCTCCACTTACTTTCTTTCAATTTGTTCATTGTTCATCTCAGTTGCCCCTTTAGGCAGTTTGTGGTATAATCACTGTATAGTCAAATCAGCTTAACATCAGGAGGGAACAATATGTCTACCCCCGAGGAACGAAAAGCCCGAAGAGAGTACCAACAGAAGTGGAACCAAACCAGCAAAAAGGATGCTCTCAGATTGAAATCGCTCAGCAGAAGGCGGCTTCAGCCCGTTGACCCTGAAAGGCCAGAAAGCTATGTCGAATGCACTATCTGCCATGAAAAGTTCAGGCAAATCACAGCAGGTCATCTCAATCTTCATGATACAACCTGCAAGGAATACAAGGCACTTGGACATCCACTTTACTGCCAAGAGAAACTAGATCGAAACACTGAGGTCATTCGCGCACGTTCCCATGAACTATCTGGCTCCAATCACCCTAACTGGAAAGGTGGGCATAAATCCAAAGATTCTGGATATCGCATCGTCTACCATAACGGGAAGCGATATCCTGAACATCGGTTCGTGATGGAACAACATCTTGGTCGCCCACTTCTTACAGAAGAAGTTGTCCATCACATTGACGGGAATCGTGCGAACAATGTCATCAGCAATCTCGTTATACTAACAGCGTCAGAACATAGTTCTATAACTGGAAAAGGAAACTCTGCTATATGGCATCGCCTCGGTGTTATAACCATCAGGCTTTTGTTGGAACAAGGATGGACACTTTACGAGATTAGCAGCGCTTTCCATGTCACAATTTCCACAATTCAGGGAACACTAGGCAAATACCAAGATACACTCAAGGATTACACCAAACACTAGCAACCTTGTGTATCTATTATCCTATAGCTAGACTGTGAGATTGTAGGACATTCCCACATAGCCACCGCTTGTGCCGCTCTGGAAACCGATGTCAAGCCTTGCCAGCATGATGATGTACCAAGCGTCGCCATAAGGAACCTGACCAACAACAATCCTGGGCCGTCTGCGCCAACCGACCTTAACACCCCTGCGGTTCACGATGATAAACGATCCCAGGGTATTGTCACCGGCAGTATCGTTGATATAGCCACTGCTGTCGGTCAGAACGTAATCCGTGCTCCTGATGATGGGGATGTTCTTCAATCGTCCAAGCTCGCCACGAAGCACGGTGGCCTGCGGTCCGAACTTGTCGATGGTCAGAACCTCATCCAGGTCCTCGAACTTGTAGCTTGTGGGAACATCGCAGAAGATCACAAGATCTGAGTTGTTCGCGCCAAATACACCGTTCGTGCCCATCTTCTTGCGGGTAGCGTTTATGTCGTCAATGGTCAGCGTGCCACCAGATCGGGTTGTATTCGTGCCAGAAATCAGCGCATCGTGCCGTAGACCGTCAAGAACCAGTGCCCGCTCTACGGTAAGCGAAGTGCCCCAGCTGGATATATTCAGCGTGGTGGTTGTTTCATCGCCGTTAAGCAGGATGTAGTCGAGGTTATGGGCCATGGCGATGCCGTACTGGTCACGGAACTGCGGTTCGATGGGGATAATGGAATCTTCCGCCATCTCCTCGGACCAGAAGCTGATAGCGCCCGTCTTCCCTGCGGTATATGTAACCTGGGCGGTTCCAGGTTTTGAGCTTTCCGTGGTCAGATTAGATCCGAACAGCAGCCCAGCCTCATCCTCAGTCTCAATAACCTTGTAGAACACTGGATCAGTGCTCTCGGCAGGGATGGTTTGCGGCTGGCTGATCATATTAAACTGCTCAATGGTGCTGAGCACACGCGCTTCAAGCCTAATGGTTCGCCAAAGGGCGGCAGCGGAAAGCGTAGGAACCCACTCGTCACCCTCATTGGACTGGGTGCTGAACACAAGCTCGTCAGCCTTCATGGACGCAAGCTTCATGGCGCTCTTCACGCCCTCAGGTGTTACATTGTCCCTTACGGGCACAAAGCCAACACCAGGAACCACCATCCCGTCACTGGAATCACCTGCGTTCCAAATGGATCGGGTCATAACCCTAGGATCAAACGCAGGGACATTCTTGGCCGTCTTCACCTCGCCATAGGCATCGATGTACGGAATGTCATCAGTCTCCTGAAGGAACTGATTTGCTTTCACTGCCATGGCACGGTACAAACGCTCTGATGGGGGTGTAGCGCCACCAATAAGCCCACCGCGCTTTCTGATCTGGTACTCGATACACAGATTCTGGAAGGGCTGGCTATCGTATCGGGAAGACACGGAATAGCGCTTGATATGCTCGGGAACAACAAGCTCCTCTTTCTCCTCCACGCCCAGTGGGAACGGAAGACCCTTGTCCTTGCTCTCCTCGGCCAGCTCAAGCATCAGTTCGGCCTTAATTTCGGCCCGCTGCTTATCCCTGGCCTCTTTAGCCTCACGCACGGCCTCCTGCTCTGCCTCGGCATCAGCCTTTAGTTCCGCCTTCAGTTCACTAAGCAGGCTCGCCTTCATCGCCTCCACATCAATCGCGGGGGCCTTCACCTCTTCTTTCTTCTCTTCTTCCATTGGTAGCTCCTTCAACTTGAGGCCAACGGCCTCGAAATGTGCCTTCGCTTCCACGGGGCCTACTGTTGCCAGTAGATTCGCAGGCGTTGGCGTCAACGTGTACTCACATATAGGCCACCGTCTAAGGTGCCCGTCCTGCGCTCTTTGCACCAAATGGTGCATGGCCCCAGATGACCAGAACAGTGGCAGCTCCCCATTTTCCATCATCTGCCAAATTGCTTGAGCATACTTCTTCTGCATGTCAAGCTGGGCATCTACCCATATGCCCATATCTAGCGCCGTACTAGAATTCTCGCGCCCGACGGGAACTATCCCGACACTCTTATCCTTACCATGCTGGTAAAGGATGGGCCGCCCATTAGGGTACCACTCAAGAGCGAAGTCAGTCCTGCCATCAAAGTATTCCCCGTCAAGGTCCTTGCCGTCATGTGGGCCGCCGTAAGGAGCACCCCAACCGTGAATGTGACCCACTACACCATCAGGATGGGCCTTTACGCCAAACGTCTTCATCTCTTGAGCGACCTCGGGCTTCTCTTCAAACGTCATCTCGACCTCGACGGGATCACCGAAGACGAATTCTCCCTCTTCATTCTCGACATAGGGATACTTCAGCATCTTCCCGCCCTGGTCAACAATCACGAAATCATCAAAGACCGTAGTGACCCAGCCTGGGTCCTCCGGCATCTGCCTGCGCCTGTCGAACTCTTCACGGAAGGCGTCCCGAATGGCGCTAGGCTTCTCGTCAAGGTTCTCGTGCTCCTTAGATTCTGCTTCATCCTGGGCATCTGCGCTCTCTAGGGATTCCTCTTCCTGGGCCCCCGTTTCTTTCGCAACAATCTCTGCTTCCGCAGGGGTCTGCTCTTCCTTGCTTTCCTCTGCGGTTTCCTCTTCGTCGGTAATCAGCTCTTCATCCATAGCCCCATCCTTGGCACCAACAACGCCATGCGCCTGGGTAAATGCGGCACCCTCGCATTTCTTATCGTCGCCACCATCCGCCATACATTTTTCGTGTGCAGAATTGAAGACAGCAACAAATTGCTTGCGCCGCTTTTCTGACATGCTTGCTACATTGTCTGGAAGCTTCTTGTCGTCAGGGCCTGTAAATGGCATTTCCTTCCTTATCCTTGAGGCCCTTAGCTAGGCCAGTATTCTCGTATCGTGCAAGCCAAGCACGAAGGCAATCAAAGCAGCACAATTCCGGACCTATGACCTTGTCCTTTTCGCCCTCTTGCCTTACAACGAATGTCAGTTCAATCCCAGCCTGCCACGTTGCAATCGTTTCCCCGCACTCGTCACAGGTTGTTACGCATACGGTTGCCATCACCGCAAATCCCCCAATTCTATGAGCTCCAATCCGGCCATTTCCCTTAGCATCATGCCCCAATCAGAATCCCAGAAGCATTCCAGCTCGGCATCCAGTGATTCAAATCCAGCGTCAAGGGCGTACTGCATGGCGTCCTCGTCAGGGAACCTAATGTCACGGACTGTGGCCCCGATGATTGCGCATCCGAGACCACGGTAATAGTCAGATGCCAGCCCGTCAAGGGCAAGATCAAGGACCTCTTCTGCGCTTAGCTCTTGCTCGTCGGCACTCATGGCGCTATCAGCATCGTGCATTGGGGCGCTCCGTTTCTGGGGTGAATAGGTATGGCTGGATTGGGATAAGACCAAGCTCGGCACGCTTATGGCAAGAACCGCATAAGGTATCCGATTACGTCAACTGCGCCAATCGTGCTTCTTCGGGTCTACGTTCAGCCGTGGTGCATCTGCAATTATCTTGGCAAACGGACATAGTTCCGACCCTAGGCAATACGCCCAGTGGCTGCCAACCCATTCCCTCATACCCTATGCAGTCCACACAGTTTGCGGCATTCGGGTCAAGAATCCTTCGCTCCTCAGAGTATCCAGCATCCCTTGCAGCGAGCAAGCGTGACCTGTGGTAGGCAGTCCAGGCGGCTCCCGCATACATGGCTGCGTTGCTCTGGATTTGGGCTGGCGACAATTTTCCCTGCCGGATACGCGCCGCAAATGCCTCAAGCTTGTCATACTGCTCCCGCAAATTTCCGCTGAGGATCCCAAGGTCTCTTGGTGTAAGCAACGGGAATCCACCAATCCCCATGGCTGCCGCATGAATCTGCTCGTCTTTAATCAATCGGGCTACAGCTATTTGCCAATCAGCAAGGTCAATGTCGCCAGCTACAAACCTATCCGTGATCTCCCTGATCGCAGATTTCGTATCCCTAATGCGCCGTTCAAGCAATGCAAGGATGATACGAGCTGATACATACCTTTTGGTGTCACGGTCGAAGTATCGTAGTGTTTCTGGATCCCATAGGTATCGGTGTTTTGGTGATGCTTTTATGCTAGGGACAAGCTGCAATGCTGGTTGTGACATCAAACGGGTTGTGCCTCTAGCACACCATCAAGAAGCGACTGGTACCTTGACACCGACCACTTCTGCCATGTGCCAATTCCCTTTTGTACATCATCAGGTGACACCATGGCAAATCTGTCCAGTTCCACCGGCTGCTCCGATGGGGGGAGGATAAGTTGCCTACGCTTCAATTGGATTGTCGGAAAATTCTTCCCATCACCGAAGGGATTGATCCCAGGCTCCTGCGGCGGCTCAACCACAGGCACCCAAGGTTCATCTCCCCACTCAACTGGAGGTTTCCCAAGCTCCATGCGAATTTCGTTAATTGTCAGAATCCCACGGTCTACGTAAGTTGCGTGCGTAACTGTCTGCAGCTCCACATCCCTTGGGACAACATTCACGAATCGCGCCTCAACGTCATCCCCGTAGAACGGGAAGATGCACAGGTTGATCTGCTCCGCTATACGGGTTAACTTCGGCAACATCGTGAATTGCGCAAACACGTACTCAGCGGTCCTTGCCGTGGCCCTATTGACCCCCTCTGCCAGCAGCAGCCCTGGGTGCACGCCGTACACCATCAGGACCCCGAGCCGGTTCATCTTTCGGCCCTCGACGAACTCGGAATCCCGAAGGTTCATCCCAATGTCCTTCCACTCCCAGCCACCCCAGGTGAATAGGGGCTTGTGGGACTTCCTTGGGTCATCGGTGTGAATGGCGAGGAACTGTTTTTCTATCGCTGCCCGCTGATTCGGATCTACGTTCGCCTTGGGGTTCGACAGTATCCCATGGGGACGCATGGCATTGCGGAAGATGGCCCAGTTACTTAATTGCGATGCAATATCCGTGGACGCTGACAGGTTCGACGCCTCAATTGGGGAGAGGCCCTGGTACTCGCTCAGGGGATGCCAGCGCTTGAAATGCACAACCCTATCGGCGGGAAGGAGATGCTTCTTGTCGTTTACCTTGTACTCGTACCCACCGATGTATTTCGTCTTGTGCGGAATTGGCTTCATCCTGTCAGAGCGAAGCGGGTATATCCCCAGCGGGGTCCCCTCCTCTGGATGCAGATACCAATATGCGTTCCCTGTCAACTCCAGTGAGCCAAGGGTTCCTTCCATGAGCTGGAAGCGCGAGCACCATGGATTGGGCCTGTCCATCAGCTCCTCGAACGGGTGCCTCTTGATCGGCTCTGCGCCGCCCATTTTCTCGAACACGTCCATCTGCGCCATAGCACCGCTTTCGCTGATCTTGTTCACGCAGGCGTAGACCAATTCGCTTTTGGTGTATCTCTCCGCCTGAACAGCGTACAGGCTCGGGTCAACTACCTCCTTATCGCTCCACCATGGGGAAGCGCTGGCACCAAGGAAGCTGGGGATCGAATTGTGGCGCGATACCGGGTCGGCCTTGACCGTGTATCCCAATGCTCTTGCTGTTCTGTCAAATATGTTCATTCAGGCCGCCATCTGCCACATACAATAGCTGTAATTCCCAGCAACGCCCAAAATGCGCCAGCCGCCAGGATTGGCCTGAGCTCGACGCCAAGCAACAGCCAGGGCCACGGAATAAGCGCGAATGATGCCCAGGCAAGCAGTGCTATGAAGCTGGAGATGCGGAAGGTCATAGGCAGCCCTTTTGTGCGTCACGCAGGGCACAAGCCAATTTATCTACGTTCTTGGCAAGCCACTTGGTTATGCACCCGACAGAACAGAAGTCCTGCCCTGTACGACTTGGAGCAAACACCACAAGTCCACTATTACGCTTGATTTTCCGTCCACACCAGTCACACTTGCACTTCGTTGACTCGGACATGCAATAGCCTTTCTAATTTGGCAGGGGCACCATTTCTGATGCCCCATGCCAGGGGGGTAATAGGTGCAAAGCAAAAAGGTGCAGAGAATTCTCTACACCCTTCATTATAGCGTACCTATCCCCTTGTCCGTAGGGGTTAGTACTAGATTGGCTTGATATTCGTTGTCTATTTCACAAAACTGGCCTCAATTGGCAGCTTTCGACTTGACAAATATAAGAAACTGTGCTATAATGGTGTCAATAACATCACATTTTCATGGAGGTGAAACAATGCGATTTGACAGAGAGCTTTTTGAATCAAGCATAGATAAGTCCACAGGCCCCTGTAGGTGCTGGAATTGGATCGGAGAAATAGACAGGGCTGGATATGGTAAGCTCTGGTTTAATGGAAAACTGGAGAATGTTCACCGCATAGCGTTCTACATAGAAAGTGGTTCCATCCCTCAGAACAAGCATGTCAAGAGAACTTGCGGGAATATGGTTTGCTGTAATCCCTCCCACATGACAGTTACTAACCGGACAACAAAGAAGCAACGAGAAGATATGGAGAAGATGTATTCCAAGGGCAAAACATTACAGGAAATCGCAGATGTATTTGGAATGTCAACAAGTGCCCCATCGCGTTATATCAAAATCAAAAGGCCGCGTGGCAGAACATCCTCCATGCCTCAGTATTGTGATGTCAAGTGGTTCATGAAACAACGCGAAATGGGGAAAAACGATACGACAATTGCATCAGAATTAGGGCTTTCTATTCAAGTGGTGCGTTTGCATAGACGGAAGCTGAAATTGCCACGATGCCCAGCACCGACGGTAGAGCAACGATTTTGGAGCAAAGTCACCGTAGGGTTACCCGACGAGTGCTGGGAATGGCAAGCAGGCAGGACACCAGCAGGGTATGGGCGGTTCTCATACAACAAAAAGCAGTGGTATGCGCACAGAATATCTTGGACACTAACCTACGGTGCTATACCAGACGGGAAGCACGTATTGCACAGATGTGACAATACAGGATGTTGCAATCCGTCACACCTGTTCATTGGAACACACCTAGACAATATCCATGATAGGGATGAAAAGGGTAGGGGGAAAATAGGAATCAAGGGGGTAAGCTATGGTGGTGGCTGGAAATTGACTAAAGACGAGGTTCGAGAAATACGTAGAAGATACTCAATTGGCGGGGTAACACATAAGGAACTCGCAAGGGAGTTCGGGGTCAATCCAGGGTCAATCAGTAGAATATGTCTCAGGAAAAGCTATGCGTGGATTGAATAGTGAGCTCTCTGGTAAACAATCTCCGTGCTCAAGCATTTCACGCACCGTGAATCGCTCACATAATAGCTTGACAGCGTATCTGTTACAACCCAATTCGCATTTCTCGCATGGAATATCCTGTGCCGGCTTCCATGTGAGTTCAGTTATGCCCTTGGTGCCCATATTCTCAAGGATAAAGGTATGCCAGTCCACCCAAAATGATAGTGTCTCTCTTTCAAGCCACTCAGATGTTTTTGCCATAATCCCATTCGCGTAAGCCATATCTCTCACTGCGTGTGTCGTGCGTCTGATTCCCAGTGCTATCAGCCTCGCAGCATAATCCGGATAGAACCTATCGACCGCCAGCCGCTCAATTTCGTTCCAGCTTGTGCTCCTTTCCAATCCTACCTCCGATATCTCAGGTCCCTGCGTAGCCCCTTCAGGGTTCCGTAAATCCTCTTTGCCGCCGATGAATGATTGCGCTTCGTGATTGGGCCATGAGCATGTATGGCATCACGCAAGGCTCCAGCTATGGCACGCTCCACAATCTGCCGCTTATCTAGCCACTCATTCATCCCCTAGTTCCTCCCAAGGCTTTCCAGCCAGTCATGCACCCGCACGACAAGCGCAACCAATGCTATGAATGCCAAGCCAACTGTAATAAGTGCCACCACAGCGATTGCGCATGTCACTATTGGGTCAAGCATCATCACATTGTCACCCATTCGCCTGAATCAAGATCAAGCACCTGAACACTTGTAGCTCTATGTGGTACATTGGAATCAATAAGAACTCTCATGGGAATTCTCTCATTCATCCTTTCTGGTAGCAGCAACAGCGAAGCTCAGTATCCACGGGATAATCCATCTGTGCTTCTCATAATTCATCCCCCCATAGGCATGAATATCCTGGTGCGCTATCCACCAACTTGATTCGTCTGGGCACTTACACACGCTGAACCCGATACGGAAGTCATCAAATAACCATTCCAGATTCGCTTCATTGTAATTAACCGGAATCAAATACCAGGACGGCAGGCTGTCAACAGCATCACCAAACACATCAAATAGTACAGCCTCTATCTCCTTCAGAAATATGCCAATATGATCGGGGGTACCTATGTCCGTTGTTAGATTACCGTATCTAGCCCAAGCCTCTTCCAGTATCTTCATAGATTACCCTACCCTTTCAATCTAGGATTGCTTCAATCTTGCGGCGCAAGATTCTACATATCCTTCAACCTTCAGTGAATCCCAAGCATCTTCGCCCATCCCGCTCTTTGCAGTATCAAGAATCTTGCGCAGCAGGTCACATTCCATGCATTCACCGGCAGCGCAGGTGATGTACATGTCGGCGGTTATGGCTATGTCCACAAGAGCTACCCTGCATTCTTCAAGCATCTTCACATCCGCACCCTCCCCAGCCCCTCAAGCCGCTTCTCCCAGTCGTCACCGTCCTTGGTCTTCGCTGCCAGCCTCTCTTGCTCCTTCAGATAGTCCTCATACGACTGGCCCACCTCCGGTCGCGCAAGCCACGCAAGCGCCGCTGCTGCTATGGAATCAGGAAGATGGCCCACCTGGCCACTGTACAGATCAGCCACCGTTGCGTACCTATGCTCGTCATACGCATGGCGAATCCTGGGGTACACCATTTCGCCGTTTTCGATTGCGACCACGTATTTGCTGATCATTGCGTCGCGCTTGTTCCTCCCAGCAAACGAGAACCCTACGCTATCGTATTCGAGATAATCATCCACCACATCGCCAATCCCAGTGATGTCGTGGTACGCGGGACCACCGTACCTCTTGGCCCTTTCGTCGTACTGCGCAATCATGGCAGGCCACGGCTTACGTCCAGTCCTCAGCCACGCAGCCAATGTGTCAGGCCCACCCTTATGCCGCTCTCCTGTGTGCATGATGGTCCAGTCCCGCGCTTTAGCCCAGTCAGTGCCGTGGTAGAAATCACCAGGCGGACGTGCAATGATAATGCGCTCATCAGCAGCACCATCGTATTCGCCCAGGCTCTTATCGAACAGCGCCTCCACGGCCTCTGTGTCAATGGCACGGCCCTCGATGCTGGGCTGAAAAAGTTCATATTCCACGTCAAACATTAGCTTCGTAACCTCACCCCTCTTTCTCTCGACCTCGCTAGGTGGGAGCCAACCGTGTGGTTGTACAGTTTCCTCATAGGAATTTGAAACAGCCATCCCGCCCGCTAGAAACGTATGGTCTTTATCTACCGTCAAATCCAGAACAGGCCCACTGTATGAAACCTCCTTCACGGAACGCACTCTTCTCGCTAGATTCATACCTATTGTTTTCGCTTGTTTCCCATGTCTGCTATTAGCAACATCAAGCCATCGCTTAACACTTTCGTGCTTGGCATCAACACGCCTGCCTAATTCACGCAAGGATAATCCAGGCTCGTTAGCATTGATACGACGTACTTCTTCAACTTTAGGGATATTCGCCGTGCGCCATCTTGTACGAAATTCGCAGGTGGACACGCGCCAAGCAGGCTTGCACTCTATTTCCTTGTCATTCATGATTCCAGGGGTAATTCTGGCACTTATATTGTGCATGGCGGTGCTCAACCCCAACGAAGATGCTAATCGAAACATCTGCCAAGCTAGATCAACACTGGAACTTTGCCCCATTCTGTAATGCATTATCTTCCATCCGTCGCCCTCTATCCATCCATCTAAGATGCCACGTGCCAATTCCTTCTGAATATCCACCCGCACAAGCTTCTTTGTTAATGAGTTCTTTCCCAACACCCATTCATTTACAAGATTCTTCAGGGGCGGATGATGAATCAATATGTTCTCGCCACGCCCGTTGCCATTGTATATCTTGGGCTTACCATCTGTCTTGGGTCCAGGTCTCTTCCCGTGAAATGGATGTGCCTTGACCCACTCATATAGACGTTCTGACACGCTATCTACTTGATCTTCATTTGACGATATCTGAATACCATTCCCACTTCCAGTTTTGTTGCCATCAGCAAGATACATACCTATGACCCATCCAGTAAGATAGTCCCCACCTGGCTTCAACGGAAGCATAGGGTCAAGTACACGGTCCCCCGCAACAAGATTGCCAGCACTGGTCCATCCCTTACTGGTCATAACCCTATGCTCTGGAGTCATCCTTATCAGGTCTGGCAATCCAGTAACATCTATTTCGACAAGCTTTCCATCATACTCCCGTGACCACGTTTGGGTAACTTTGCGTCTCACGCCAGTGCCAGATAACACATAATCTCCAACTGACACATCCTCGATAGCTACTAAGCACCCATCTCCATCAACAATCTTACCGTCTGGGGGCAAACACCAGCGGTACACAGGCCATCCACGCTCATCGGCCCTACGAAGGATTTCGGTCATTGTGCCATTCGGATTATGGTGGGTGCCAGAGCATACTGTTTGTGCCTTCACATTATCAGTACCCATGGTCTGGCCCATAGCCGCATCAAAGATAACAATGTCAAAATCATCGACCTCGTCAGCCCGGAGCCTGCTAGGATGGGGTCCACGGACGGAGCGCACTGACGCCATCAATGCTCTTACAATCCCGCCATTGCTAGTTCTTGTCTCGGTTTTCGTAGGGTCACCAACCAATAGGTGCCTTGGTGCACTTGGCGCGTCCCAGAACTTCCCTGCCACAGTGGGATCACTCCCTGACAGATACGCATGAACCCTCTGGCTCTGCTCGCCACTGCCGCCAAGAATGTTCACACTAGCCCCCAGGGTAATTTGCTCTGTCAGCGCAAGTAATGCAAGCAGGAAGCTCTTGCCACCAAAGCCACGGCTTGCTACCCAGACAGCAACATTGTGCTCCGCGAAGTACGCATCTGAAAAGGCCGTGAACGGCGCTACGTGACCATCAACAATCTGCTTCCTAGGTATCACAACACCCAATATGCTGTTGCAGAAATTCCACAGTTCATCCCTTGTCTTCAGGGGGGAGTACCCGCCAATCTCCGGCTTCGACAGTCCCCTCCTCGCCATCACCGATTCGTAGGCTTTCTTCTCTTGCAAGAAGCTCCGCATATCCTTCGTAAAGCTCTTCATCTGTCATCTCCGCTATCGCCCACAAATGGCTGGGGAGTCCCAACCCGCGTCTTTCAAGGTCCTGCCCATCCTTAATCAGCAGCCTAGCGTCACCCACAGTAACCTCTTCGAGCCCCTCTGGATCTGCGAGAACATCATTGATCTTAGCTTCACCCAGGTTCTGTAGCGCCAGTGATTGTCGCACATGCCGCTTTACAGCCTCGTCTATCTCCTTATCCCGCATGTCCAGCACCTTCCTTCTCTGCTCATCGTCCCAAAGCCTTGCGCGTTCCTCCCAGTGCCATTTCGTAGCATTTCTGCGCCATGCGCTGCCTGTCTTTTTGTATTCCTTCCCCTGCCTCTCATGCTCTTCCCTGCATACCTGGGCAATCTTCCTTCCGGTCCCGCTCATCATGTACCTGAAAAAACGTCCCTGCCACAGGTCTGGCTCCTCAGTGCCATCAGGAAGTACATAGCGGTCCCAGGGGTTAAGGGGCACTAGCTCTTTATCATCTTGATATTCGTTGGTCATCTGATCTCCACAATCTCTTGATTATCGTAGCGATTGAATGGCTCAACATTGGTCCATCCAGCGATTTGTTCCAATGTTCTATATCTTAGTACTGGTGCATGGAGCCCACCATATTCGTAGTCGGCAATAGCAACCAACATGTCACCAGGAAAACCAGAAAGCATTTCCTGTAGATGTGCAACGGTAACCCATTCCTTTTTCCTGCGCTCAATTTCTCGCAGCCTATTTTCTTTATTCAATTTACCAAGCTCTGCATGTGTCATTGTTCTTTTCATGGTATCGGTATCTCCCATCCATGCTCAATGGCATCTTCTACCCACATCCGCTTAATATCCATCAGCACATCTAGCGCCACTTCCATTGTTTCCCCCCATGCGAGGCAGCCCCGCAGTGATTTGATTTCTGCGTAATAGCCATCATCAAGGGCGAATATCCTAATGGGATGCGGCATGGCGACGTATTCCGCCACTGTCATGCCTCTAGCTCAGCCATGGCGGATAACGCCGATCTGCAAATAGCGACAGCTGCACCCTCGCCCGGCATGTTGTGGTCAGGCTCTCCGTTCCAGCCTGAGCATGAGCGCGGCGTGAATCCGGCCCACCACGACTCACCCTCAAAAAAGGGCGACTTTAGCTCCAGCCAATATCCCTTCTTCCACATCTGCTCTACCACCTGAAACGCAGCAGATACATCGGTAGAAAATTGTGGCACATGCTGCTGGGGAACACAATTGTCATGATCGCAACGCTTGGTGTAACTGACAGGAACCCAAACTGCATGCAATCCTGGACCAGTTATCCATTTGTCACATATTTCTCTCTCCATCACCTTCTCTGCCACCGCTGCGTCCATTTTCCGTCCTGCCGGCATTTCGCTGTAATTCATTTTAGCCTCCCAATTGCATCCCGCATGGCCCTTGCGAAGGGATCAGCGATGGTGATGGTGCCGTCCGGGCCGACACGGAAGTACTCCACATGCCACGACGTTATGTCTTCAATGACAAGCGGCCCCCAGTCACCGCCAGGCAGCGTGATGACATTGGTAGCCCATAGCGACCCTGATATGATCTCCGGTATCAGCAGCAGGTCAGGCTCAGGCGTTGGCGTCCTTACCGGTGGCGGGTATGGTTTCCATAGACCATCACCGTGATTCCATAGTCTTCCTCCACCGCCCACAGCTTCGTGTGTCGTCACTGTTGGCTCTGGCGTGACGGTTCCGCATATACGGACAATATCGCCATATCCGTGTTCGCCACTTCTGCGCGGCTGAACCCATTGGCACTCACCGGCCGCCGTCTGCTCTGGCGTAAACGGTCTACCGTATCTATCAGTAGCAACACGTCGATCATCTGCATACTTCCACATGAATGGCAACGCAATCAGGGCCACTATGGGTATCAGTATCATCCATCGCGATCTCATCCTTGCACCTCCCTCAGTTTGCGGTATGCTCGGATCACGTCAATGGTAACAGCCCTCGTAGGTCGTTTGACGTGGCGAACCTTGTGCCAGAAGGCAGCGCAGTTACCCGCTGCATCCACCACCGCTTGCACCAGAGGGCCTAAATGTGCGAGCGTTCCACCAGTTCTCAGCATCAACCTTGAAATCATAGCGTCTACCTGAAAAGCTACAATCCCAGCATGTCACCGTCCAAAGCTCTTCATGCTCTGATTCTCTCACGGTGCAGGTATTCGAGCCTCCGCAAAACGGGCACGGCCTAAGTTCGCTCATAGATTCCTCCGCATCAATGATGCCTCATCCTAACCCACCACCATATGAATACGATCTGGGCCAGCAGTAGCGTCAGGCATGGCGGATTCAGCCAGAACGGTGCCATCATCGTTCCCTATCCTGATCGTCAAGCTCATGATGCAGATTGCCGCCACCATACGGGCACGTCAAGCAGTGCGTATGCGGTTGATGGGCGTAGTAAAGACGAGCAACAGCAGCCATCTCTACATCAAGCGCCGCCTCGAATCCAGCATTAGTCCTCAGCCATTCTATTCTATCGAAATGATCAGGCATTCTCTCGTGCTCTGACTGTATTTCTGCTTCAGTCCTCATTTCTTCCCCTTCGTCTTCACTCCGCGCCTCGTTATAAATGGCCACCATCTCCTCAGTGTCAAGGTGCTCTTCCAGCAGCTCCATATAGTCCATGCACGCTACTTCGTGGAGCGCTAGGATGCGCTTCGCTTCATCATACTCATGACACCGAATCTCGCCCATCATCCAGCGCTTCCCAGCCACTATCTCTTTCGATTTGAGCTTTGTGCACGTTCTGCATACTGTCATCATCATCTCCCATCCGCTTCCTAGCAGCTTTTGAAATGGCAATCTTCTCAATCATATCGTCGTATTCATTATCCTCGTACCAATCATCGTCATTGTCCCAAACATCATCAGCGCAAAGCCTAGCATGGGTCTTGTAAAGATTGGCATAATTCCTCACAATCCATATCACCACGATGGCTACTGTCACAACACCAAGCGGCACGCCCCCCACACTTTTCACGCCCAACAGTACCAGCACGCATATCGGTATAAGCCCTACTAGCCATACTGCCATTCATTCCTCCATCTAGGCGAAGCGCCGCCCCGGCTACAATCGTGGCAGACCGGCACGCTCGGCATTGATATCATCGGGGTCCTGCCAGCCGCTGAACTGATGCACTAGTGCTTGCCAGTAGATATCCTCGACACTAGCTGCAACAAAGCTGCTGGAATGCGCCCCCAGCGCAAAGCGCCGCCCCCGTTCCCCCATCCCGCGCTGGGGCTGGGCAATGGCACGTGCCAATGCGGGCGCATCACCCTCCGGTACCAGCAGCCCCGTTTCGCCATGCCTAATTAGATCAACTATTCCCCCAGTGGCAGAGCCGACAACCACAGTGCCCGTCATCATTGCTTCAATGGGCGTGTGGGGGCTGACTTCCTGCATGCCACCAGATGTTAGGGATGGGACAACCACTACATCAGCCCCGTTGTACACCTCGTTCATGTCCCAGTATGGAACAGCGCCAAGCATAATTGCGGGCCCCAATCTGCTCCTTTCAGGACCATCACCGGCATAGATCAGCTTGGTACTAGAACCCCTTTCCCATAGGATCTTCATGGCGGACAAAAGCACATGGACCCCCTTACGTTCATGCAGCTGGCCAGCATATAGAACGATGAAATCATCACCAAGCCCATGCCGCGCCCTAAATGCTTGCCGCAACACTGGATCAGGATAGAACATGTGCTCGTCAACCGGGTTCCCGATTAGAGCAATCCGCTTCTCTTCGCACCACGCTCTAATATTCTTGCGCATATATCTGGAGCCCACAAGAACAAATCGTGACCGATTGTAGGCCCTACGTTCCTCCCTTTCCATGTAGCGAAGGGCCCAGTGATTGCGCTGGACCCTGCCCTTGGCCAGCATGTCCTTGCTCAGGATCGCCAATGCGGTGGTGACAATGGGAATCCCCTGCCATCGCGCAGCATTTGCGGCCCCCACATCAGCGCAATGGATAATATCGCAGCGACCTGCTAGGGCAATCCTGATGGACAGGACAGCCTGCGCGGCAAAATATGCAGCGCAGAAAAGAGGGCCGCTAAGAAGCTGCCCACGTGCCAGTGCAGGGCGCAGTGGCATCCTGGAGGTCACCCCAAGCGGCGTCACGATCCGGACATGATGACCACGCTCCCGCAGTGCCGTGCTGAGCGTATTGATGTAGGTGCCGACGCCTCCGATATGGGGTCTAGCCATGGTTGCCATTAGAATCCTCATGACTGACGGGCTTCCCATCGTGAGGGCCTGCGCTCCCTCCGCATCGGGATGCTCAGTGCCAGCCAGTGCTTGTGCCCACGGCACAGATCGTATCGCTTGCATGGGAACAAGGTGCTGTAATTGGCACATCGTGTGCATGTGAACTTGGTTTTTGTCATCATGGTATCCTTTCTTGTGGCACAAGAACCTACATATCCTTCATTATTCACAGCAACCTAACCTGCACCATCTGCAATCTCTCCTGTGCCATTGCTACATACTCCTCACTGATATCACAACCAAAGAAGTGACGACCTAGCATCCTTGCAGCCACAGCGGTTGTGCCGCTGCCCATAAATGGATCAAAGACCAGATCACCCTCGTTACTATGTACCTCGATGATTGTTCCCATAGGCCCAACAGGCTTTGACGTTGGATGCCAACGAATGCCAGTATGGCCAGCTGAATACGTCAGCACGTCTCTTCCTGCACTGATCTTGTTGAATGTGTACTTGGGCTTAGCCCACCACAATCCATATTGAGTAGTAAATCGCCACATCTTTCTTGCTGACGGAATGGGATTTGTTTTCTGTAGGTGAATGATCTGCCTGAATACACAATCCCTCTTGATTATAGATAGCCACGCATCAAGTAAGTGGTAACTACAAAATACCACACCCTGTCTTGATACCCTCAAGAGTTCAGGCCATACAGATAGTGGATCAAACGCGTCATCCCAGCTCTCGTGTATTGTACTGTAATCAGCGCCACCAATCCCCTTGATCATAATAGAATTCTGGCTGGCATTATACGGGGGGTCCGTCAGTACCAAATCCACGCACTCGTCCGGCATCTGCTTCATCACATCCAAGCAATCACCCACAACAACCGTGTCAAGCTCATATGATCCTATCATCTATCACCCTTCAGGTCTAGGTGCAGCTTGTTCAGTGGATATTGAATCAGGAAGAACAGGTTCTTCTCGCTCTTCCTAACGAAGTACACGTATCTGGTAAGAACGTCAAGCATCTTATATGCTGGGCCGAGCGGCAGGCGTATCATGATACCCAGCAAGCAGAAGAACTGGGGGAACAGAACCGTGAAGAGCGCAAGCCGCTTCAGGCGCACGTACCGATTTTTGCTCTTTAGCTTGATGTAAGGCGTATTGTAGTCCATTCCCACCCTATCAGCATAATCAGCTTCCAGCAGCCCATCCCTAATGGCCGTATCGGTAAGCGCGGTGCCTGGGTATGGGTGAAAGAACCCCACGGCCGGGTAGTCCGCCCCCAGCTCAATGAGCATTTCTACCGTTTTCATCGCGTCGCCCAATTGCTCGCCGGGGAAGCCCATGATGGTGCTGCAGAACAGCTTGATGCCATGGATCTTCAATAGTGCGGCATTCCGGATAACAGTCTCGTCACTTAATTGCTTATTGAGGATCATGTGCCACAGCCGTTCCACGCCGCTTTCCAGTCCACAGTTGACCTCCACGCAACCGGCATCTCGCAATGCAATGATTATCTCTTCATCCAGCTCATCGAACCTGGCACTGATCTTCAGCTTTATGCCCAGCCCCTTCAGCGCCGCTAATAGCCGCAGCGCGTATTCCCTGTTGAGCATGAATGTCTCATCGCGAATGTTTACCACGCCTGCCCCAGATTGCTTAATCTCAGCAATGACATTTTCCACGCTGCGCAATCGGATGTATTTGCCAAGCCCCCTGCATTGCTCTTTGTGCCGCTTCACGTAACAGAAAGAGCAGGACATTGGGCACCCGCGCCCGATTGAGAATATCTTCTCGGTGTTCCCGTAGATTAGGGCGTAATCCTTGTATAGCTCACGATCAGCGAATGGCAGCTCGTCCAGATCATTTAGCTGGCGCAGATCGTTTCGCACAATCGTTCCATAAGAAGGAATCTTGACCTGAAGATTCAGGATTCTGTCAATCACCCCATACCCGTCCATGGCATTCGCTAGGTCAAGGGTCGGGTATTCGCCCTCACCGACGCACACCATGTCCACAGCATCATTTTCTAATAGCTGATCCGCCATGAAAGCGGCATGGTGCCCACCGAAAAGATTGATGACCCATGGGTGCGCCTGCTTCACACTGGAGGCTATCTTCAGCATTTGTAGATGCTCGCCCGTTGTGCATGGGTAACCGACCACATCTGGCATGTATTTTGCGGCCCGCCGGACGGCCCTTTTCGGGCTGGAAGTTATCAGCACATCGGTTTCGTGCCCATGCTGCTTTAGCACGGCAGAGATTAGCATGAGCCCTGGATATTCAAAGTACTGGCGCTGGATGAAGAGAACCTTAGCCATCAATCCCCCATTCCATCAGTAGCTCTCACCATGCTTGATCTTGCACGCCCCAGGGAATGCGCCCAGCCCCCCCAAAAGGCCCACCATGGCATCATATTCTACCGCGTGGGGCCTGAGCCATTCAAGATCATCCCAAAATGCTTCATTCACACATAGCTCCCAATCCCCCACCGGCACCAGCGGGGTGCCCAGGCTATACACCCTGGTGGTTGCATTCCCGAATGCCAGCTCCGCCCAAGGGACCTTGTCAAGATATTCCCCCAGAAACAGGCCACGCCCGGAGATCACCAGATACCGCGCATCCCCCAGGTCACGCAATAGCCTGTCCTGGAAAATGGGATACAGAACCCTATGCTGCGGTGCTCCGCTCCTGAAATTGCTGTAGGTGAACAGGTAGAGCAAGCGCCCATGCCCCTGGAGCGGCTGGAGATCTGACAGCACGTATTCATCCACAGGGTGAAACTCCTGCACATCATAGCCTGTGAAGAACACAAGTGCCTCACTGGAATAGCCATCCGCCAGGATCCCTGCCCCATCAGCATTGCTTTCCAGCCAGCTGGCCGCCAATTTCTGGTCGCTGGTGAATCGGCCACCGACCTGCAGCACACGGTGCCCCACCTGAAGGCCGGATACTACCGCCCTAGCCCTATTAGCAAGGATCCGGGGCATATCCACAGCGGCCAATTGGACAGCAATCAGAACAATCGCCACGCACACCCCGATCACCCGTCTCCCCCGCGTCAATGCCCCTGCCACAGCGATATAGGACAGGAAGAAGAGCACGGTCGTCTGCCCCAATCGAACCCCAGCATTCGCAACATGAAGAGCTACTGGCAGGAAGCAAAGTGCAGATAGTGCCAGGATCAGGTCATTCCCCCTTTTCGCCCAGGCCCTGCCCAAAATAAGAAGCCAGGACAATGCAATGATCGGCGCAATGGCCGTGGCCCTTTTTAGATGCTCCTGATAGTAGCGGGTCAGCACGCCCGGCGCATTCAGGGTGAGCAACCTGGCCCAATAGCCTACTGGACCGCTGTCTCCCCTGAGGGCGGCTGCCTGCCGCTGTATCTCTGGGTGCATCACACCAAGCGTTGCCAATGCGCTTCCGTGCGTAATGGATATCCAGATGGCCCAGGGCAATACGATCAGCATCAAGCCGAGCAGAGCATGAATCGAATGCCGCCAGCGGCGACCTAGAAATAGCGGCATCAGAAGTGGGATCGCGATGAACACAGCAGCGGATTCCTTCACCAGGATCGCAAGCCCAAGGCAGATCCCGGCGGCCAGCCACAAGCGGTGGTGGTAAAGCAGCAGGAATAGCAGAATAAGGGCTGGAAGCACGATGTCTGTATCTATGTACCCAGCGGCAAGATTGATCCCATAGGAAGAAGAAACGAGCAGGGCAGCAATTAGGCCCGCCGCATTGCCATACAATACCCGCCCGAGAAGGTACGTCAGAATGATACCCACAGCGAATGCTACGCGTACCACCAGGAACGCGGAGCCTACACTGGCACCAAATATGCGGAAGCTCAGTGCGATGAGCAGCGGGAATACCGGCCCCCTAGCAGACAGCCCCCCAAAAATAAGCCCTGGGTCCAAGCCATGGTTAATCCTGTCGGCCTGCACCAGGTACTTTGCCGCGTTGTTGGTTACGCTCACACTGCCCATAGGAAGAATAATTAGGGCTACGGCTATCACCACAACCAGCGTATGTTTGGCCTGAAAGATTTTGCAGTGCCGTAGATAGCTCCAAGAAATCTGGAATATCCCTTCGGATGAAGTAGGCATGATACCCCCTATGTCCTAGCCAAGAGATCTTATTGACAACCGCTACCAACTCATAATCGTCACGCATTACGGCACGCAGGGCATGCCGGTTGCCATCCTCTGTCTCTTCCGATGGATCCAACACGTAGGTGTGATTAAGCACCACTGCTGGATTATACAGATCCCAATAGCCCTGGTCTAACCCGTTTCTAGCAATGTGGTAATCGTTCAGCCCATACAGGTCCAGGGTTCTCCAACCGGAGACGAATGGAATCACCCCCGCCTCTGTTGTCGCCAGGGTATACCCACTGTATTGCATTAGGATATCCGCCACCTGCCATCTGTCGTCCACCCGCTGCAAGAGTGGTGGCGTAAGAAGCATAAACGCTATCCAGGAAGCCAGGAGGGGCAGTGCCAACCATTTTCGCTTATGATACGCCAGTGCGATGCATGCAATGAGCATGGAAAGATAGAACGTGTGGTACTGGAACCGCATGGCGATATTCTGGATCTGGTCGAATCCGAGATATGCAACGAAATAGGCAATCACAGCCAGATATGCCATTATCAATTCGCGGCGGCGGCTGAGAAAAAGCACCAGTGCTATGCCGATCTGGGGAATGAGCACCGGGAACCAAAGAGCGGCCATATTCTCCCACATCTGCGATAGAAGCGGCTGGGCACCGATCTTCACATAGGCTAGTGCTGGCAGGATGTATCCGAAATAGCTGATGCGAAACAACAGATATGCAATGCCAGGAAGGACATAAGCTATGAGCACAGGAATGGGCACACGCCGCTGGCGGATCAGGTAAAGAAGCAATAGGATGCCGTTGAAGATGTTTGCCTCCGGGCGAGCCAATCCCGCAAGAAGCATGGCAAATGCCCAGGCCCAAAGCAACTTGGGCCTAAGGCCAACAACCAGGAAAAGTGAAAGGTCAATGCCCAGGATCAGCACATACAGCGGCACACCGAATCCGTTAACGGTGTGATATGCCAGTGGGGAGATCAAAATAGCCCCAGCGAATAGTGCCGCAGGCCAAATCGGTAGCTGCAGCCATTTTATGGTGAAATATGCCACGGCTGCTGCGCCCACAGCGAATATCGTGCCAAGGATATAGAACCCTGGGATCACAGAGCCGAAGACAGCTGCCCATGCAGCGAGGGCTAGCATCCACAGGAAATCGGTTGAACCGTCCACGGGAGTATCCCCTATGTTCCATACAATGCCATGGCCGTCGGCAAGGTGTTGGCTGTATCGGAACAGGATATAGGCGTCCTCTGCTGGTCGTGGCAGCCATGCCACATAATGGCTAATGGGCCAAACAACTTGGAGCAACAATCCAGCCAGAAGCACTGCGATAACGAGCAAGGACAGCCATCCACAGCGCCTCTTCATCCTAGCATCACCCTATGGTGCATCACAATGCTTCCGGCCACAGCCACGTTAAAGCAGTCATGGCGAACTGCGTGGAGGGCCACAATGCTATGGCATCTATCCTGAATCCCATTTGGCAATCCATGGTCCTCAGCACCCAGGAGATACACAGCGCGAATGGGGTGCGCGTAGCCCCTCAATGGCTTGCCCCCCATTTCAATCCCCACAAGCATTGCGCCATGCGGAAGATGGTCATAAAATTCATCGAACGTAAGATAATGTCGCAATGGTACATGAAGATCGCAATTGATGGTGTCACTTGCTTGCCTACGGTATCTTTGCCCAATTGTGAACACCCCAGCTGCACCGAGCTGCCACGCTGAGCGCATTAGGGTACCAATGTTGGCTTGGGTCTTGCCATGAAAAACGCCTATCTCGAAGTAACCCCTATTGGTCATCATTTCACCTCCGGTTCTGCCCCTTGTCTTGTGCCACAAGAATCTCAAACCACGCCTTCATCTGCTCGGTCGTGACGTTCATCGCCCCATCTCCTTTAGCCTGGCTTCCACGCGCATTTGCATCGCGGCCATTCGGTCATGCAGCTCCTGATCGGCATTCAGTGGTATAATGCTGCGCACAACCAAGTCGTACAACATAGGGTGTAAGCCAAGGGTGCTCAAGATCCCGACCAGCCTATTCTCTTCACGCCCTGCGCTCTCTTCTAGTGTCACTTCCGCACCTCCCCCTCGTCCAGCTAGATGACGATCTCCCTCGCACCGAAGCATTGCCCCTCACAATCAGATCACGCAGTTCATTGTACCCACAGTGACCGCTACTGGTTAGGTACGCCTTCACCCCCAGCTCTACAATCAAATCCAGCATCTCATCATCGCATCCGATGGCCATCTTCTCCCGTTCCCGCCATTCCATGTCCGTTATTTGCATCTCACCCCCCTAGCGGTTATCACCAAGACCCTCCCCGCAACCCACGTACCCTTGCTAGTAGGGTGCTTTCAGCCCATTCATCGTAATTCAAGCCCTTCCTGCACGCCGAAACGGATTTCTCCCAAGCATCAGCGGCCAAAAGAACCGCCGCCTGATCGCCGTATCGGCCAGCGTCGCCCCGGCCAGGCGAAGCGCCGCTGCGGCTATGCTGGATAAGCGCCTCCGCTATAAATAGATCTTCCTCAGTGTCTATATCTATCGAGCGGCTTGATTCCATCCATACGCCCCGCACATCATTGCCAATGATCCTATTCTCTACCACAAGCGTCTCCCTGCGTATGGCATAGACCGCCCCGTTTACCCGAACAACGGGCGGCAACCCCTGCCGATGGGGCGCTTCGCCTGCCCGATGGGGCGCGCGGTCCGCAAGGAACGGATGCAGCCGATTGCCATCAATCCTTTGTGCCAGCAAGGGATGTGACGCCTTGCTTACACGGCTTATTGTAACAACTGTGTCCGCGCCGGTAAATAATAGCAAATGCACTGAGCGATCAATGTCATCGGCGGTGCGTAGTGGGGACGTAGGCTGCAGGATCACCACGACATCATATGGCCGGCCTACATATTCCAGTGCGTGCAGAAGAACGGGGAGCATGGGCGTATCGTCGAGGGCGAGATATGCGGGGCGCATAATTGCCTCGGCACCGTACTCGCGTGCAACCTGGGCAATCTCATCGTCATCTGTTGAGACAACCACGCTTGTGAGCATCTGGGCCGAGGCCGCCTGCTCAATGGTATGTGCTATGAGCGGCCTGCCATTTAGCAGCCGAATGTTCTTGCGCGGCACAGCCTTTGATCCGCCTCGTGCCGGTATGATCCCTAGTACATTCACGCTTCCCCCCTCACAAGCCACACAGTATAAGCCACTACCACCAGCCCGGCAGCCAGAGGAAGCGGCGAGAATCCTAGTTGCTGCTGAAGCCACATAACGGGCTCTACCAACACGAAGCTCACAGCGATGGCGAATACGAACAGCATCGTCACTTCCGCATCATCGAGGCCCAGCATTGGATTCCTGGATCATTGATGCGATATTCCTTGCCATTGGCGAATGGATACCAGATGCTTCGCCATACCACTTCTCGTTTCCATCATAGATATCAATATCTGGCACCTCAAGCCCCAACGGGGATAAAAGCTGCTCCATCGCCGCATGGGGTCGTGCGACCAGATTCTCGTAGTGCGCCATCACAAACGGGGCGCGGGCAGCACTCAGCCCGCTGAATATGCGAGGATATGCTAATTGAAGGTTGTGCAGTCCATGCACCACGCTTTCTGTGTGCCCATGCATGGCCTGCGAATGCGCCATCGCGTGCCAGGATCTTGTGGTGACAATAGCGCTCACGTCGTAATCCAATCCACGCAGCCTTTCGACCAATCCAGCCACATTGGGCCACCAACCGTCATGGGGCATGGATCTGCGCCAGACCACCAAATTGCTTTCGGGATCAATGGTGTCCCACCGCTGATGGTCCCCAGCATCCCCATCGCATCCAGCAGCGATCAGGATCTGTGTCCAAAGCTTGGTGCCGGACGATTCGGGACCGATGACCAGAATGGCGGTTTTCATTCTGCATCCGGCACAAGTGTGCCCCCGCAATATGCTATTCCAGTTGCCAGTGCTGCAAGCTGCTCCCTAATTGTTATCATTCCCCAGGCTCCCATCTGCAAATGAATTGCGCAATCCCATTGGCGGTCGTCCCACCGATAAGCTCTCCTCGAAATCAGCCAACGCTTCTTTCCCAAAGGAGTATCTCGACAACAACTCAACCACTCCTTCCCATGTTCCGTATCTCCATGTTTTCCATATCCCGTACCCACTGAATGTAACATGCCAACTATTCTCTATTCCCTCTATCTTCCACGGATTCATTCGCTCTCCTCGAAATCACCAAAATGGGAAGCCCAAAGAAAGCTTTTGCTTTGCCACTCCCTACGATCTACTATAATCTTATCACCTGACATCAATGTCTGTGCGAGGCAGAGAGCACAAATATAAATACCAGGCTTCCGATAATTGTCAGCTACCAACAGTTCTTGTGGCTGCCCCGCATGTCCGTAGTACATTGATTTCAATGCTTCTTTCGCCCACGAAACGTCCATCATTCCACCTTCCTAGCCGTGGCGGCGCTTCGCCTAGCCGATGCGGCGCTTCGTCTAATAATCCAGGCTACGTGGAATTTCGTCAGACCATAGGGCGACATCCGTAAGACCGCCAGGAATCAAATATACCCCCATTGGAATTACTTCGCCGTCGGGGGTGGTTATTGTCCAGCATTCCTGTCCCTCTAGCCACAGCTGCCGGGGGTCAAGCCCATCATAACGAAAGGAAGCTTGGCGCGGCTGAACATCGGCTATGAAGATCGTAACAACCCAGAGTAACCACCCTGGGATGCCTGGCAACATATCCTCGATTCTCTCGTTCCACGACAGCGTGTATCTATCCATTCATCTCCCCCTATCAAAGCAAGGCTCCCTTTCAGTTATCTCACGTTCCAAAAAGGCGGTCCCGCTCCATCCACAGCCCCAAAGGGCTTGGTCAATTGCCCTGCTGTAAAGCCACGATTAGCCCCAAAGAGGACCTGGCTCCCATTGTTTCATTTATCTTCCTCACCATGGACCCAAACACCCGTCACGTAGAACATTGGGATCATATAGTGGCCGTCCCCGCTGCAATGGCCATCAAAGATATTGAGGATCAGCCACTCGTTTGTCCAGCCAACCAATTTGCCGTACATGTCGCAGTTATCTCCAAGCGTATCAACAGTGACCATACTGCCATACACAGTATCTAAGAACTCAACGGATCGGTCCATTATTTCTTTCTCCTTCAAGTCCAGGCTCCCATCTGCAAATGAATTGCGCAATCCCATTGGCGGTCGTCCCACCGATAAGCTCAGCAAGAAATTCGGTCCCACGGTCGTCCATAATCATCACCAGCTGCTCGGTCATATTCCCAATCTTCTCGCCATTCACCACCACGCTGCCCCGCACACCAAAACGAGATAGTGGGAATGGGATTCTAAGTCTATCAATGCCACTATCGACATGCCATGCGATAAGCGGTATATGTTCTGTAAGCGCCCTGTGAAGCTTCTTGGCCTTCCTGTCATATTCAGCAATTTTCCGCGATGAGGGACATAGGTCAATCATTTTCGTATCTCCCGAATGACTAGCACGATCAGGATCACGGTGCCCAAGGACAATAGAGCCGTGACCAATTCGATGATTACAATTATGGTATCCATCACATTTCCGCCAGCTTATCCGTCCAGCCAGTCCACGTTGCCTTGAGGTCTGGATGCCCTGACATTTCGAGTGACCGATTTTTGAACGTATCAGCCATGACTCCGTCTGGAAACTCAATTTCAACCTGGAGGCGTGTATACTCAGGTTGCCATGCTGCAATTTCGTCAACATCAACGTTGATCGTAACTGGTCCGTAATTGGTATTGATGATGAGCTTTTGCATCTTCACCTCCAAGCAATCGCAGCGAACAAGATGAGATTTGAAATCATAAGCACGCCAAGCCCGAAAAGCACGGTGTTGAGCTTGCCCTTGAGAACAGCTTGATTATGCGCTAGCTTCTGCCAGTTATCCATTATCTCCCGCCTTCCAGCATATGCACCCTGGCAAGCTCCTGCGCGATTACTATCTTCTGGTTCTCCAGTACCAAAAGCACCTCATGAAGCTGCTGCTCAAAGATCAGTAGGTCATCAGCAGTGAGGTCCCTTGGGTGACCCACGTAATCATCCACCATAAGTGCAAATGGCTTGCGAAGCGCCTCCATTCGGATGTAATCAAATGCCACCTGCGGCGATATGTGCTGCCAGCCGTCCTCTGTCTTATAGCTCCCTGTCGGAGCTTTCGACACCTTTATGTTGTCCATCATTCCCCCACCTTCCAACCAGAACCAATTATCCTGCCCAGCTCTTCATCGGGGTCTTCAATGGCAGGATGATACAGAGTCGGATAGATTTGATTGCCTGTCCTCTTACCATTGACAAGCATACCAGGGCAATACCACGCAGCACCAGCCCGAAAGGCAAAAACTGCTACTCCCTCTTCGGGCTCCCACACGAGATGTCTATCGGTCTCTGTCTGTAGCGGCCTACCAGGCCCTATCCGCTTCCACGTATCATTCCCACTCCCTTGCGTCAGCCATTCGTCCACATCTGCATATAGCACCGAACGGAACAGCCAAGCCACAGGCCCAACCCCCGAACCGGCTACGAATGCAACCACTGCTCACCACCATGCTATCATGCTCCGCTCAAGCCGCTTGATTCTTTCCAGAAGGGCCAAGAGGTTATCGTTGACAATTTCAAATGACGCTCTGCATTCCTCGTTCACCCGTCAATGCCATGCTTCGCTAGAAGATGCGGATGCCGGGCCTTTATGTGCGTTTCGTATGCCTCTTTAGTATTCATCTGATCGCCGCACTCCCGACAACGCCACAGGCTAACACCAGGTCGCGGGTTGAGCCTACTGTAATCACTTGGGCCATCTGTAGTAGGTTGTCCCCGCACGACATCTCCAGTAGAGCTACCCATCACTTACCCCCTAAGAATTAGCCAGGTATTGCCACTCTTCCTAGCTTCCAGCTTCTCGCTCTTAATGGCCCGGCTGACCCACATCTTATTGCGGATTGGATGCTCGGCAAGCCACTCTGCCACTGAGCAAACCCGGTCCAATGGATCGCCGCCAGCAATGGCGCTAAGGTATTTCATCAGCCTGCCACGCGCCTTGGCCGTTTTCATGCCAACCTTGGCAATACGATACTCACTAGCAAAATCAAGGATTAGCTCCAAAAGCTCCCCCTCTATCACTATATCCGCCATGCCACACCTCCCATTTACCATGTTACAGCCGTACCATCCCTATGGTCAATGTTACGGCTGTATCCATGCTTTGTTACAACCGTACCAATGAAACCATGCCCCCATTATACCAGAAACCAAGCTCCCTGTCAAGCCGAAACGGCGCAGAACCAGCCAGGGGTGGCACCAATCCTGCTCAGCCCAAATATAATTACAATAGAGGAATCCAAGGGGTCAGGCTGCTGGGCTCCAGAAAAAAAGCGGCCAGGGAACGATTTGGGGATTTTGTGGTGGAAAAATTTGGGGGTGGGTCAGCTTGCCCAGAGCGATTTCAAAGGCGCGGCATCGGGGCAGCAGGAGCCTTTATGTAACGTCCTTGGCGCTTTATGTCAATCTCCCCGTGGTGCGTACCGAGAACATGACTACTTATGTCTGGTTCATTTAATGCCCATTATACTAACCGTTTTCGCCTGCGAGGCCCATCCATGCCCCTAGTATCCATTCTACGTGCCACAGGTGCCACCTAGGGGCCCCTCCCAGGCACGTAGCAGCGAAATAGGCACC
>SDBT01002294.1_pt1 | contig 33988 bp, 38 predicted proteins | sample 2277101 | NCBI WGS metagenome assembly SDBT01 (sample SAMN10404973, study PRJNA504765) | marine sediment metagenome | isolation source: marine sediment core GS10_PC15, 103 cmbsf | place: Arctic Ocean: Southern Knipovich Ridge | collected 2010
AATGAAACGGGCATTTACAGCGCTGGCCATGATGCTGGCGATCACCCTGGGCATCAACGCTCACGCCCTAGCCGATGGGCCCACCCTGACACCCATCGTGGACCCCACCCATCCTCCCCTCCCCATCATCTCGGTACCGTTGCCCATTGTGCCGCCACTCCGTCCCATCCTTCATAGCCATGACCTGGTTCCGTCACCGACCGTGTCCGAGACAATCTCATTCGAGGATGCGGCTGTCATCATGCAGCCCAGTATCGGAATTCTTAAGCGTGGTACGCGAGAGATTTGTACGGTCTGGAAGATTGGGGACATGTCGTGGGCTACAGCCTGGCATTGTGTCGCACTCACGGGCAAGACGTACACCATCAAGACCCAGCCCTTCGATAATCGAGACTACGGCATCACACTAGATGCCAAGTCCATCCTCATCCCCGCTGAGAAGAATGCGAACAAGGATCACTGGGAAGACTGGGCAGTGATTAATGTCCGGGACGAGAGCCCGGAGATCCCCCCGTTCGTGATTCAGTGTGAGTATCCCCTCGTGCTTGGTGAGGCGCTAGCCTACATGGGCTTCCCCGTTATCACCAAGGGCATGGCCCAGCACTTTAGCGTGGGCATTGTCAACGCTATCGAGGAGCACAAGAGTAGGCCATACCACTTCACGGCCCAGATTACGGGTGGCCCAGGTGCCTCCGGCGCTCCGGTCATGTCCCTTAAGACGGGCGAGATCATTGGAATGGTGACCCGAGGAGTGAGCTCACGTGGCAGCCTCCTATCAGTTGGCATCGAGAGCATCAATGGCATGGACGCCTGTGACGTGGATCTCAGTGACGGCGTGATCGCTAACCCGGGCAAGGGCGGACTGTATGGTTCTTTCTAAACCCCACAACGATGGCCAATGGACGACAGCCCGGTTCAACTCGTTCGTCAAGAGCGCGCTCCGAGCTGCCTCTCGCCGCTGGCCGCCCAAGCACCAGGTGAAAAAGGATGCTAATCGCGGACGTGGTAAGTACCTATGCAATGGCTACGAGCGTCGTAACCACATTGTTCCTGTTTCTCTCAGTGATCGGGGCATCCGTAGCAATAATGTATTTGTTGACCATATTGTACCGGTTGTTGATCCAGTGGAGGGATTTACTACGTGGGATGAAATCATAACACGCATGTTTGTTGAGAAGAAAGGACTGCAAGTTTTATGTCAAAACTGCCATCAAAAGAAAACCAAGAACGAGAGGGCAGAGAGCCTAGCCGCGAAGAGATTGAGGATGGCGTAAGCCTGTCCCTCCTGATCGACGCCATACCCGCAGCCGAGGCACAGTTGTTTACCTTCTTCGAGAGCATCGAAGAGGACAGTAAGCCTTATGTTTATGAGCATGCCATGCGCATCCTCTCGGCTTCTCGCCAGTTCATTCTAGAACCCCCGAGAATGATGCAATGAGCACACACTTAGTCATCCCCGATAGCCACGCCCATCCGGATTTCCATAACCGGAGGTTCTCGTGGCTCGGGCAATTCATCGCCGACACCAGGCCTGACCATGTCATTATGATCGGAGACTGGGTTGATATGCCTAGCCTCTGCTCGTACGACGTGGGCACCAAGGGCTTCGAAGGGCGTCGGTACACCGCAGACATTGCTTCTGGCATCCAAGCACAGGAGCTGATGTTTGCTCCCATCCGGGCACGCAAGAAGACGATGCCCAAGTTCTGGATGCTGGAGGGTAATCATGAACACCGTATTACGAGAGCTGTTAATAGTGACGCCAAGCTTGAAGGAGTCCTATCAATTGACGATCTCCAGTTCAAAGAGCACGGTTGGGAGATGGTGCCTTACGATGGTGGCACTCCCGGCGTTCTTCATCTTGATGGTATCGCTTATGCTCACTATCATATTTCTGGCGTTATGGGCCGTCCTATCAGTGGTGTTCGTCCAGCCTATGCGCTGGGTACTAAGTACGGACAGTCCGCTACTCAGGGGCACATACACACCATGGACTACTACCACCGGGCCAACGCCATGTCCGAGGTACAGTGCTGTGTCGTCGGGTGCTTTCTCGACTATCGTGCTGAGTACGCCGGTGTCGCCAATGATATGTGGTGGCCGGGCCTTGTTCTCAAAACCGACGTGGCGGGTGGAACCTACGACCCTCACTTCCTACGCTTATCGTCATTGAAAAGGATGTATGCATGAAGATACAAAGTTGGTTGGGATCGTTTCTTGAGACCAACATGAATGTGTTGAGTGGGTTCATCATTAGCTGGGCGGTATGGATCTGGCTAGTGGCCCCCCTCTTCGAGTACGATACGGGGTACTTCAAGGGCTTCTTAATTACCTCCATCTTCACGGTGAGCAGTTTGCTCCGTGGGTTTGTTATCCGACGCATCATGAACTGGTATACTGAAAGGAAACTGAATGAGCAGTATGACTTCGTCCCTAAAAGCAGCTAAGCCCCCTGTCTACCAGGGTGTCCTAGCCTACTTTCCAAGGGCTCTACTGGAGATCGCTAAGGTCTCCGACTACGGTGCTGGAAAGCACAACACTACTCTCGCAGAGAAGGGGTTCCTCCGTCCCGAGTACACGGACGAGATGTTCCTAGATGCCGAAGTCCGGCACATCCTCAAGAGAGCCATCGAAGGTGAGGTCAACCCCGAAGACGGGGACATGCTCCACCTTGCACAGAAGGCGTGGAACTCCCTCGCCTCGTTAGAGAAGTTCCTCATTAAACAGGAGGAAAAGAGTGAATAAAGATACTCTCGTATTCATCGTCAAAGGTACAGATGATGGCAACACCTCAATGACTGAAGTGGTTGGTCAAGTAGACCATTTAGAACGAGAGTCTTGGAGTCGTTTGTTAATGTTAACTAAGCAGGTCCTTCAAGAAGAAGATGAAGGATTTTCTTTTAGGGTATCCAGTATGTTGGATGCGTTTTTTACTTGGGAAAATATGAGAGAGAAGGAGTAAGGTATGGAAGATTTCAGTTGGATTGAAGTGGCGGTCGGAGCCCTTGTCGTGGCTCTGCCCATCGCTGTCATCTACCTCCGCAAGTTCGTACTGGCCACCGAGACTAAGGTGGACGACAAGATCTTGGCGGCGGTGACGGCAGCCTTGGCTACGAAGGACGACGTGGACAAGACTCCCAGCTAATGTGGCTAGGCATCATGAAATTCCTGGGAAGCATACTCAGCTTCCTGGGAGACGCCTTCCGGTACGTCGGTATCTTCCTCGCGTACCGGCTTGGCATTCGCAAGGAGCGCCAGATGCAAGTGGAGAAGCGACTTGAGCAAGACAATGAAGCTGCTAAGATTAAGCGGGCTGCTGTTATTGACGATGATTATCGTAAGCGCCTGCACGACAAGTACGTTAAGCGGTAACTACTGTACCGTAGCTCCGTTGCTCACGCCTGAGCTCACAACATGGGAATACATAGACACTAAAGATCCCTTCTTCCGAGAGCAGATCTACGGCCACTGGGCGCTCATGTCTGAGTGCTGACTGACATGGAAAAGCCCCCTTGCTCGTGCCCAATGAGGGCCATAGCTAGGGGGCTAATCTATATCATTGTCGGGATCCAGGGGTCACCTCCTACGCGGATTGAGTTCGATCCCCCAGAGGCGGAACTGCTCAACGTAAACGTTCTTCAAACTATGCAAGAGCTCTCCGAGGTAGCCTTTATACCTGGACTTCCGGCCCGGTTGCATGCGTGGGTACCACTGCCCTTTGGCGGACAGCCACAACCTATCCCAATGTTCTCTCATTTGAACCACTCCATTAGGCCCAGGCTACTCCCGCCTAATCCGAGTGCGCCTAAGGCAAAGTTTCTAAATCTCTCATTCCAGCGGATGCGCCTTTCATGGTCATCCGCTTTTTCTTTGCTCGCGAGCATGTGCGCGCCTAGCTTGTCGTCGATTGAGATCACCTTCTCTTCAATACGGGCGAGCGTGACTTCAAGTGCTTCCGTCACCTGTGCCTCCAGTAGAGAGTGCCGCCGTCGAACGTGGCGGTGCCGGACGTCGTGATAACTTTCATGGCGTCGATCACGCCAGCCATCTCGACGGTGCCGATAGAGTTAGAACTCTGCCCGCTGCTCGTGACACTAGACCACAGGGATTCCCAGCCGTAAAAATTGCCGGTCAGACGCCGCAGTCGCATGGAGGCGTGCTGGATCGTGGCAGCATCAGCAACGCCGTCAACTGAGAACAGCATGCTTGAGGTGAAAGCCGTTGACGCCACACCAATAGCACCCGCGGTGCCGACGTACCCAGATGTTTTGTAGGAGGCGGCATTCGACAGCTGCATTCCAAAGGCTGTGTTGGCGGAGTTGGTGCTACCCACCGAGAGGATGAACTCAAACTCGGTCGAGGTACTCGCGAGACTGCTGAGAATGATGAGCGTGGTGAGATCGTCGGAGCCACCGTTCGTCAGGTCCGAACTTCCCGAGGTCCAGGACCCCCCGGCCGCCCACACGGGGGCCGCAGCACCCTGGGCGATCAGTTGGAAGCCGGATGTGCCGGCCGCCACCTTGGCTGGGTTGCCCGAAGAATCCCAGGTGAGCAGCTCGCCATCTGTCCCCTTGCCCTGTATCCCGTTGTTCGGGAAGGGGATGAGGAGGAAGGTGGAGGTGGTGAGCGCTACGACGAGGGCCATGTCGTTGGCCGCCGCCGTGTAGTTGGCGTTTCCCTGCACCGTGATGGTGGCGCTGTCTGTCACCGAGCACGCGGCGTCGAAGATAAGCCACATGTACTGGCCGGCATGGTCGGGTGTGCCGAAGTCCGTCATGGCGTTGGTGCCGGTGATGTGGATGATGTTCCCGTCCCGTCCGGCCCAGATGTCTGTGTCGCCGGCTACGGAGGCAAGGTTGGCCCCCATCTCAAACTCCACGGACTTGCCGTTGCAGTCCAGGAAGGCCCCGAGCTGCGGGGAGGTATCTGTACTAAGGCCGCCCCATAGGTGCCGGTGATCCTCACGCGCGAAGTCTGTGGCTGAACCTGCGGCTGCGGCGGTGAAGTCCGTGTTAAGGGGGGTCACGCTGCTGGCCGCGGCGGTGGCAGTGGCCAGGGCTACGGCCTCAATGGACGTAGCTGCTGCGTCCCAGCGGAGATATCGGAGGGCGACAGCGGCGGGGAGGGTGGTAGAGACGCCAGTGTCTGAGGAGAGCAACTTGATCCCACGATCAATATCCTCCTGCTGCTGCAAGTCGATCATAATGAACTTGTCGAACTGGTCCTCTTGCGTATCAGCGTGGTAGCCGCCCTGGTTCTCTAGGTCCGTCTGTTGTTCTAAGGTCAGGGTCCGCTTCATCAACAAATTAACGCCGGTGGCGATAGGGGTGACCGCGTCCTCAGGATAGGTGACAGAGCCAGTGCCGGGGAACGTCGCCACTACCACGGCATACTTACTGTCCCCCGTGCCCTCAGTGAGGGGGGTTTCAGTCCCATCCGCGTTCTGCAGAGTAACCACCAGGTCGAGGCTATTGGTTGGTAGTACCATCGGACTGAATGAGAAGGACGTGGAGCTATCGTTGCCAAGTCCAATCACTTTAAAGGTCTGGTTTGTTACGGTCATATCAGTCTTTCCAATCTGGTCCCATGAAGTATTCGCGGACAGACACGTCCTCTCCGCGCTGATCTTTTACAATGGCAGAGAAGGTCTTGTTGACCTGCCGGGAGGGGTACTTGAGGGTCACGCCTGCGACGTTGTTGAGAGACCTAAGGAAGGCCTGGTCGAACTCACCCTGCACGCCTTGCTGGGCCACCCTAGCGAGCGCTACCGCCATTCCGGCCACCGGACCTCCCGGGGTAAAGCCCCGATAGGATGAGCCGATGTCTCTAACTATCGGGAACATGTTCAGGACGTTGCTCCCTGTCTCCTGCGCCGCCCAAGCAAACTTGCTTTCGTCCTGGTCCTCGTCGGGACCACGTCCCCGAATCATCTCGGCAAACATCTGCTCCAGGGTGAAGAGGACGAACAGGTTGGTGGCAAGGCCCATCACCTTCATCAGCGTCTTGCGGCCACCCCTAAACCGTCCTTGAAGCTCATAGAAGACGTTCCACTTGGAGATGAAGTAGGACTGGAGAAGGGTCATGCCCCGGAGGAGCTCTTGCTGCTCCCCTCGGGCAGTGAACCGGCCGCGCTCAAACTGGCTACGGTCAGAGAAGACGCCCGAACCCTGCGTGGTACGCACAGCGCTGTCCCCAGCTAGAATGGCTCTATCGAGGTCACCCGGATTGTCGATCTCTCCAGGCCGCTTTTCTGCAGCCTTCTTGAAACCAGCGTGCCAGGTAACCAGATCCACATAGCCCTGTAGGGTCTTCATCATCCAGAAGGCCCATTCAGTAGAGAATTTCTTCCAGATCGTGCCGACCTTCCCCTTCGGGCGAGCCGCAGCGGACGCATCCATTCGGTCCTTGTTCCAGGTAATGTCTCTGGTGGCCATGAACCCGGAGAGCCCTATCGCATCCTGGCGGGCCTGCTTAAAGTTGGTCAGCACATAGGCTATAGACCGGGCCATGTTACGGTGGCCCTGGTGCACCCCACTCTGCAGCACGCCTAGGGGCTGTAGAAGCGCGATAGCCGGGCTAAGTGAGATGGCTGCCACGGTGGTACCGGTACGGATGTGCTTGAAGATGCGGTCAGCGACGTGCCGTGGCCCCATCTCCTGGGTTATGGCGTCCCGCAGCCAGGAATCCAGGGTCTCCCACATAGCCTGCTTGCCCTTCTGGACAAAGGCCAGCTTGACTTCCGGCTGGTACAGGGTCTTACGGATGTCCCGGATGGCGTCCCCAACCTCCAGGTCGTAGATGACCTGATCCAGGTGAGTGTTAATGGTGAAGGTGTCCAGCCTGATGGTGCGCCCCTGGCCTGCCCCGTCGGTTCGGGCCTGCTTATGGCCCTCCGCCGTGTGGCCGTAGGTAGCGTTGCCAAAGATCACGTCGTTCTCAAGCTGCTCGATGCTGTCGGCCGTGACCTGGATGCTCTCGCTCTTCTCGTAGGAGATGGGGTAGTAGCCGCCAGCGAACCTGCCGAACTTGGTGTCAAAGGCTACAGCCTGCACCTGCTTAGGGGTGTCCTTGCGGCGGCGGTTCTCGCTCTCCGCGATTTCTCCCCAGTAGGTCTGGAGATAGTCCCACACTGTCTGGACGAACTGATGGTCCTCCTCGGAGGCAACCTCTCGGATGGCGTCTAGTTCTGCCTGCGTGAAGGTCGTGCTGTCCTTCAGGGCCTCGATGTTGCCCTCGTTGCCCATGTTGAGCATGGCAGCGATGCGCTGGTGGTGGGTTAGCGTGATCTCAGTGCCCGGCACCTTCACCTTCTTGGTGTGGAACGCCCGCTTCTTGCTCTCCGGCAGCTTCTCCCACAGCTTTACTATGTCCTCGCCCACCGCTTTGTGGCGACGTAGGTAGCCACGCTGCTCCTCCCGGTAGCCGACGGACATCGCCCGATTGAGCCGTCCCTTAATGTTAGTAAGCCAGACGCCGTTCTCCTTGAACCCGTCCAGCTCCCGAAGGAGGCTGTCAACGTGGGTGATGGTCATACGCAATTCAAGGGAATGTTTCTTGGTCCGGTCGTAGGTGTTCTGGTCCCAGCCCCTCCTACGCTTCGGGTCGCTAAGGACTGTGTCGAGCTGGGTTGTCATCTCTTCCACTAGCTCTGCTAGCTCGACCTTCAGCTGCTCATCAAGCAACTTGTTCTCAGTCACGCCCTGGTGGTGCAGATCCCGCACAGTGGCGAGCACGCTGTTGAACTCCTCCAGGGTGAGGTCACGCCAGGGGGTCAGGTTCTGCTCGTTGAACAGCACCTTCGCAGCAGCCGCCCGCTTCCGTACGTTGGAGCGGGGATCTACCACCTTGGCCTGCAACTTGGCCATGCCCTTGGGGCCTAGCGGCCGGGTACGCAGATTAATCTTAGCCAGGACATCGTTGATGGCCAGCTGAAAGGAGTTGCCACTGGCCAGTTTGTTCCGTCCCCGGTTCATCTTGTTGGCGAATGTCCGGCCCTTCTCCACCTGCGTCTGAACCTTATAGGCTTCCTTAGTCATGTGGTGGGCCAGCACCTGCTGATACTTGGCCTCTGCGGCAGCCGTAAGGTCGCCCTTGCGCAGGGCCTTGGCCGCAGCCCGGGCAGCATTGCCTGCCGCCAGCTCGAACTTAGCCGGAGTTATGTCCTTGATCTGCTTCTTCTCGATCAGGGCCTTGGCGGCCTGCCGGACTAGCTTGACCGAGGTACGCTTCTGCCCCGCTGCCTCCTGGATCAGGAGCAGCTCGAACTCAATCATCTCGGCAACGTCGTCCTTGGCCAGCTCCTCCCGGGCCTGCTGGATGCGCTGCCCCTCCTCAAGGAGATTGCCATGTCGTTGGTTCATGATATCGCTGGTTGCGGCGTCCAGAGCCCGCTCGAACTTTGGAGCAGTTATAAAGTCAAGCACCATTTCCTGGGCATTAGCGTAACCATGAGCCTCAGCGTGGATCTGAGGATCGATCCCCTTAGTCCCCCTAGCAGTCACTATAGCCTGCCCCCCGAATTTAGGAACCCCCTTAATGAGGGCCTTGGCCTCCGCCCGGGCGTTATCTCGTGCGATGCCGTCTTTCGGCCAGATGACAAGCCCAGCCTCGTTTGTGAAGACTACTTCCTCGTCAATGGCAATGTCTATAACAAGCTGCTCCATAGCGGCGCGGTCGAGCCGATCCGCCCCCAGACTCTGGATGGCTGCGTATGGCGGGCTATTGGCGAGGGTCTCACGGATCTGTTCCTTAACAGCCTGCTCCTCCCGCTTCCATTCGGCCCGGTTCTCCCGCTGCTCCTGCTTGAGGATCTTGTCCTGCACCCGCTTCCGAGGCCTCTCCGCGGCCCTTACTTGCTTGGCAAGGTAAGTTTCTTTCTGTTTAGGAGTCATCCCGACGTCACCCAGGTCACCGATGATGGCACGCAAACCCACCTCGTTCTCGGCTACGGTGACTGCCGCGTGCTCCGGGTCCACGACCATCTCCCGCACGGCACGTTTGACGGCCGCAGTCGCATTCCCCGTAGCAATGTCGAGCTCCTCCTCAAGGAGGTTCATCCCTAGCTCAACCACGCCCTTAATCTCCGCAGCCAGCTCACTGTCGGCAGGGATGGGGAGCTCTATCTCTACGATGGGCTCGACGGCGGTGGCCTCGTCGCCCTCCGTGGGCTTGAGTTGGTCTAGCTTGACCTCTTTTCCAAGATGGTCATTGATAGTGAACTCGGCGCTAGTGAATCCCGTGTCCTTTAGGGCCTTAATCATCTGAGGTGTCACCACAGACGGCAGCTCAGCCGTCACTGTGATGCCCCCACGGAGAGCATTGAAGGTACGCATTCGCACGAAGTCCTGGTGCCCCTCGGGGCTGTGTCCTTCAACACGGCTTAGGGTACCATCGGCTGCAATCACCGCTGGCAACTGTTTACCAGGGTTGTCTATGATCTCCTCAGCAAACTCCAGGCCAGAGACATCACGGATTAGCCCAGGTACCTCAGCGGCCTCCTCCTGCTTCTTACCCTCCTCCTGCACCTGCTCGCCCGCGTCGGTAACCTCCACAATCACTTCGTCAGTGGCGAGCACCTCCTCCACCTGCTGGGCGTAGGCAATCTCGTCGTCCAGCCCCTCAGCTTTCCACTGCTCCTCCTCGGCCAGGGACATGCCCGCTTCACGCTCCTTGGCGTGGTCCTTCAGGACCTCGTAGCGCTTCCCTTCCTCGGGGATGAGGATGTGCGCCACCCAGGTCTCGATGGGGATTTCGACAGCGGTGTTAGCTACCCGGGCCTCGTTGATGGCCTCCGCCAGGTTCATGTCCTCCAAAACCTCGACGGGCATCAGCTCATTCAGCACCTCGGGGTCCACGTACATGTTGGGGACTCCGGCCTCTAGGGCCATGGCCGTCACCTGCTCGACCACCACCTCGGGGTCCAGGTCGGCAAGCTCCTGCACCTGCTGGGCAATCTTGTCCCGCTCCTGGGCATCCTTCTTGGCCCGCTTAGCCTCCGAGGACTTGGTGATCACGTTGACGCCAGCCCCTAGCGGCCCCAGGACCACCATAGCCTTGGCGGTCTTGATCATCACTTCTAGGACGCGCTCCTGCATCTCCTCGGGGGTGGCCGATTCTAGCCCCTCCAGCTCCTTGGCCCACTCCTCAGCAGAGATGTTCACCACCTCCTGCATCGCCTCTGTAAGGGTCTCAGCGCCGATGGCAATGCCGTAGTCCTGGACGAACCCTCCCATAATCTTGAGGAACGTCGGGTCAGTGGCAGCCTTCTGGACAGCCTTCTTCATCAGCCGCTTGCCCGCCTCGGACAGGGGCTTTAGAACGGCGGCGGCACCGGCAATCTCTAGGCCAGCATTGACGATACCCACAGCGTTAGACGCCCAGGACGCCGTCTCGTGGCTAATCCCTGCTTCCCGCATGTCTACATAGGAGTTCCCACCCTCAGTCTGATAGACGTGCCTGATCATGTTAGCAATAAAGCCCGCGCCTGCGCCTAGGACAGCGCCAGTGCCAGCCGTTACAGGGGCCAATGGGCCACCTAGTGCACCCGCCACGGTGCCAATGACAGCGCCGGCCGCTATCGCCTCGGCAGACTCCTTGGAGACAGCAGCAGAATACATCTGCCCTACTACCTCGGCCGCTTCGACGAAGAACGAGCCATAGCCTGCCGCGTCAGAGAGACCCTCCATGCGGGCCTTGACCGAGTCCACCTCTAGCTGCTGCTCAGGTGTGGGGTTTTGGCGCAGGGCGGTGCCCGCAGCGCCGAGGTCAGAAATAGCCTCACCCCTCTGGAAGCCGTCGTACAGCCGCTCCAGGAACCCAAGCGCCTCTGCGTGGGGCTCCAGGTCAGGCCTGGCGGCCAGGGACGCGCGAGTCCGGGTTGCCCCTACAGTGGCTGCCTCAATCTGCTTAACCCTCTCAGCGGCCTCCTCTGGGTCAGGAAGGCGCTGTTTAACAATGGGGTCTAGGTCGTCCTCAGGCCCTGAGCTCGTGAGAGGGAGCAGGGTAGGGGTACGATTAGGTGTCTGGGGCGTCACGGATTGGTCGGGCACCGCCTCTAGGGCAGGTGTCGCACCGGGCGTGAGCGGTAGCAGTTCAACCATTACTCACCTCTGAGCATTTTAAGGATGGGTACCGAGCGCCGAGGGCCGACGTCTCTGGTCCATTGTGATTTCTTGCCCTTCTTAAGGCCATCTACGAACTCCAGCTCGTCGGCCACCCGGGCGATGTCCCCGATCTTCAGGGCCGCCCAGAGTTTCGGGAACTTCTTGCGGAGCTTGGTGGCCCCCATGTTGTAGAAGACGTCTGTGAGGGCTATCTGCTGGTCGGCCGGGAGATCAGAAAAGTCCTTAGTGGCTCGATCAGCCTCGAACCGGGAGTTGGTGATGTCCTGCTCGAATAGGACGAAGGCGTCCTCCCGAGTGATGTCCTGGGCGCCGGTCTTAACGGCCTTGAAGTCGTAGCCCAGAGCCTCGATCTCTTTACGGGCACCGGAGCGATCCAGATTAAACCCAATACCCACGGTGCGGAAGCCTTTGCTATCCGTATAACTAGACAACTCTATCCCCTCGAAGTTGGCTGTAACCTCTCGCTGGCGTAGCCAATGGTCCGGAGTGACTATAGCCGGAGGAGTACGATCGCTTTTAGTAGCTATGGGCGCTACTGTTTCCACTTCAATGAACTCCTCTGTGGTGGGTGGCGGCCCCTGCCCCACTATATCCTCTTCGGGAGTGGGTGTCCGATCCGGGGAAACTGCGGCCGGCGGCAGGGCCTGGGTTTCTACCCGTAGGGCCTCGACAGTCTCCCGCACGTCAACTTCCCCTTCAGCCCCACCCAGATTCACAACCCCCGGGCGGGGCGCCTTAGGGTTTTTTATGGCGAGCGCCCGCTCTCTATCCCTGGTGATGGTGGCGGAGAAGTGCTCAACTACGTTAGCTTCAGTCACGGGCACCCCGGCCGCCTTAAGAGCCGCTTCTGACGCCGCCACAGCCTCTGAGGAGATGTCGTCAAAGTCCACCGAGAACTCTCTCTTCTCCTCGTCGGTTAGCTGATCAATCTCCGCGACGATCGCCTCGTCACTGAAGCCAGTAAGGAAAGGGTCCTCGCCGCCGGGGAGCCATGACGCTACAGCATCTAGGAAGCCTTGCGTCTCCATCTGGGTCATGAGGCGGTCAACCTCGGCGTTCACGCCTGCAGGCTCCACCCTCTGATTGGGGTCGTCGATGGTAGTCTGAATGTAATCACGGATGCCACTGATGAGGGCGTTCTGCTCGTCTAGCAGGCCCTGCCCACCCTTGCCCCACTTGACCTCAGCGTCACTATGTGTCCGGTTCCAGGCATTCTTAACTGCCTGCTCTCCCTGCTTATAAGTGGCGAAATGGGGCGAGGCACGGTCTCCTGCAGCCACATCTGCCTTCCGAATAAGTAGGAACTGAGCGTGGGTTGACTGGTCCAGGTTGGCCTTCTCTAGCTCGGGGTTGAGAGCTAGCCTATCCGTGGCCCCCATCTCCAGGATCTCTGACCAGCGCTTCGTGTTGGTGGTAGTGGCAAACTGTCCGCCGGTGGCGACAAGTACCTCTAGCCGGGCTGAACTGAGAGCGTCCGAGGTGGAAACCTGCGCGGCTGCCTCAGGGCGCTCACTCCTAAATGTCTGCAAACTCCCGCCGTCCAAAAGCCACTGCGTCAACTCGTCACCCGCCGCGTTCTGGCGCTGCTTTTTCTCCTGCTTCTCCCGAAGGTTGGCGTTATCCATCATCTTGACGGTCTCAGCCCTGACCGAGGCGTCCTGTATCTTTGCCACCTCTGCTCGTCGCTCCGCGGGGTCGCTAAACTCAGCGAGTATCCGATCCATATGATCGAAAGCCTCCCCCAGGTCCGACCGGCCATCTAAGTCTGCGGACAGGGCCGCATGTTGAGCTGCGTCCATGACGCCCTTGTTCTTGTCCAGGAGCTCCCTAGCACGGTTGAGCTCGTCGTGGCTTCCCCGCTTGATCAGGGTGTCCACGGTTAGGACATACATGGCACCCAGCTTCTCGTCTATGATGCGCTGCCGTGTGGCAGGGTCCCGCACACCGTTACGATCCATGAGCTCTTCGGTGCTGTTAATAATCCGGTCTCGACTCTCTTGCTCTAGGTCATCTCGGCCGCCGGAGATGGCGAAATCTTCTCGGGCATCCACCCCCACGGTCTCCAAGGTCTGGGCATGGACGTCGTCCCGGATCTGAATGCCGTCATTGAGGATGACCCTACCCTCGGAAATGTTCTTACCCTCAGCCCACTGGTTGAAGAGCCGCTTAGTCTCGGAGTCACCAATCCTGTCGCCATAGCCCTCCCGGAGCTTCTGCATACCGGTCTCGGCGCCGGGGATGGCGTTCAGGTAGTCCTGGTTCTTCTTCCTCTTGATCCCGTCGATCCCGTAATTGAAGTCGCGCAGGTCACGGTTATAGGAGTTCTGCAACTGCTTGAGGTCGATGACCCGCTGCTCGTCGGCCGCGGCAGAGATGATAGCGCCTGCCCTAGCAGCGGACGCGCCAACCGCACCCCCGAACGTGGCTACGGATGTGGCTACCTGCACCCGCTGCGCCGGGGCTACAGCTGCAATTCTTTGAGGGACTACTACGGTCATCCTATTCTCCCGCGAATGTGGTCCACTTACTGGACACTATGGCCCCGGCCTCTAAGATGGAGCCGAATAGCTGACCCTTGCCGGTTTGCCGAGCCGCAGCAGCCTGGGCCTTCTGGTTCTCAGCCTCTTGGAGGAGGGCTGCCCGGGCCCGAGCCCCGTCGATGATCGCCTGCATGGCGTCCCGGTGGCCGGCGTCGGCGACAGCCTGGTCTCCCGCAGCCTCCGAACCCACGTCCACCACAACACCTCGCGCTGCTGCAGAAGCCCGGCGCTGGCCGATGGTCTGCTTATTTTCCAGCCGGATCTTGTCGGCCTCCTGCTGGGCACGATCTGTGGCGCGGGTGGCGCGGATACGAGCGAGGCGGGCATTGCTCTTGGCGATCTGCCCATCAAACTCCCCTTTGTTGTCTGCGGCCAGTCCTCCCAGGAGGGTGCCGCCTACTCGTAGGCTGGCGCCGATTAGATCTGCAGTCGCCATTAGTTATCTCCTAGCTCGACGTCCGGGAAGACTGCCAGGAGCGTCATCGGCAGCGGGTCGGAGTGTCGCAGGAAGATCCTACCTCCGGTGAGCTGCCATTGAGGGGTCATGATGACTTCTTTGTCACCTGTCAACAGTTCGGTGGGTACGCCGATGTTCTCGAACTCACGTTGCTTGATCTCTGTCAGCTGGTCCACTGTGGGGCCGAAGAACATGCCACGGCTCTTGAAGAACCGCATCGTGAGCTTCGCAATCTTGATCGGAAGCCCCTGGACTGTGCCATCGCCGAACTCCATCGGGAGGGTTTGGATGTCCGCCACGTAGGGCAGTCCTATGTGTACCCGACTGTACTTGCGGGGAAGCGTGATCGCCCCGGCGCTAACCACCAGGTCCTTGACCACGTCGCCGTCACATAGGGCCACGAGGGTCTCACCCTCCAGGTGGTCCAAGCCTATGAAGCTCGTCCCCGCGAGCCTGACCTTACCGCCAGAGACGTAGGCGTTGTAGCCTGAGGTGTCTAGGGCCGTAGCAGCTGGCTCTATGCTCTTCAGGGTGAACGTGTTGGTGGTCTTGTTGTCCACGATGAAGCGCTGGTTGTTAATCTGCGGGACACCTGTAGTGCCGTCGCTCAGGGTGATGGTAGGCTGCACCTGGTTGTCGAAGCTGTCTACGTCCGGTATCCACTCGATACCGTCGATGTCCACTACATCGTCGTCCAGGAAGGTGTGACTGGCAATGGTGATGACGCCTGGGTTAGCCAGGGTGATGGCCGTGATGGCCTCGGACACGTCGTTGGTGAGCCCGCTGTCCACGTAGAAGCAATCACGCACGTCGTCCACAACTCGCTCAGAGGCGACCTCGACAAACCGCACAGTATTGCCGTTCACCCGCCGCTTGACCACCATAAACACTTCGTCCTCGTTGTCGTCGCCCGTGTTGCTGAGGCGCCCAACAGTCTCGAAATCGCCGTAGGTGTCCCAGGTGGTCCAGGCACTAACCTCCTGGTCCTGGTCGAAAGTGAAGGTGAGCATGAGGCCGTCGCTGCGGGTCATATAGAGCCGGCCATCAGGGAACGCTGTGGCGGCCATGTCCTTGACGGTGAACCCCTGCATAAGGTGATTGGAGAAGAGGGCCATGTCGCCGGACTGGTACCCGTCAATACTGAACTGGTATAGCAACGAGCGCAGTCCGCTGTCCCCCTCGGGAATGAACAGGATAGTATTGCCCAGCACGACCGGCCGGATGTGATTAGACCCGTAGTTAGACTGGGGCCTCTGCCTCATGGTGTCCGCGGTGAAGGCATTGTCTGGGCCGGAGTTGACCCGCCAGTAGGAGCCGGCCGTCAATATGATCAGGTCGTTAAGGCCCACGTAGTGGCGGATGTCATTGACTTCTGTGCTAGTCAGCTGGGCTTCTATGGCGTCGTCGGCCTGCACAGGGTTGGACCGGCTGAAGTTCTTGTATCGCCCCACTTGGCTGAAATGGCTAGTGTCGGGCGCGTCCAGAGACCCACCGTATACCTTGCGCTGCTCGTAGAAGCCCACAGCGCCGGGGGACTCGTTGGTCTGATCGAAAGGATTACGCTGGTCCGGAGGTGTGAACGCTACGTCAGGAGAGATGGCCGCGTCCTTGAAGGTTAGATCCGGGGTCTCACCAACCAGTCCGAAGATCCCGTTCGTGGACTTCCGATAGACAGCATACTTCTGCGCGTTGGTCACGGCAGACCAGGCGATGGTATTGTCGGCCGCGGTGGTGCCTACGGCCGTCTTGACGAAGGTGGGCCGGACTATCCCGGCCGAGCTCCAGGCCGTGAAGCCCGAAGTGTCCACGTTGTTGCCGTCGTGATCCGTGAGCTGAAAGTTGTTGGTGGTCTTACCAGCCACGATGAAGCGGGTACCGTTAACCTCTACCATGCCGACCACGTTGTCGATCTGCACCTCGTCCCCGTCTAGGTATGGGTGAGATGTAACGGTCACTACGCCGGGCGAGGCCTGGGTGATACCAGGCGTGGAGATGGTGCCTTCGGCGTCGTCCAGCCCCGGTAGGCTCTCTCCCTGAGTGTCCAAGTCGATAGACGTCACCTTATAGACGTAGGCAATGCTGTTATCTGCGCCGTCCACGGTGAGGACGATGTCCGGAGGCACATCGGCCACGTTAGCGAATACTACATCGGCGATGGTCCAGGCATCGTGATCGGTCCTGGTCACATCCCGAGGAGGATAGGACGTGTGAGTGATGGTCATCACGTCGGCCGACTGAGTGTACTTCAGGGTGGGCAGGTCGGAGGTTGCGTACGTGGTGGTGAGCTCAAAAATCTTGCTCACCGTGCCGAGCGACGTGAAGGCAGCAAACCCGGTGCTATCAATGTTAACACCCGTCACCTGGTTCTGTAGCGTGAAAGTGGTACCCCCGGTAACTGTGATGGTGTAGCGGTTCTCTCGGAGCCAGACGGCCCCGCCTACGTCGTCGGCGAAGAATACCTCGTTTCCGGTGGACCAGCCGTGTGAGCCGGATGTGGTAATGGTGGTAGTCGTCCCAACAGAAACCGCCGAGACCGTCTGGTCACCCGTAATGACGTACCCGCCGTCCCGGATCACGCGCATGTAGAGGTTACCGAACTCCAGCATATACTGGTCGGTGGTCTTGAACTTGAAAGGGATTAGCCGGGCCGCGTATGTGTGGTCCTTGGTGGGGCCGACGAACCGGCTGCCCGGCCTCTTGCTAATCCCGCCATAGGTATGTACAATTCCGTTCCGAGCCGTAGCCAGGCCAATGGCGTACGCCGCAGTGTCCACGCGGCCGAACAGGGCCGGTGAAAGCTCCCCCTTAGCAAACGATGGCTGAACGATACGTGCCATATTATGTCGTACTCCCTAGTATACTACTTAGTTAGAGGCGTCAGGGAAGTGTCGGTGGCCTCCTGTGCCGAGTCGGCCTGTCGCCCCTCTGGCCTCAATCCAGGGGGCTTCCCGCTTCGGGAGGTCCTGTCCTTCATTGGCGTCACTGGCCGAGGCCTGCCCGATCAAGAACCGGAACTGGTTCCACATGTCGGCTGAGATAGATTGCTTTCCCGTCAGGGCGTAGGCCATTAGGTGGGCCAGCATGAATGACAGGCAGCGGACGAAGTACGGCGTGAATAGATCCACGATCTCCTGATCAAACGTGTATATCAGGACGGCGTCGTCCAGGTCCGTCAAGATAGACTTGGTGGACCCATCTAGGGACATCTCTACAGAGAAAGGCACTGGATCAGATTCCGGCCCGACTGGGTTCTCTATCTCTCTGGCCACGAAGCAGTCTGCCGGGTACTGGTAACGGAAAGCGTAGTCGTTGGTGGTGGCATCAGCGTGCGTGGCCAGGGTCACACGCTTAGTAGCGAACGACCACGGGAAAGACTGAAGCGCGACCGCCCTCGCATAGTCATAATGCAGCGAGGACTGTTGCGCTTCGGGACTGTTTTCAGTAAAGCTTTCAATTGTAGATTTCGTCCCGATATTTGACAGGGCCATGTTAGCGATCTTGACCTTGGAAATAACGAGTGACATCTACTTGCTCCTTATGCGGATTGCTTCAGTTCTGCTTCGGCCAGCTTCTTAGCCTTGGCCTTCTCTCGGCCCTTCGCCAGATTAGCCAAGCGGGTCGCTTTGAGCTCGGCCTTCACTGCCGCTCTCGCAGCTCCGACGTCCTGCTCCTCTTGAGCCAAGTCGGCCAACCGCTCTAAGTTAGTGATCCCACCTTGAGCGATACGGGCCTCGTGGATGGTGATCGGCACGATGGGGGCGCGAGCCCTGTCCATCGCCGCTTGGTCTTCCCGGTCTAACGGGCGAGCGGTTTTTGGCAACTTTGCGATCTCTTCGTCAGTAAACTCATATACTGTGCGCGTATCGTTCTGATTAAACTTCCTAAACAACTTACCGCTGAATACTCGCATTGGCTTGCCGGACGGGGCGAGTTTCCCCTTGTCCGGAATAGTCTGTTCGCTGGGTGCGAACCAGGACGCATCAAAAACAATCTTCATAATCTCTCCTTTGTTATTATGACCGTTCAGCTACGGCCATGATGTAGTCCACCGTGCCAGTACGGGCAGCGGTGGTGTTCGGCAAGAACACAACACACGGGGTGAGTGCGATGCCGGTAGCGATAGCTGTAGTGATGGTCGTAAGGGCTGTACCATTGACCGAGACGATCACCGACAGGTCGGCAAGCAGATCAACACGGACCGTAATATAGGTATCGTCCACCAGGCTCACTCCGCCTTGAATAGCCGTTTCAACGTTGGTAGCATTGACCCCGACGGCGTTAGCCGTGGCACTGAAGGAATCGAACTCTGTATCGTAGAGCATACCGACCGCGTTATCAGCGTCGGCGATGATGACCTCGTTCGTACCGGAGGCCTGGATGGGCATCTCCATCGCCCCGTCTTGGAGCGCGAGATCCGTGAAGCCCACGAAGATCGCGGAATTGGCCACGGTATTAATCTTAACTCGGGCCTCCATAACACAACGCTTAGCGGAGATCCAATGCGTCTCCTGATGGGAGAAGCCTGAGCCGTCTACGGCCCCGGAGCTATTGCCGACAGCTGCGGTTACGCAGGTGATATTACCGTCAAGGCCATTGGCCGCGATAGCCGGTCCGGCGGCTCCGCCGTCCGAGCCCTCGCCGTCGCTCCACAGAGCCACGTCATAGGTGGCCGTCAGGAAGTCGTCGTAGATGTAGGTATAGATGCTCTGGTCGAGCTTGTTGAGCTCAAGGGCATCGGCAGTGACAGTGTCGAGGATGTTCAGCTCAGCAGCTGTACTAGTCACGCCATCGAGAATGCTTAGCTCAGCGGCCGTAAGACCCGCAGCGGTTCCAGCCAGCTTGTTGATCTCAGCCGCAGTGGCCGTGACCGTGTCGAGGATGTTGAGCTCAGCGCCCGTGGCCGTAACCACAGTGCCGGCGTAGGTAATTTGTCCGGCAGTGCCCACGTAAGGGCCGGTAGCAGTGCCAGTCAGGTCACCAGTCACATCGCCCGTGACGTTGCCCGTAACGTCGCCCGTAATCCCGCCGACTACGCTGCCGGACCAGTTCTGTGTGTTGCTGGTCTTCTCCCAGAGCTCGTCGCCGTCAGAACTTTGCTCACGGTAGACTTGGTGCTCTTCCTCCGCGATGGTCATACTGTTAGAGCCGCCATCATCGACGTGGAGGTAGGCGCGGACGCGAGCGTTGTCCTTGTTGGTGTATGTGAACGTGGGGGCTGCGACGCCCTTGTTCCAGGTGTGGAGGGTGAGCCAGACGTCGGAGAAGGGAGCACCCTGCTCGGTCTGAAGCCTGATGACCTGCGTGGCCGCATCGGTGCACGACAACGTCATAAGTGCGCCCTTGTGGACCGGCAGATAGATCAGTGTATCATTGACGTCATTAAAGCTGGCGTCGTTAACAGAGGCGAAGGTGGCCATGGGCCGTTCTCCTTAAAGAGGGGGAGGGGGGCACAAGGCCCCCCGCCTATTAACTGCCTGAGAACGGAGTAGCTTCCCCGCCAGACGAGGTAACCTGACCCCAGACCAGCCATACGTTAGTGCCAACATCCGTACAGAGGATGGAGTCACCAACAATAAGGGCACCGGTCGTGGTGTTGTTCAGGGTGATAAGGTCATTCGCGGTCTGGTCAGACGAGAACGGTGTAGGAGCCGAACCGTCTGTAGACACATGAATGGCACCCGTGTAGAACCCGCCATCAGTATCACAAGAGATGACAATGTCGTTTGAGCCCGGGTCCACGATAGAGACGAACCTGTACCAGTTGAGGGTACCAGTGGACGAGGGGAGGGTGATGGTGAGAGCCCCACCGGACGCATCAAGCGTGGTGGTGCGGTTGGAGTGCTTCTCGACAGTGGCCGTGAACGTGGCCGTCTCAGCGACGGTATCAACAACCGCCCTGAATAGGCCAGAGTCGGAGGCGAACTTGTCCATCGGCAACTTCACGCCATTGCCTTCGAACGTGGCAACGTTGTGGTTCATCTCGTTGATTACAACGGTATTGGTTCCGCCGTCATCAAGGAACAGGAACAGGCGAACCCGATCCACGCTGCGATGGAAGAACGTATAGTCAATCGTAGCGTTCACATTGAGCACACCAACGAACTTCTTGATGGTACGCCATGAGCCGGAGCCGATTGCGCCTTGCTCGACTTGGAGGAAGATGGTCTGTTGATCGGCATCCGTAGCCGTAATCTGGATGGTTGAATGCGTGTAAATAGGCTGATAGACGAGAGTATCATTCACGTCGTTGAAGGTAGTGTCGGTAGTGGAGGCGTAAACACCCATTTTCTTATTCCTTGAGGGGACTGGGTACGCGAGCAGGATGCCCGGCCGTCTTAACCCCCTCTGAGAGGATAGTGGCCCCCGGGTATTCAGCCCGGGGACCGGTAGCTACTTAGTTAGAGGCGTCCGGGAAGTGCTGCGTGGTCGGATTGCCCACAGGCGTTAGCGACAGGAAGGCGTTAACCTTGCCGGCCGTAAGCGCGTCTGCGGCATCGTTCTGAAGCTGCACACCGAGGAAACCTTCCTGCGTGGGCATAGAATTTAGCGCGACATTGAACATAAGCCCAACGGTCAGATCAGTGTCGGCGAAATCCTGCGTCTGCGCATGGATGGTAGCGGAGCCGTCAAGCGCCGGGGTGTCCGAGGAATCGGAGACCACCGTAAAGATGAGGCCTGCGCCACTGGAAGTATCCGCGAAAGTCTCTGAGATGGTGAACACAACGTAGACGGGGGTACCCCTTGCCACATTGCGCACATCACCCAGGGAAATCACGTTACCCATGTTGACTCTTTCGTTAGAAACGCCCGCTGCACCGGCATCATAGTCGTCAGCGAACTCTGTAAAGGCGTCGATAATCATTTGCTATTCTCCTTGCGTTCGACGACGATTAGGCCACAGTGGCTTCATCAGCGGACAGAGCATCGACCCGACGGATAGGAATACCGTCGAACTCTTCACTCCAGGGCCGCTCAGCGACTGCCGTGTTAGGCGTTCTAGTAGACACAAGGCCCATAGCCGCCCGTTGACGTGCAACCCAAGAGGCCGTGTCGCGGGCCATATAGAAGACCGGACGACCAGAGCTCAAGCTCGGGATCAGTCGCATGGCCTGATACATGAGGTCGGGAAGGTTCGCTGAACCAGAGAAGGTGCCTGACGTGAACACGTTGGTCAGAGCAGACTTATCAATGTTCGGGATACGAACCACATAGCGCCAATCGCGAAGCGAGAGGCCAACGTCCCACATATAGTGAGTGCGCAGGACCCGCATCAAACCATTGGTACTATCTTCCTTAGTCTCTTCGCCCAGGTCCTCGACTTGAAGACCGGCCTTGGAACCCTTCGGCACGATGCCGTGGATGGTGTTGGGACCCCAGACAACCAACCAGATGGAGGAATTGTCTACGCCCGAGCCACCACCGACAATGATGTTGTCAGCATTCTCAGCGGAAAGGCTGTTGTAACGCGGGGCCAGACCGGTGAAGGCCTCAGGCTCCGTGCCTTCGTTTCCGAAGAACAACGTCGAAGCGAGCTCGTTGCTGAGCCCTTGGATGAACGCACGCTCTTCCGACAGTCTCCACGCGGCGCTGTTGTTGTTCAGCATTGCGAGGCGCTTGTCGATTTCCGAGTACATCTCCATACGGCCCGTGCGGTCGATGATCTGAGCGGTCGTGCTCTTCGTCGGCTGCGTGAAGCCATAGATTTTCGTCCAGGTCGGAACTGGGAGACCTGTACGTACCGTGGTCTGGTGACCATCGATCAGGTTGCCTTCAATGAAGCTCATGTCATCGAGAACTTCATTCTCCTCTTTGAGGAGTTCCACCACGTCCGAGATGCTTCCATCCGGGTCTAGGATCTTGGCCAGATCCAAGTAGGTGGGGTTAGTGGATGTTAGGGCTGCCATAGCCTATACTCTCCTTATTCGTTTTCCATCGAGGGGAACAGTCTTTTGGCCACGGACGGCAGAGTCATAGAACGCTGACCGGCCTTGTCCACTGTATCCTCAGTGATAGCCTTCCCAACTCGATACATAAACCGTATCATCTCAGGATGGTTGCCCGCTCCGGTCTCAGTAAGAGCTGTCCGGAGCTTATCATTACCAAAGGTTTCCACCGCCTTGAGGCCAATAGCTACTTTGCTCTCGAACTCTAGGGTAGTGCCCCCGATCTCGGGGTCGGACTGGGCTTGTGTTACCCATCCCTCGTTCAGGTCTTCCCAAGCCGTAGACTGGGCATCCTGAGCGCGTTGGTGGTCCTTGGTTTGCAGATCAATAAATTTCTGCGCCTGCTCTTGCGATAGGTCTAGCTCCCTCGCGAGGGCAGAGCTCTCTTCTAGCAGATCCTTATTGATTTCCATCCCCTCGGGAAGACTAAAAGCCGTATATTCGGCTGGAGCCTTGGGGGTCACGTCGGCTATGCCGTCCGCTACTACCGGGTCCGCTCCTGTAGGGGCAACATCCGCCGCTGGTACTGATAGGGCGGGGTCGAGAGTAACGACTGGCGCATCAGGCGCCGCCGTTTCAATTACGGGGTTGAGTTCAGTCATCGGCTTTTCATATATTCCTTGGCTGTGCGCTGCATGGTGAGATACACTTCTGGGACCGCCTCTTCGATCTCTTCTAGGAGCCAGATACCAATGTCACGTTTCCCAGATAGGATAGCCATATCATGCGGGGTTTCTCGTGACATACTGCTCCACATGTTACACTTCTCTAGCATACGCCATATGAACCATTGATTATCCGGGTTATCCAGGAATATCTGCATCCCCCGAAGCTCGCGGTCTCGCAGCTTCTCCGCCTTGGACCGCCCATCCTTAACCTGTACTTCATCGCTGGTATTACCCTGCGCCACCATCCCCTTCAGCCTCCGTCTGGTTCTTCATAGCTGCAGTCTCCTTCTGCACTGCGCCGGTCAATTGATCAGTCTGCTCTATTGCCGCCTGCTTTTCCTGCGCCTCCTGAATAGCCTTCTTCTCCGCAGCCACGATATCATCAGACCGGACCAGTGAGGGCGGAACCCCGATAGCATTGGCGTATTCGTCAACAGCCTGCTCGGCGTCAAACTTCATCAGGGCGTTCTCCCAGCCCGCCTGGGCCAGCCCGCCCGTGAACTGGGCGAGGCGTTCGATGCCCTGGGTGGCGACGGCCTTCTGTGCCATTGCCAGAGAAGATATGTACTTGACCCGAAGCGGAGAGCCCTGCAGGGCCTCAGGTATCGGAGGCAGGATGTTTGCCCGCACAGCCTGAGCAAAGAGTCGGTCAATTAACCGGTCTTGCAACTCACCCTGTAGATGTTCGAGGACGGGTCCGAGCTGTAGGAGCCGCTCCTCATTTCTCTGCAACAGGTCAAGTTCATTGCGCGGCTGGATACCCTCGATATTCGAAATAGCCAGGAATAGATCGACGAAGAAGGCGCTCTCAATGCGCTTCTGTACCGCGTCGATGTCTAGCCGCAATTCTTGCAGGCGTGGGTCCACCGTGTAGAGCGCTTTCAGCTCCTGCCTCTGGTCGCCGCCATCATAAATGTTCAGGCCACCTGGGAGGCTGGTCACGTTAACGTTGCGGAGGGAAGCTGGTCCACTCAAGGGAGGATTGACCATCTTGTCGATGGCTTGAGCTTTCCGCTTCTCCTCCACCTGGAGTCCCTTGATGTCGCCTAGAGCGAGCATCGCGGGGCAGTCTGTTCCGTAAACGTCTTCGTTTGTAGTGGCCCACCTAGGCACATAGGCAGGGAACTCGTCAAACCCCTTAATCGACAGGAGCTTCTCCCTATCTGCTCCGCTGTTGCCGGGCTCGAAGTAGATCGAGCGAAAGGGCTTATCTCTAGACAACTTGCTGCCAGCTCGACGGTCTTTGTTGGGCTCAATGACGTGAACGATCTTGAACCACTTGTCGTAGTTCCCCCGATCGTAAGCCTCTTTAAGCTCCCTACTGATATTCTTGGTACCAAATTTATCAACGATGGGCCCCACCTGCCACTCGAACTCTCGGAAGATGGTGTCCACTTCGTTACGGTCGTTCGTAGACACCATGTAGCTGCCGATCGTGTGCGTGCTGAACCGAGCTACGTCCTCGAAGTCGTCTACGTGGGTCATACAGCCGGTGCCGAACTGTAGCATCTCCTGCAATAGTTGGGGGACCTGGGCGTAGAAGTTGCTCTCGTTCAGGATGCGGCGTAGCAGGCGCTCGACCTTGTGCAGCCACTCCTTAACCTCTTGCCGCTCCATGAGATCGGCGTCGTGAGTCTCTAGACCAAACCAAGGGCGTGCCGCGGACATAGTCCCGGCCAACATTCCCGCGGTGGCGGTACGGAGGGCCTCTGTGGCCACCGAGTTAATGATGTCGTTATGGCGCTTATCGCCTTTGTTCCGGTCACTCTGCATGAACCGGCCTCGGCGGGGGCTGATGAAGGTGGACAGGTCTTTCCAGTGGCCTATGAAGCTGGTCTGCTCCACACTAAGAGTGGTCAGCCGACGCATCAGGTAGTCTTTTAATGAATTGTCACGGCCGAAGTCGGCTGAGAAATTAATAGCCACAAATTATCTCCTCATGGAGAGCGTGCGTCGGGTGGTATTACGCTCCTTGATGGATGCGGGCTGCCCTGGGCCGGACCCTGTCTGGCGCCTCTTTCGGTCTTGCGCCGCTGAAGAGGGATTATCGGGGATGCTCTGTCTCTTAGCTCCGAACTTCTTTACCGGGCCGGTCATTGACTAAACTCCCAAGAGTGTTTTTCTGGCCGTATTTGCCAGGCCGATGCTAAGAATCGAGTTGGCTTGTACGGGCCGCCTGAGTCCGCCGACGCCACCCTGGCCGGTCGTGCCTGTGTTGGTCTTTCCCGGCTCGTCTCCGAGCTTGCCGAAGTTGGCTGTGATCTGGGCCAATGCGCTTTCATTGTCTCTGCCGCTGCTCTTGTCGCGCTCCCGACCTGCGCCAAGGGCTCCCTCCGCGCTGCCGGTCCCGCTAAGGTCTCCCAAATCTCCCGCTATAGCCGCCTGACCAAAGGCTAGACCGGCACCTATTAAGGCACCAACCGGCCCGGCGATGCTTAAGCCGGTCGCGGCCCCTTTGAGGACATCGCCCAAGACGCTGCGCGAGGGCTGCCCGATACCTGCCGCACCGGCAACATCGACGCCGCTGGTCGTCCCGCCAATGCTAGGCTGCCCGGGGTTCTGGCCTGTACCAGGAGCACCGCTGAGGGCGCTGGGCTTGCCTGTACCTTGTCCGCCTCCTCCGGCTGTACCTCCTCCACCGAAGCCTCCACCTACTCCCGGGCTACCAACGCCGCCTGCACGCCCGCCGCCCAGATTGCCTCGGCTCCTCCCGCCGGCATTACTGCCACCTCCGCCGCTGGGTCCTCCTCCGCTGGGGCCGCTGCCGCCTGCACCGCCTCCGCCTGGTCCGTGGCTCATATTACGCTCCTAGTAGGCTCTTGTCCGCAGACTGCTTACTCTGCAAGCCTTGTGAGTTTGTTGCTATGGTGGCCCGTCTCCCGCCCGCAGCCAACACTCGCCTACGTCTAATCTGCCTGGCTTGGATGACCGAGGCATCCACCTCGCTCTTGGTGGGTTCGGTGCTCTGTATCACCTTGGGGGCTTTCGGCTGCTCCACAGCACCGAGTAGGCCGCCTAGGATGCTGCTGGTCAACTGGCCAAGGGATTTGAAGCTAAAGTTGAAGCCGAGGGCCATTAGTTGCTACGCTTCTGCGAAAGGAGAGAAGTCTTCTTCTTCTTCTTGCCGCCTAGGACGGATTTGGGTCCGCCGTGACCTGGAGTGTGTAGGGCCATTGATAATCTCTTCTAAAATGTTGGATGTGGAGCAGTAGGCGGCGTGAAGGTCCCGCCATAGCGCGCGGTCCCCTTTGTAATTCTAACATCGTCGAAGTTGCCGTTTAGTTCCACATCGAATGCTGTGGCTACTCTACGACCAATTCGCAGTGGAGCGGTAGACGGATGGAATGCTGTAGCTGGACTAAGATCCGCACTGTCCTGGACCACCCCGTTTATATAGAATCGGACTATATTTAAAGCGTCTCTATCAGCGGCCATATGTATCCAGGTATTCAAGGGTGGTGAATAAGTAGGACTTGTCAAAGTGACTTCGGCCGCTCCGTCCGTCGAGTATAAGAATCTTAAGTCATTACTTGCTGTTTGCGCCAGCAAAAAACTACGTTCGTCTCCGATACTATCCCACATAGATATTATATCCGGGTTAGGGGGTCTTGAAACAAGATATACCCAGGCTTCTATAGTCCACGCTCCAGCCGCATCCGCACCTGTAAAATGGAAGTCGGAACTAGATGCTACGCTAGCAAACGAGGTGGATACATTAGTATTTGCTAAGCTCGCAGTACCAAATTTTACTATGGATGTGTCTATAGATGCCCCGGTCCCAACAGTTATTGAATGTCCTGAATTGCTTTTGTCTACAGGAGGATCCGTATCGAAAGGAGCTGAAAGGACTACATTAGTCCAGAATGGATCGGCTCCTCCGCCTCCCATGCAAGTGCTGCCTCTACGCCTAAACATTAGCGCCACCGTCTACGGTTATAAATTAGCAGGGTGACGGCGCTCGGTCTGACTACAATTGTGTTTGCCACCCAGCCTTCAGAGTCACTAAGAGCAAAGGCAGCTGGATCATCTGATGTAGCATTGAGTTCACGACGAGCCGAGCCAGTATTATTACTCGCATTGGCACCGGCCGCATTATTCGTATCCACCCCATTTAGATAATCTGTTGGGTATGTGTCAATAGTTTCATCATCATCACCAAAGCCAGTAACGGCAAACCACAGAGTATCCAAGGCTCCCCAGGTAGGTGTGAGGCTCGGCGAGTTTGGTGCATTTGTACTATCTTTGACTGCGACACCTGCCTCTACGCCAGCCAAGGCACCAAACCAATCTGTAACTTCATAAACTTGAATAGTCATGCCAGTATCAAGTCCTGTCACAACATCAACAGTGGTCCCGCCTTCGGTCCCGTCTGCCACTTTCAAGAAAACAGAGGTTCTATTTGCGACTTGCATATCAGTGAATAGCTCTGTCCATCCGGCCGGGGTCGTGGCGGTAGTAGTAGGACCAGCGCCACTCAGATTGCCACCGAAAGTACAGATCATCATCAATAAACTATTGGACGCCACTGATGATGGCATATCAACAAGATGCTCCGTTGCAATTACAGCAAATGCAGTTTCCGTTGGGGCCACTGTTTGTGGAAATGCCATTTTTAGCGTCCCCTCCTACGCCTATTCAACATCAATCCGCCAGCCGCCCCATCGGGCGACGCAAAGGCATTGCCGCCGTAGGTGTGGCCCGTAGCAGCCCGCCACTGGGCGTCCTTGTCCGAGATCGGGAGCTTACTGCGCATCCACGGCCTCGCGACCCCCATCACATTGGCTCGTTTCTCCAGACTATCTATGGCCATTACGCACCTGACGTCATCTCAGCTTCGACATAGTCCGACCCGTCATCCGTAATCAACTTCTTCGCGATGATGGTGCCCGCGTCGTTATTGATTTCGAGGGCGTCGGTACCGCTGGTCTGAACCGAGGTCTTGTTACGGAGGGCCATATACAGGAGCATCAGCGCCGTCCGTACGGTCGGGGTGGCTGTAGGCGCACCCTGTGAGAGCTCGGCGATGGACGTGTCGAGCGCACCATCGACCTCTGCATTAACCTCACCCTTCATCCCGGTGGACATCCCACCTAGGTCGGTGAGGCCGGCACCGGCTACACCAATATCGTCGGTGTCTGCCAAAATCAATACCGTCTCATCCTTGATGGTGGTCGCGTGGTCCCGGATGGCTCTCAGGCTGTCAGTTGTGTGGACATAATCTGACCAGTCAGCCGTTGCACCAGAATCGGTCAGCTTCGCAATGATCGAGTCGTCAACAACTTCATCAGCCACCGACGCAAAGACCAGATGATCAAGGCCATACGTGACAATTGAAGCATCGCACGCTGCATTGATGGCATCCGTTGCGTCTGCGCCCTCGATCTGCAAAGTATTAGCATCGACCTGGTTTGCCACTGTGAACGCGAACTTATCGGTGACAACCTTGACTGCCGCCGTATCTGTCTTGATTGCCCCCAGGCCGTCCGTACTTTGGGCCAGGTCCACTGCGGCAGCACTTCGGCCGATACTGAAGTAGGCCACGACCTCTCCGACAACCGAGACGCTGTCCACCTCCCCGGCCTCGATCACTACATGATAATTCTTACCAACCTCATAGCCATTACCGCTGGTCGCCACAATGGGGACCGCGTTTAGGCCAGCAATCGAGTTGAGCGTCTCAGTAACCCCCACACTGGTCTGGATTGGTGTGGCTGTAATGTCTTCGTAAATCGCTACAGTCGCCGCCGACAGCGTTCCCGGGATACCGGTCGCAAAGGCACGGGTCGTGAAGAAGACATGGATGGTCTCATCGAGTGGGAAATCGCCGTAATTCATCCTGCGAGCCCTCCTCCGGCCCCTATTATTCCGCCCATACTGATGAGCCCCCCGGCTCCGATAAGGCTTGACATGATACGACCGCCGGCTACCGCTGCCCCGCCCATGACCAAGTGTTGAATTTCAGGCGCGTAAAGATCCCAGCGGGTTTCGGGGGACCAAAGGCCGTAGACTTCACTAGGCGTTAACGCTCTGTCCCAGACACCAACATTAAGAATTGGCCCCTGCCACATGCGGTCTGTGGTGTGATTGATATTACCAATCGAAATAGTGGTTGTGTCAGTGGGGATTGTGGAAGCTACAGTAGTTGCCGCGAACTCAATTCCATCGAGATACCAATGAAGACCACTCGTACCCGTGGTTTGACGAACCGCCGCTAGTATATGAAATTCCCCATCGTCTAATCTTGTTGGATAAGCACCAGAAGCCGAACCCAAATTTGCATCTATAGCAAAATAGAATTCATCAGCCCCCGACCTGCCAAATAACCCCCATCCATTAGCGGCATTTCCAGCATCCGATTTATCTATAATCCGCCTTGGATTGGCAAAATCTCCCGCATCATCTTTCCTTAACCACACCGCAACAGAAAATTGCACCTTCCCAGCAAGTCCAAGAGGGTGTGCGCCAGCGATGGTCCCGAGTGTAATCCTATCGTTCGTAGCATCGCCAGAAAAGCTAGTGCCGCGTCCAAGAGTGCCATTAAACGGGGTAAGATCTGCGCTACTGTTGTCCTGCGTAATGCCCTGCAAGTTCCCCGTGAGGTCTATCGCGCCAATACCACTATGACCGAGATCAAAATAGCCAACCAAGCCACGAGTAAGAGGACTGGTACGGTTGAGAACAGGAATGCCGATAGGCCGTAGAAACGGACTCTGCGCCGGTTGCCTGAAGTAGGCCGAAGCCGCAGCAGCAGGCTGCGAGAAGCTGTAGGCTACGCGTGGAAAGGCGGGAGTTTGATAGAGATCCCAACGGGTTTCAGGATCAAAAAGAGCCTGGACTTCGTAATTGGTCAGTGCCCTGTCATGAATAAGGCAGTGGTAGATTTCTCCTATCCAAGAAAAACTGCCGGTGTTAAGAAAATCTCCGATTAAAGAATTTGTGGTCGTGGCATCAAAAGTGCCGTCAAAAGTGCTCTGGGTATTCTCTAGAACTCCATCTACATATATCCTGAGTTCCGTCTTAGGCATATCAATTACATAAGTAGCAAGGTGTGGCGCCCCATCGGTAATGTCTGTAGTGCCGAGAACGATCCTTTGAGTCCCCCCCGCTTCGTAAATTTGCCCAGCCAGAACGTCAGTAGAATCCTTATACATAGACCCCCTTACGCCGTTGTCCTGATTTTCGCCCATCAGCCCATCTGAGCTGCCGGTAGATGTTGTTCTAAACCAACAAGATAACGTTGCACCAGCGTCTTTATAAAGTTCGCCTATAATCCCCTCTGTAGCACCAGTAGAGATAACAATCCTATCGCCCTCAGCGAAAGTGCGCACAGGCCCATCTATTGTGGTTGTTAAAGTTGTTCCAGTTACTACAATATCACTGTTGGCATTCTCGGCGTAGTCCCTTACTCCACTATCGCCAAGAGGATACCACCGGCGCAAACCACGCGCCTGCGGACTATCACGATTTAGCCGTGGGATACCTTGCGGACGCAGTAATGCCATTACGAACGCCTATGCGTTGGTATAGTGGACGCCGACAGCATTTACGACCATCTCACCAGTGTCCAATACTGCATCGGTGCTGTTGTTATATCCGGTCAGGAAAAACTTCTGTGGCATGATTCCGCCAAACACCCTGGCAATGGACACCGGACCCCAGTTATAAGTCTGCTCGACATCTGCCGTCGTTGCCTCTGGCTTCACTACCGTCAGGAGGTTCATGTTGAGCGGATTGAACTCAACATCCACCGTCAATGATGCATCGCCGGGATTAAAGAGTTCATCAATACCGCCCGTGCCTGATGTAGCAGTACCTGTGGCGTATTTTGCCGAGACATAAATCTCGAAGGCGTCGGCTGCGAGAATGGTGCCCGTGGCTGTGTCGAAGTGAACCCGTCCACCGAGCAACACATCCACATAGAGATTAGTGGTGTTGTCAAACTCAGGCAGCGTAGCCCAAGCAGATGACGCCAGCGCATCCCAGTTGGTTGCAACAATGGCTTCATCTGATGCGTATGCGATCTTTAGAGTTGTCATGGCTATCCCCTCGCACTTCTAATAATGGTGTCTCTAACCGGTGTTCTTAGCCCCAGCTCTTGAGCTCTCGTGATGCTCTCAACCCTAGCTGTTTGCAAAGACGCCACCGTAAGTGATGCCCCACCAAACAAGGCAATCACAAACTGCTCATTGGCTGTGGCGAAGGGGTCGATGCCGTCTCTAGCACAGAACGCCAACCAATGGTTCCGCTGGTCCGCGGTGTTGCCAGAGCCGGTAGCCAGGGCCACAAACTCACTGGGGTTCGTCTGCTGGAACAGCTCGTCCCCCGTCATGCTGGTGAGATTACGCGTACGATAGGAAGTGTTGAGATCGTCGGCGGCTTCCTGGTCTGTCATGGAGACGTAGTCGCGCCCCAACGGATCAGAGAGAAGTTCTGTTCGTAAATCTGCCATTACATCACCAGCCTTGCATAGATGCGTACGTCGATATCGTTGGAGCTGCCACTAGCCGTAACAGGCCTAATCCACCGGGGGTTTTCGGCCACCAGTGCGCCTACAGGGGTGGTCAGGGACGCAGTCGAGATGGCCGTGCCGGTCTGGTCCGTGCAGGTGAAGAGGTTGGTCTGGTCGTTAGAGCCCTGGAGCAACACCGTTCCCGCCCCGATGGTGCCCGCGAACACAACGGTTTTGTCAGCGAACGCACCGGCCTCAATCCACTGGCCCGTGTCGTCGTCCCCCATGGTCTCCCATAGAATATCAAGAGCGAGGCCGTAGCTCTTGTCGAGCCGCTTATACCCGGCCCGCACTGTGTCATCGAATTTAATCTCTGCCATTATCTATATCCTATATGGGTCGTAGTCATGTTGTGCGAAGATTGTCTTGCTAGCCCGGCCTCCAGGGAGGATGTCGGGAGACAAGTCAATGGCATATGTGAGAGCTAGCGCATCTGCGATGTCCGGGCTATTTAGGCCCCGCTTCTTCAGCTCCACCTTCGCCTCCAGCTGTAACTTACCCGCCATGGTGTAACTATACTCACGCTGGGTTAGCTGGTCTCTAAGGTCTGGATCGTTGGGAAGGTAGAGCGTGGAGAGCGCGTCTCTAATGCCGCCCCACATCTCGTCCACTCGGTATTTGTAGGTGTCGTCAATGGCCTTGTTCCCAAAGTTCACATCAATGGGACTGTAACCTAGGTGTCGGAGTTGGTCCACGACTCCAGCACCCAACCCGCCGCCGTCGATGAACAATCCATTACACTTTCTGCCTAGCATTTGGAACTTCTGCAGCGTCTCAATGATTTTGCCCACCACTTGCACCGTGTCGAGCTGATAGTAGCGCTCATACGGGAAGGACCTGGCATCGTTCCCAAATCTGGGATAGATGACGGTGGCATCGTTTCCGAAGCGGGCCACATCCACTCCTACGATGAGAGGAGCATTCTGGTCGTCTCTAAACTTTGGACGCTCCATGGCCTCTTGAACCTGATCGCTCGACATGAACTGAACATCGCCCTGTGCGGGGAACTCTCCCTTCACCTTCACCTTAAAGAAGTCCGAGTCCTCGCTTCTATCCTCAGCCCACTCCTCAAAGAGGTCTTTATTCGTTATGTGGACGTCTCGGCTGTCTATGCTGCGGACGGTGTACCTATCTTTATACTTGCCGATGCAGTTTTCGAAGAACATCCCGGACTTACGGGTGGGATTGCCGAAGTCGAAAGACATTGGTTCGCCATCAGTGGCTCCACCTGCTCTAGCCTCCCATATAGCGTCGGGGATACCAGAAGCTTCGTCGAAGATGAAGAATGGTGTGGAATTTGCTGCATGCAATCCTTGAAAGGATTCAGCATTCTCTTCACGGCAGGTTTGAGCATCACAGCGCCAGGTCTCCCCTTCTTCCTTGTGGCTGAGGCCCATGGCCCCGCGTCCCGATGTGTACCGCCAGAGGTGACGGGTCATGGAGATGTTGTTCCACTTACCGAGCTCCGCCCAAGTCTTGGTCTTCAACTGCTCAGACGTATTGGCGGTGACCACCCCCTTGGCATAGGGCCGGGTATCTAGGATGTACTTAATAAGCCACGCAACCATCGCAGACTTGCCGATCCCATGGCCGCTCGCAGTGCTAAAGCGCATGGGGGCGACAGATCGGGTCCCGTCAAAGGCTCGGTCTCTAATCTGCTGGCCGAGTTCGTCGAGGAACTCACAGGCCCACTTGTCGGGGCCCCAGAGACAGTTGGGAAATCTTTCATGATAAGATGTAGGTAGGGGACAAACCTGGATGGACGGGTCGGTGCTCCAGGGGAAACACCACATAACGTAGGCTAGCGGGTCGTCATAAAAACCCAGCACCGCGTCCCCGATGAGCTCGTCAACTGACAGATTCTCTTTAGGGGCCGGCTCACCTGGTACATGATACATCTTATACCCTCCCCAGGTAGGTTAGCGCGGAGAACGCGCTCCAAATTTAACCCTCGATACGGCCAGTCGTACTAGCGACTCTCCGGCGAGCTTCCCAAAGACGCTCCTTTAGGTCCACCTCTCCAGTGATGTGCACCTTGTCGTCGTTCCAGCCGGACAGGCGCCCAATAATCTCCGCAGTTTTAAGGCGATCCGCTGTAGTGAACTTCATCCCGCTCTTCATCCCCACGACAGAGAGCATCTTACGATATTCCGCCGGGATCTCTTTGAGGGGCAACATCTTCCCCGCATCGTCCACGCACTCCGCAGGATCAAACTCTAGGTAGGCCCACAGCAGGTCGATTAGGTCTGCGGAGCTCCGTTTCTGTTTCTTCACTAAGTGTCTCCTCCGCTCATTAACTTCCTTGGCCACGGACGGGCGGCTCCAGAACTGACCGCTGTTCGTCATACAATAATTCTCGCTGTACCCAGCCTTCTTCAGAGCGTCCACCTTACCGAGGCCGTTCATCCGGTACCCTATGGCCCTTATCTGCTGTTCCGACAAAGATTTCATTATATGACCATCTTCTCTTCTTCATTACCTTCTTGGAGCGTTCTAACACCCCCCGACAAACTATATAGAGAAGAGAATACATACTCTCTCTAACCCCTTCTATATATATACCGGAGCAGGAAGGAATATGCGACAAACTATTTTCACTATTTCTCAACTATTTTTAGGAACCCAATGATATCAAGGAGATACGAGAATGACCCTCCACCCCCTTTGTTACCGTACGAACCGCCTTCCCCTCTCGAACCCCCCGGGGTACCCCCCAAGTCGCCCGGAAGACAGCACCACCCTATTCAC
>SDBT01002295.1_pt1 | contig 33982 bp, 29 predicted proteins | sample 2277101 | NCBI WGS metagenome assembly SDBT01 (sample SAMN10404973, study PRJNA504765) | marine sediment metagenome | isolation source: marine sediment core GS10_PC15, 103 cmbsf | place: Arctic Ocean: Southern Knipovich Ridge | collected 2010
GGAATTAAAATCAATCACGAAAACACGAAATAGGGAAAGCACGAAATTTTAATTTTTTTCGTGTCTTCGTAATTTCGTACTTTCGTGATGGAAAATCTTTTTCTTTTCCGGCCTGTCCCGCTTGCGGGATTTATTCGGGTTTGGTTGTTATTAGTTATAGGATTATGAAATTATCCATACCAGGACTGTGTTTTGTTACATCAGCGATTCCATTGGAGTTTGATACGGATGGTTGTAAAACATTTTTGCAACCCACTAAGGGGACTTATGGTGATCCTGAGCATGTGCTGGTTTTAACCAACATACATGTTCAAATGTTCGGTTTAAAGTCTGTTAAAGGCGTTTCCCTTTTTGATAACATAGCGGTCCCAGACGATTTTAATATTCCTGAAATCTATGACGGCACTCAAAACCTGACCGGTAGGAATATTTTGATTCTGATGTTGAATGGATGGGGTGATATGATTCTCATTCAGCCTGCATTTCAAGCTTTATATGAAAAGGCCGTCTCCTCATCGGAGCCCCCCAGAATCACCCTCGGTTGCAATTGGATAAACAATTTTCCTTATCCAGGTGTGCCTTTTATTCATGATGTACGGCCAAATATCCTGACCCTCAAAGAACTTAGCGAGTTTGATCTGTTCATTAATCTAATCCCTGCAAACCACCAAAGATCTGCCGGCAAATCGATGAAGGGCCTGTGTCTTGAAATCATGAAACTGAACGGAAAAGACAATAAAACCTTTTTGCCGTTAATCGTTCCGGATAATGGCAGGGTTTCAAGATTGCAACCGACACTTGAACAGATCAAAGAGAAAACCGGGAAAAAGTTGCTTTGCGTAAACTGGAAATCAAGATTTCAACATAAGAATGCCTCGCCAGTTTTTTTTTCTAACATCGTCAATCAACTGCGTGATAGATATCAAGCTTTAGTATTTAAAGATGCTGAAGTGGCAGAAGTCATGCAAAAAGAAATTGAAGCTTTGAACGCCCCCATAATAAATCTCTCATCCCATATCTCGGACTATCATGATACTGTTGCGGCCATCTCATTGGTCGACGCCTTCATATCAGTAGACACCGGGATTGTTCATGCCGCAGGGGCACTGGGCGTGCCGGGTGTGGCCCTGTTCGATCCGTTTCCTCCCGAAACTCACATTTCAGACTACCCTTCTGTAATTGGAATCAGAGTGCCGTTTGAGGGAAAAGCTTGCAGAGGCCCCTGCCTGGAAACACACCGAGGTTGTGCAGAAATCGATTTTTTGCCGGGTAAAACAAGCCCCTGTTTTCAAGTCATAACCCCTGAAGACGTTGGCGAGGCTTTTGAAAATGCGGTGAATATCTGACAAAATCGAAATATCAAGGTGGAATTCAAAAGTGACAAAATTTCAGCACATTCAGGATTAACTAGGCAAATTCTTCCCTTCATCAATCGGACATCCGAAAGATTGATTAATGTAACTATCCGCCATTCTAACAAAAAAGTACTTCAAAGAGCCTGGCACATCCTTTGCATATCTTTAAAGTTTATCTGAAAGTTGAATTAAACTTTTTAACCCTTTCGACCGATATATAAACAACAGTGATAACGTTCACCGTTAAAGAACGTTATCGGTTGACCGTTTTACGTTCACCGACGGACAACAGACAACAGACGACGGACAACAGACAACAGACAACGAATAATAAATAACGGTGAACAATAAATAACGGACAACGGAGAACGGAATATGGTGAACAAAATGGGATATAGAATTCAGGAAGTAAGTAATAAAATACAAGTTCCGCGATCAACTATCCGGTACTGGGAAACGGAGTTCCCGGATCTGATTAAACCTTCGAGAACCAATGGCGGGCAAAGAAGATATTCCAAGCAGGATATCAGCAATTTGCAGAAAATCAAAAATCTTCTTCATCATAAAAACAGAACCATTGATCAAGCAAGGATTATTCTTAAACAGGGCAATACTGATACAGGCAAGATTGACTGGCAAAATCAATCGATTCTTCTGACCGGTGGAACCGGATCCTTTGGCAAACATTTCTGCAAGATAATGCTCGAAAAATACCACCCGAAAGTCATAAGAATTTACAGTCGCGACGAACTGAAGCAGCATGAAATGCGGCAGAAATTCGGCGAAGAAAAATTGAGGTATTTCATCGGGGATGTGCGCGACGTTGACCGTCTGAAAAGGGCCATGGAAGGTGTAAATATTGTTGTCCATGCAGCAGCCTTGAAACAGGTCCCGTCCTGTGAATATAATCCTTTTGAGGCTGTGAAAACGAATATTTATGGCGCTCAAAATGTTATTGATGCCGCCATTGATACGGGTGTCAAAAAGGTGATCGCTTTAAGTAGCGATAAAGCTGTCAATCCGGTTAATCTTTATGGGGCCACAAAGCTTTGTTCTGACAAAATTATCATTCAGGGCAATTCCTATGCAGGACAAAAGAGGGCCCGATTTAGCTGTGTGCGTTATGGAAATGTCATCGGGAGCCGAGGAAGTGTAATTCCCTTGTTCATGCAACAAAAGAAAAAAGGAAGGATAACCATAACAGATGAACGAATGACGAGATTCTGGCTTACGCTCGATCAGGCGGTTGAGCTCGTGATCAATGCGTTTTGCCTCATGCAAGGGGGCGAAATATTTGTTCCCAAAATCCCGAGCATGAAAGTCACGGACCTGGCAAAGGCCGTAGCGCCCGAATGTGAGATTGAGGTTATCGGGATAAGACCGGGAGAAAAGCTCCACGAGCTTCTCATCACAGAAGAGGATGGGAGAAACACGGTGGTGTACAATGGCATGTATGTCATCATGCCAAACCGTTCGTGGTGGGAAAGGCAAAATTATAAGGCCGGCCAAAGGTTACCAGAGGGTTTTACATACACCAGCAATAACAATGGCGAGTGGCTGACCGTAGAGGATTTAAAGAAAATCATATATGGATCTGCCCCCCTGGAAGATGATCAGACCGCTAAATTGGCGACTACAATTCACCAATTAAATGAAAGGGTTATTTTGAATATGATAGATTCAGAGGAACATACGCCAGAAGCGCAGAGCGCAGAGAGCAGGGCGCAGAGAGCACAGAGAGGATAGAGCAGAGGGCAGAGGGCAGAACACAGAGGGCAGAGGGCAGAGGGCATAGGGCAGAGGGCATGGCGCAGAGGGCATAGGGCAGAGGGCATGGCGCAGAGGGCATAGGGCAGAGGGCATGGCGTAGAGGGCAGAGGGCAGAGCGCATAGGGCAGAGCACAGAGGGCATGGCGCAGAGCGCAGAGCGCATAGAGCAGAACGCGAAGAGGAAAGATGGCTAAGTTCAGGTTTCAGGATTTTGAGATATGGCAGATGGCGATTGAAATCGCTGATGAACTTTTTGATATTGCAGATGATCTTGAAAAGCGTAGGCTTTATAGATTTGCTGATCAACTTCGTGGCGCCGGCATGAGCATGTCAAACAATATTGCCGAAGGTTCTGGTTCCAGTTCCAACAAAGAGTTTAGCCAGTTTTTAAACATAGCTAGGCGTTCAACATTTGAAAATGCAAACATTGTAATACTTTTGAACAAACGTGGTCTAATAACAGACGAAAAACTTGAGCCATTACTTGACCAATTAGATCATCTGTGCCGAAAAATCACAAATTTTCAAAAAACCTTAAAATAAGAGACGCTCTGCGCTCTGCACCATACGCCATGCGCAGGGAGCATAGCACAGAGCGCAGAGGGAAGAGCGTGGAGAGGAAAGATGGCTAAGTTCAGGTTTCAGGATTTTGAGATACAGAAAGATAACCAATTTTCAAAAGTCCTTAAAATAGATGCAGAGCGCTATGCGCAGGGAGCATAGGGCAGAGAGCATAGCGCAGAGCATGGAGGTGGTTCGATAATATGCTGAATATTCGTCAAATTGCACATACTAATTTGAAATTAAAAATGCCCAAAGATCATGGCTCTTTTATTCCCTACGGGCGTCAGTGGATAGATGAAGATGACATTCGGGCTGTAGTAGAGGTTCTCCGTTCAGATTGGTTAACCACTGGGCCAAAGGTGGGTGAATTTGAAGAAGCCGTCGCGCAATTCGTGGGGGCGAAATATGCCGTTGCCGTCAACAGTGGAACAGCAGCTTTGCATGCTGCCATGTATGCCATCGGTATTGGACCGGGAGATGAGGTCATCCTGCCACCTATGACTTTTGTGGCTACCGCAAATGCTGTGGTGTTTCAGGGTGGAACTCCCGTTTTTGCGGATGTTGATCCAGATACGTTGCTTATCGATCCGAATGAAGCTGAGGCGAAAATTACACCAAAAACAAAGGCAATCGTTGCAGTAGACTATGCCGGTCATCCTTGCGACTACGATGGATTAAAAACCGTTGCTGCCAAGCACGGCTTGTTTCTGGTTGCCGATGCCTGTCATTCCCTTGGCGCCGAATACAAAGGGAAAAAAGTGGGTACACTTGCTAATCTAACTATATTCAGTTTTCACCCTGTAAAACATATTACGACAGGTGAGGGAGGAATGGTAACGACCGATAATCCGGAATTTGCCGAACGTATGCGCCTTTTCAGAAACCACGGAATCACCCGCGATCCATCGAAATTTGTTCCTTCAGATGAAGTCTCTGCACCCTCTGCGCTCTGCTCCATGCGCTCTGCTCAATGCGCTCTGCCATTTTATTACGAAATGCAAGATTTGGGTTATAATTATCGGATCACAGATATTCAGTGCGCTCTCGGTCTTTCTCAATTAAAAAAGCTTCCCGAATTTCTTCGGCGCCGTTGCGAGATCGCTGCCAAATACGACGAAGCCCTGGCCGATATCCCTGGAATCGAGCCCCTTGGCCTCCACGCCGACGTCTTACCTGCCGCGCAAAGCGCAAAGCGCGTGGCGCGTGGTGCATGGCGCAAAGCGCATGGCGAAGATCGCCCTCTGCTCTCCCCGCCCGCCTCGCCTTACGCCCTGCGCCCTGCGCCCTGCGCCCTGCGCTCTCTCCACAGTTATCACCTCTACGTGGTCAAAATTGATTTTAAAACACTTGGGATTGATCGAACAGCGCTCTTTACAAATTTGCGCGAGAGAGGCATCGGTGTAAATGTCCACTATATCCCCGTGCATATGCAGCCATTTTATCGAAAAAATATTGGCACAAAAGAGGGGTATTGCCCGATTGCGGAATCTGCTTACGAACAGATATTGTCGCTACCCATGTATCCTGCGTTGAGCAATACCGACGTAGAACGTGCCATTGAAGCCATTCAAGATATAAAAGGCCAAATAAAAAAAAGGGATAGATTATTGGTTGTGCCTGGTTAGACCATGAAAAATGCCATGAATATATTAACCATTATTCCTGCAAAGGGGACATCGACACGGCTCAAAAGGAAAAATGTAAGCCTTCTTGCCGGTAAACCCCTTATTGCTTATACCATAGAGACGGCAAAAGCTTCCGGGCTCTGCGGGGAAATCATGGTTTCCACTGAAGACCATGAAATTGCAGAGATCGCAAAAGGACTGGGCGCCGAGGTCCCCTTCATGCGGCCGGATTACCTGTCACATGACCCCTATGAAGTTGATGATGTCTGCCTCTACGTTTTAAAACAGTATGAGGAAATTGGCAGAACGTTTGATACTCTCATTATTCTCCTGCCCACGTCGCCCCTCTGTATTGTTAAAGATATCAAAGAAAGTATACGCATATTTCACGAAAACGACGGAAAATTCCTTATGTCGGTTTCAAAGATGGATCCCCACTACTATAATGCCCTTATTTTTGATGAAAAGAGGCTGAGACTGTCTCGAGTGTTTGCCGATGACCATTTTTCTAAGAAAATTAGGACCCCTATACCGGTTCGTTGTAACGGTGCTGTTACTATTGTAGATGTTAAGGCTTTTAAATCAGCCGGCACCTATTACGGTCAACCTCTTCTTGGCTATGAAATGCCCTGGGAAAGGTCAGTAGATGTTGATACAGAACAGGATCTTATGTTTGCTGAATGGTTAATAGAGAATCGTAAAAAGGGATAGTGCCCACATGTCAGGATAGTTGTCGCACCGTTTTTTCAAATTATGTGTGAGGAGGGGGTATAGTATAGCGTTAGTGCTATAGAGACCTTTGAAAAAGATTTTTTATATTTGAACAATGTTTTTCTAACTCTTATATCATAAATAAAATTTATTTTCTAATTTTCTGATATTGGGATAAGGAGGGATCATGACATCTTTTTCCACTGAAGAGGAATCCTTCTGGGCGGGTGAATTCGGAGATGAATATCTCAAACGCCCTAGAAAGAAAAATGGGGACCTGATACTTTTGGAACTGTTCTCTGGTATCCTGTCGCATACCCGTAATGTCTCGTCTGTCATAGAGTATGGAGCCAGCAAAGGTCGGAATCTCCTTGCCATTCGGCAACTCATTCCTTCGGTAGAAATCGCGGGGGTAGAAATAAATCAGAAGGCTTTCGAAGAATTAAGCAGAATCGAACACATAACCGCATTCCATGAATCCATACTGAGTTTCACCTCAGACAGAGTTAGAGATCTGGCCTTCACAATGGGGCTACTTATCCACATAAACCCAGAGAAGCTGCCCGTATTGTACGATTTGCTCTATGGGAGCTCCAGTCGCTATATCTGTATTGCCGAGTACTACAATCCCACACCCGTCGAAGTTGTATACAGGGGGCATCGGAACCGGCTTTTCAAACGGGATTTTGCCGCGGACCTCTTGGATCGTTTTAACGATTTACGATTGATAGAATACAGTTTCGTTTATCACAGGGATCCTAAAATTCCTCTGGACGATATCACTTGGTTTTTACTGGAAAAGAAATCATCCGGACAAAGTTGAGAAAATTCCATGGAATTTTTGCGACGCACCGACGCTGCTCAATTAGCAAAAAAATATAAGCTCATCGGATTCGGAGCCGGATCCCTCGGCGCACAAACTCAGCATTTTCTTGATGGCAAAATTTCATACTTCCTTGATAACGAAAAGGAAAAATGGGGTAAACGATGGGAAGGCGTCGTTCCCGTTGAACCGCCGTCAGTCCTTGATGAAGAAGACTTGTTATCAGCAATTATTATTGTTTGTTCTGAGCAATACAAAATAGTCGGTGAGCAGCTACAATTTCTGTATCCGAACATAAAACTCATGCGCACCCCGTTACTCAAGGAATACGAGATCTTTGACATTCTGCTCAACTGCTCGCAGATGCTTCTTGTTAGCGCCTACGGGGCAAACGGGGGCATATATCTCGTTAATGGGAGGACAGGGGGCTACCAGCAATTGACAAAGGGGTCTTTTAGGGGTCTACTCCTGCTTGGAGATCGGCTTATTGCCGCGACTGAAAAGGGAGAACTCTGGGAATTACAAACGCTTGTCCCCTTCTCCTATAGAACCAGATATACACCTGAAACCATCTGTCAGATGCATGGCCTTGCCTACTGGGAAAAAGACGATGTAATTATCGCTGCAGAAGCGGAATACGACAGCATATCCTTTTTTGATGCATCAACCTTTAAAAAAGTCGACCACTTTTCTATTACAGAAAAAGTCAGTTCGAGCAGAAGGGATAACTGCCACATCAATGATCTCCATGTAAGGGGCGATAGCCTCTTTATATCTCTCCTCTCACGGAGCGGTTGGTGGAAACAGGGTATTTATGACGGCTGCATCTGTGAACTTGACCTAAACACAAAAAAAGATATGGTGCCTGTTATTACCAATCTTCTTTTCCCTCATTCCATAAAGTTCATTGACGACAGCTTCTATATTCTAGAAGCGATGAACAGTAGGCTTCTTTCAGGAAGAAATGAAGTTATTCTCCAACTGAACGGCTTTATTCGCGGTCTTGACGGGAACCATCAGGTTCTCTATATCGGTCAGTCGCGAAACCGTCGCATAAAAGAAGCTGTGCGTTACCACAGTCCGGTTTCTATGGATAGCGGTATCTATGTTGTTAGCCCAGAGACAAAAGTATTCAGGTTTGTTAAGATGCCTGAAATGTGTGATATTTACAACATAATAGACCTGAGCCAGAAAGATTCAATTTTCTTAAAAGGGTTGAAAATTGAATAACCATCTTGATTCAACAATATTTTTTTTAAACAATGAAATAGATTTTTGTCGATTTATACATTCTAAAATAAACTTCAAAAACTATCCTCAACATATATACATAGAAAATACAAACGCGTGTAACTTGAAATGTATTATGTGTAGCCGTAATCAGATGAGTCGTAAAATTAGAACAATGACGCTGAATAATTTTGTTAAGATCATCAATAACTTGATTGAACTCAAGATATATCCCAGGCTAACTATAACTGGTTCAGGAGAACCCCTTCTAGATAGAAGTTTGATTGACAAAATTAGATATGCTAAAGAAAATCATTTTCATGTATCAATAATATCTAATGCTACACTTTTATCAGAAGAAAAGACTATCGCTTTGATTAAGTCAGGCCTTGATAGGATTCAATTCTCTTTTGATTCAATTAATAAGAAAACCTATGATAAAATTCGGATTCCAACGTCAGAAAATCGCAAAAGCTACTATGAATCCACTTTACGAAATATTGAGTTGTTTTTACTATTAAATAACAACCTTACGAAAAAGGTGTATGTGAGTATTTCTTCAGTTCAGATGGATCTAAATAGAAAAGAGGCAGAAAAGTTTAAAATGTTTTGGCATGAAAGAGGCGTAGATAATGTTTATTTACCTGAAGTAATGGTTCGTTCAGGAAAAGGCGGTGAAAATAGAGTAAATGATAAAAATGACAATCAACGCAATGAAATTAAGGCAAAGTGTGTATTACCATTTATTATAGCGAGCATTATGTCTGATGGCAATATTTCAATTTGTGGTCCGACTAAAGATGAACTTACTGTTGGAAATGTTTTAGAAAGTTCAATAGAAAATGTTTGGTTTGGCAAAGAATTTACAAACATTAGGGACTCCATCTTAAGAAAGGACAAAAAGTATTTATCATCACGAGGAATAATGTGTCATGAATGTGACGTATGGGAATATGGTAATTCTTTTGAAAATTATTTTGAATTTAACAAACTCCGCAATGAAAAGGTCATTAAATATATTTTATCGTGACTTTATTGAGGTTGGGCGATGATTAATAAAAAACTTTCGAGAAGTGAATTAAATCAAAATACTTACGAAACAATTTATTCATCTGGCAAAGAACTCTTAGAGTATCCCGATGAAATTCTGGTTTCTTATTTGTACAATACTTTTAAAAAGGATAACTCTATTAAGGATATTTTAGATATAGGCTTTGGGTCAGGAAGGCATGTGATACTTTTCGCTAAAGAAGAATATAAAGTGGCTGGCATAGAAACCTCTGAATCAGCTGTTTTATGTGCAAAGAAATGGTTAGAAAAGGAGAATTTAGAAGCAAATCTAAAAGTAGGCTCAAGTTACAAAGTTGACTTTAAAGACAATACTTTTGATGCATTGTTATGCTGGGGCGTTATTAATAGTGTTGTTGAAGATAAAAAACTGGATAAGTCAATGAAAGAAATCAAGAGAGTTTTAAGGCCTAACGGAAGATTGCTAATATCTTTGATGGCGCCAGAAGATGTAAAATTTAGAAATGCGGAACTCATTAAAGATAATATTTATCAAATTGGATATCAGTCAAACACGTATTATACAAGGTTTTGGAACAGAAAACAATCAGTCGAGTTTATAAAAAAATATTCTTTTAGAATGGAAAAAATTGGTTTTGTATTGAGAAATATGGACTTTGATGAGAATATACCAATAGCATATTATACTATTGCGGCGAGAAATGCAAAATGATATAATTGTTACTATATTATTATCTGATCAAAGCCTTAATAGCACTCTTTTTTTCACATAATGGTTATAAAAAATGGTTAGGGGTTTATAATGATCATAGCGTTTCTAAATCCTTGTATAAAAAGAAATGAAGTGGAAAATGACGGTGGGGACTTTTCATTTGGTATTTCAATTTTATCCGCTCATTTGAAAAGGGAAGGCTATGAAACTTCCTTGATACAAATTACGAAAGATTATTCAGAAGAAGATATAGAAAAAATACTATCAAATAATAAAGCCGAATTATATTGCTTCTATGTTTTATCTCACTATCTTGTTTTTATTAAGAAATGGATAAAAGCAATAAAAAAACATACCGATGCATTTGTAATTTGCGGAGGTGTTGCTGTAACAGTAAACCCCATGGATATTATTAAAATTGAGGGTATTGATGCAATAGGAATAGGAGAAGGCGACGAAGCTTTAGTTGAGCTGGCAAGTTCAATTAAATCAAACAAGATAGATCATGATATCAAAAATATATGGTTTAAATTGCCCGATGGAACTATAAAAAAGAATCCTTTGCGACCATTGCTTGGCGATATGGATAAATTGCCACATTATGATACGGAGATATTCGATATGGAAAATCTTAGAAGTATGACCTTAAGGCTTCCATATGTAGCTGTAATGGTGTCAAGAGGTTGCCCCTTCTCTTGTTATTATTGTTCGAATAATCATTTAAATAAAGCTTATAACGGATTGGGAAAGTATGTAAGGTTTATGAGGCCAGAGAGAGCTGTAGATGAAGTGTTGCACATGTTGAGAGCTTTAAATAAAAAAGCAATTGTTAATTTTGCTGACAATACTTTTGATACTTCAAAAAGATGGGTTATTGATTTTTGCAAGCTATATAAAGAAAAAGTACACGTTCCTTTCAGAGCTATGGGAAGAGTAGAAAAGTTAGATGACGATGTATGTTATGCCCTAAAAGAAGCTGGTTGTTTCAGATTTACAATTGGCATAGAGAGTGGTAGCGAACGGGTAAGATATAATTATCTGAACAGGAGAATGGCCAACAGTTCAATATTAAATGCTATGTCATTATTAAAAAAGCATCGAATTCAGATTTCTACATATAATATGTGTGGACTGCCATCGGAAACCAAAGAAGAAATGTTAGAAACAATAAAGTTAAATGCAAAAGGACAAACGGATTTTGCAACTTGTTCGATTTTCTGGCCATATAAAGGAACAAAACTATATGACATGACTGTCGGGATGGGGCTGATAAATAACAATCCCGAACTGGGTGCTGAATCAAAAAAATACATGAGTGTGTATGAAGGCTCCGTTCTTAACTTTCAAAAAGGAGAGCACGAACATATTCGATTCAATTCTAAATGGTTCTCAACCTTTGTATACCTGTACAGAATGATTTTCAGTTTCCATTCTGCTATTTCAATGGAGTTCGAGAGAATATTGGACAAGATCTATCTTTCAAGAAACATAGAGCAATTAGGGCCCTCAATAAAGAGATATGGCCTGAATAATTTGGAAAATCTCCTGTATAAGAACCTCGAAAAACCAGTAATTAAGATATTAAAACAGTGAAAAATATTCATATATCTCTGCCTTAGCCCTGAAATAGCAATTTTTCTAAAATCCAGGAAAAAATGTTGTTAGAGAACATTGAAAAAATAAAAGAATGCATCCATGTTGTCCAAGAATATGTTGAGGGCTATAATAGGTTCCCCATGCGGCATTATTCTTCCTTTGGGAAAGCTTTTACTGCTGCTAATCTTGTTTTTGAGCTGGGGAATATTTTCCGATTTCATTTCAATGGCAACAATATGTTCAATCCGTCGCTAATGCTTTTTTATTACAAAAACAGAAATCATGAACTCTATCAATACTATACGTTCTTTATTGAAGGCAAAGACTGTTCCCTTGAAACGCTGCCTCGGATGGTGAGGGAAAATCTCGAACTCTTCGTAGGTTCACATCTTGTTTCTCAAACCAGTGATGGATACAAGAGTAATTATCGTATTATTGAGTATGGTGGATTGTTTTTTGTCACAGATATGTATTCCCGCAACGAGAATATGGTCTGGCTGAGTTTAGACAGTCTTAATACAACGCGGCTTATTAAGAGAGTCCTAAAGAGTGAATTTAATCATTTGCGAAACACGAAGGGCATCAGGCTTCTTGATTTGTGCTGTGGTAGTGGGCTGGTAGGCTGTTATGTGGCAAAACTCTTTTCTTCTCAGTTGGAACAAATATGCGGAATGGATATCAATCCAAAAGCCATAGAGCTGGCGAGGCTCAACTGTATGCTGAACAACCTTGATATTAATGAATTTATTACAGCATCAGTCTATGAGTATACGTATAAAACCCAATTCGATGTTATCGTCTCGAACCCGGCATACGGGAGCAGTTCCTATGAAGCGCAGCGTCTGTGCCATTGGGGGGGTAAGACGGGTATCGAGCAGGTACTCAGCGTCTTCGAGCATATTGATTCAAATCTGTGCAGGGACGGCGTCTTTTTTGTTATGGCTGATACACCGGTTATCCATAATAAGCCTACGCTTTTTTGGGAACTGACAGGTCGTTATCAATCTCAATTTCAAGCGACTTATGAAGTCCTGTATAGCTACGAATCGTCCGTTATGAAGATTGCATCCTCTGCCACATGTGAAATCCCTATTGATAAGCGCCAAAGAGTATTCATATACGGCAGGCGTGCGACAGCGGGGACAGGAAACATTAATTATAAAGTAAGTAGATCCTACACTTTCTTTAATAAGTTCTGATTTCGTGGGCTTAAAGGTTGTGCCTTATGTGCGGAATATTCCTCTACTACAATCAAGAGTCAACAGGTCATGAGCTTGCTATCAACTATCAGATGATGTCTGCTTCCCTTGCCCACCGCGGACCCGATGCAATGGGAGTCACCGCAATCCCGGCTCGAAATCGTCCTTTTCTGGAAAAGACCGTAAAAATAGAGAAAAAAAGAGAAAATGAAAAATACTGTGCCATAACTGATGATTTTTTTCAGAATGCATGCGGGTTTGTCGGCCACCACAGGCTGGCAATTATTGATTTGGATTCAGTTTCAACACAGCCTTTTCTTGACTCTTCCTCCAAAGTTGCCCTTGCATATAATGGAGAAATTTATAATTATATCGAATTGCGCAGCGATCTTAAAAATCTAGGGTATAGTTTTTATACAAGTTCCGATACGGAAGTGGTTCTAAATGCATATTTTGAATGGGATACCGATTGCTTCAAGCGATTTAACGGTGATTTTGCGATCCTCATATACGATCACAGAAAAAAGTCAATTATCGGTGCTCGTGACAGATTCGGGGTTAAACCGCTCTACTTCCATCACATCAATAAGACTATTATGTTCTCATCCGAAGTAAAAGGGTTTATCCGTCTCCCTGGATACACACCCGCATTAAACGAAGAAGTTGCATACCACTATCTGGTTGCTGATTTTCCAACGCCTGATACGCTTAAAGAATCTTTTTTGAAAGATGTTTATTCCGTTCCTCCAGCTCACTGGTTTGAGGTTGATCTTAATTCTTTTGCTCTTACGTTTAGCAGGTACTGGGATATTGAGGAAAATAGCTTTAATGCTCAACAGATACTCTCCATTGATGAGGCCGTGAAAAGGTTTGACGCTCTTTTAGAGAACGCTGTTAAAATACGACTGCGTTCTGATGTCACGCTGGGATCATTTCTTTCAGGAGGCCTGGATTCTTCGTCAATTGTATGGCATGCCATAAAAGACGGAAATAAGATTCCGACATTTAGCAGCATCTTTCCCGGCTCACCGGTGGATGAATCGGAAAATATAAATGTTTTGGTAAAAGATTTTAATATCACCAACTACCAGCAGCAGATTTGTTTTGGTGATTTTGTTCAGGAATTTCCTTTTCTTGTGTTTTTGCAGGATGAACCTTTTCCTGCACTGAATGTTTACACACAGTATAAGAACTTTCAGCAGGCAAAAGATCACGGTGTGAAGGTAATACTCGATGGCTGTGGGGCAGACGAGTTTCTGGCTGGCTATGCAGACTATCGCCTTCTTGCAGCAGCGGACAGCGGTGACGATTCTTATCTTACCGACCCGGAAAAAAACCGCTTAAAACGGGTTAAGAGTTTATCAGCAAATAACCTTTGCGCATGGCTTAATGTCCATGAACACGAAGCAAGAATTGTTAGCTACATCAATCCTGATTTTCGCAAAGCGTATAGAGGGGACTCGTTGTCTATTGACCGTCCCATGGATCCTAACTATAAAAAGCAATTTATGGGATCTTATTTAAAAAACGGTCTCTTTCATTCAGCTACTGGGTCATGGATGAATAAATCAATCCCATGGGATAATCGGTATCTCGACCGGACCGGTATGTGGCTCGGCATCGAAGGGCGTGTACCTTTCCAGGATCACCGTCTTGTAGAATTTGTCTTTTCTCTGCCGCATGACTATATATATCGCGATGGTTTTTCAAAACATATTTTACGTTGCTCCATGAAGAATAGATTACCAGGATCCATTACCGGGTCCAGGAAAAAGGTGGGATTTGAGTTTCCTTTTACTGAACTCGTAGCAGACAACAGAACATTCAGGGACTTCTTTTATGATTTGACTGAACAACAGGATTTTAAAGAGTTCGATATTATTGACAGAGATAGGGTAGTAACAGAACTCAACAACATTAGGGATAAAAGAAGTAACAATTATAACCTCTGGAGAGTGTTTAATCTCTACCTCTGGTGCAGTTTATTTATTACCCAAGGCCAAGGAATAAAGGATAAATGTCATGAACTGGGGTAATGAAAAACAGCGGGATATGAAAGTAAAATTTCTTCTTGAACAATATGCCTTTCTCAAGGAGCCAAAGCCTGTGGTACCATATCTTCCGGATGCGATTGACATTGATATTTCAAATCGATGCAATATCCGATGCATATCCTGCTTTCACAGCATAAAAAAATTTAAACCCTTTAAGGACATGACACTCGATACCTTCAGAACAATACTTGACCAGGCCGAAGGTAAAGCTTCCACCATCACCATCGGTAATCACGGGGAACCTTTTCTTCACAAAGACGTCTTTACCATGATAAAAGAGATCAAAGAACGTGGTTTTTTTCTCAATCTGATCAACAACGGAACTCTTCTGACTCATGAGCGAGCTAAACAGGTGCTTGACATTGGTATTGACCGTCTGACTTTTTCACTTGATTCTGTCGATCCGGACATCTATCCCCAGTTACGTAAGGGTGCTCATCTGGATGTGACGCTTCGCAACATCCTTAATTTTCTGAAGCTTAACTTTGATCAAGGACTCAAGATATACGTTAATATATCAACTGTAAACACCAAGCTCTGTTTGAAGAGCAAAATAAATATTTTCGATTATTTCTCCAAATTACCAGCACATGTTGTCTATACCAGTACACTTTTGAACTTTCATGATCTGCTTCCCATCCGTGAAGAAACAAAATACTTCAGAGAATATAAGGATATAACTGCTCCTGAAAAGCTGCCTATTTGTCTGAATGGTTTTGATCGTCTCTTAATACGGCCTAATGGGAATTTGTCCCTCTGTGCCATTGACTGGGACTCGGTCCATGTGCTCGGCAATGTTCACGACGCTTCCTATACTGATCTCTGGAACAATGAAAAGGCTCAGGAATTCAGACGTGGTTTAATTGAAAAAGACTACCCTTCCATTGAGAGAAACGGTGTGCTCTGCTCCAAATGCGATGGAAAATGGATTCAGAACGTGTCCAAACGTCATGAAGATATTATTGCAACACTGGCTGGGAACCTGAAGGATACCAAAAAAGAACTGGATCGGAGGATCAATACTCAAGAACGGTATGAGTTTCTTCTTGAGGAACTGTCCAGGGTACAGTAAATTCGTGTAACGTATAATAAGGGGTCAAAAGTATGAGCTCTCTTGTATTGCTCGGAAGGGGACTAAATGAATCTGGTTGGGAACCAGCTGTGAATATCATCGAAGCGAAGGGCTATTGCTGCCAGATCGTTAAGAACCACGAGGAGATTGAGAGCAGCTTCGACCTGGGAGTTCTTCTTGGGTACAATAGAATCGTACCGAAGGATGTTCTCAGTATCCCAAGACTTGGCTTTATTCTGTTTCACTCAAGCGATCTTCCGAGGGGCCGAGGTTGGGCGCCTATTTATAACACAATCGTTTGTGGGCTGCCCCTAGTTCAAAGCTTGCTTTTCTCGGCTCCGGGTGTGGATACTGGCAACATCATTGCTAAAGCTAGGTATCCACTTCAGGGCAATGAAACAGAGCGTGAGGTCAGGTTAGTCGATGACTTGATGACCTTACGCTTGCTGGAGGAGTCGTTGAAACCACTTTTACGGGGAGAGATCACTGGAATTTTACAGAATGAGAATGAGGCAACTTGGTGGAGGCGTAGAACTCCCGAAAATTCGGTGGTAGATCTGAACAAACCATTGATTGAACTTATTGATTATTTAAGGGCTCTCCCAAAGTCGGCCCCGGCATTTTTCGATTACAAAGGCCGACGTTTTTATCTCACCATGGAACCCGCCGACGGCATAAGGGGGATCGATAAGAACAAGATAACTGTCGATCGGTTCTATTAAACTAAGGATAGCTCGTAGTGAAAAGATCGCTTTACGTTCCCAAATTTAAAAATGAGGTTGTCGCAGAGTACGCCGAAGCTAGCCGCAAAGCCACTGATTTTGAGAAAGCGAAGTGGGACAGTCAGGAAAGCATGGCAAATCGGTTCCGTCTCGGATTATCAGTTATTGAGTGGCGGTCTGTGAGGCGATGGCTTGACGTGGGCTGTGGTACAGGAATGTTCTTTACTTTTGCCGAAGATGCAGGCCACTGCTGTGAGGCGATGGTAGGGGTTGACATCACACCTGAAATCCTGATCCATTCGCGAAACCGCACGTATGCAAGCCCCGCCAATTTTTTTGAGGCAGATTTGGAAGCTATGCCTGGTCACCTCGTTGACTTTGACTTGGTCACGATAGTCGGTGTGTTACAACAGTGTGGTGCACCACTGGAACGTGCCCTGGCTGCTTGCATCGAAAGGCTGAGGCATGGCGGACAGTTTTTCCTGACGACCAAACACCTGGGCTGGAAAGCCTTCACCGACGGTTCGCTATCACCGGAGCCGAGCCACTCCTGGTTTGATTATGGCGAACTTGCAGGCATTATTCAGAACCTGGGGATTGAGATTGTTCGGCCTGGGGGCTTTTTGCCCCGAGAAGGAAAAATGGTTCTCCTTGAGCAGTCTCATACTCTGTATATACTTGGGAAAAAGCTGTCTTGAGCGAGTTATCCTTTGATCAATCGTTATGGGTTACTATCCGTGCCGATGCCGGACCGTCTTTAGGTTACGGACATGTTCGACGGACTCTCACTGTTGCTAATAGATTGCAGGCAATGACAGGTATGCAGGTCCGCTATCTTATGAAACCTGAGAGCGACTCAGCATTGGTACAAGCGTCAGGCTGTGACGTGATCCACCTGACTGATAATAGCAGCATCGGAAGCCTCATGGCGGCTATAAAGGCTACCGATGGCCCGCTGATCTTGGATACATATGCACTCACCAAAGATGACTTGGTGTGCCTACAGCAGGATAACTTTTGCACGGTAGTTTTCGACGACGGAAAACGACTGGAAAGCTACCCCGCAAATGTTGTAATAGACTACGCACCTGGCGCCGCACAACTGCCTTACCACGGCCTGACAACAACCTGCTTTTGCCTGGGCCCTGCTTATTTTCCCTTACACCGTGAGTTTCTGGCTCAACAAGCGCATCGGAATCGCCGACGTCCGATCCAGAGTGTGGTCATCACTTTCGGTGGCAGCGATCCTGATGACGAGACAGCTCGTATTGTAAAGCTTTTCTCTCAGCACTCGCATCCTTGGAAAGTAAAAGCGATCCTGGGGCCAGGGTACACAGGGCGAGCTGAGGAGGTAGCCTTGCCCGATGGATCGGTCGAATTGCGGCGCAACGTCGCTGATATGGCTCAGGTGCTTGCAGCGGCAGACCTTGCTATCTCCGGCGCTGGCGGTACGGCATTGGAACTTGCTTACTTGGGAATTCCGGGATTGCTCCTGGTGCTGTCAGAGGACCAACAATGCATTGCTTCCGACTTAGCGGAAGTCGATGCAGCTATTAACCTGGGATGGTTCAAGCATGTAACTGACCATGATATCTGGCATACGATAGAACAGGTCGCTGCTGATTCAATGCGCTTAAACGGAATGAGTGCTGCCGGGCAGCGTTTGGTGGACGGTCAAGGAGCGAAGCGGATAGCTCGCGCTATTATTGACGCTTGGTCAAGACATCAGGCTATCTTTACAGATAGAGCAGAGAAAGGTCAAAACTGGAGTAGGCATGGTATTTGAGATATCAGATAAGGCAATTTGGGTAGACAGCGAGGTCCATTTGCTGCCGCCTGAGTGGTGCCAATCAAACTATTATCCCCCTGCTGAAGAAACAGTAATGAGACGCGTAATCTACAATCATCCGGAAAGGGAAATGGCTCTATCCCGAGCCAGTGTCGAAGGATTGCTGGCCGAGATGGAAAACGCCGGCATCGACAGAGCGGTTATCATGGGTATGCCGTGGCAGAATCCCGCGTTGTGCTGGAAAAACAACGACTACATTGCTGAGGTGGTCGAGAGGTACCCCCAGAAATTTATCGGTGTGGGTATCTTGCCCCACCCACGGCGGGAGGATGCAGTACTATCGGTAGGACGAATAGCGGAAGAATACGGATTCAAAGGGGCCAAGGTCATTCCGTCCTGGCACGGATACGGACTGAACGACTCAGAATTCGAATCCGTCTTGACGCGGATGATAGAGCTAAATTTGATATTAGTTCCGCATACTGACCAACTCTTTGTCGACCCGCAAAAGGCGGACAGCCCGTACCGCCTTTTGCAGGTTGCCAGAAAGTTCCCGGAACTGAAAATCCTTGCCCCGCATTTGGGCGGGCTGCTGTGCTTGTATGCTTTGCACCCCCCGATTAAAGGTGCACTGAAAAACATCCTTTTCGTCACGTCCCTGCCTACTACCATGAAGATGGTTGCCTTTGCTGTGCAATCCGTAGGTGCCGGGAAGGTGGCCTTCGGCACGGATTTTCCGTTCAACGCAGCACACGATCAGGCGACTGTCCGTCGCGAACTTGAGGCACTCTCTTTTTCTGAGCAGGAACTCTCGCTGATTGCCGGGAAAAATATTCTGCAATTTCTGGAGTTGGAAGAATGAGAGTAATTACCGGACACCAGCCCGTCTATCTCCCTTGGCTGGGGCTGTTTCACAAAATTTCACTCGCCGACGTGTTCATCTTTATGGACGATGTCCGCTACCTGGAACAAGATTGGAACAATCGCAATAAAATCAAAGGACAACACGGCTCCTTCTGGTTGACTGTTCCGGTCAAGCTCAAGAACTCGGGATCGCTCCTCCTGAAGGACATCGTGGTCGACTCCGGTGGGTGGGGTGGAAAGAAACATTGGCAGATCAGGCATTGGAAAAGCATTCAGTCTTGCTATGCCAAGACGCCGTATTGGGAAGAATATGCTCCTTTTTTCGAGAAACTATACACCAAACGGCCATGGAAATGGCTTTCGGAACTTAATGAGGCTGTGCTTCAGTATCTGTTGAGGATCCTTGGAGTCGAGGTGGAAATCGTCAAAGCCAGTGAGTACGGTTTTCAAGGTTACAAATCCGGTATGGTGTTGGATCACTGCCGCAAGCTGGATGCCAACCTGTGTGTTTTGGGGATGCTCGGACGTGATTATATTAAGGAGGAAAATTTCCTCCGGGAGGGCATTTCCATCTACTACCAGGACTATAAACACCCGTGCTATGAGCAGCGCTTTGGCGAGTTTCTCTCCCATTTATCTGTGGTGGACCTCCTTTTCAACTGTGGACCTGCCAGTGGCGAGATTCTGCTGTCAGGCAATGTCAGCAAGGCCGACCTGACTGATGCGGACAGTGAGTTGGGTGGTGCCGGAGTCATCGAGTATGAGAACTGACGACATGGGTTATATGGAAACCACATTCAGGATAGGTAACCGCCTCCTGAAGCCGGGGAGCATTCCGTATGTAGTGGCGGAGATCGGAGTAAACCACAACGGTGATCTATCTTTGGCGAAAAAGACGATAGACGCGGCGGTCGAAGCCGGCGCGGACACTGTCAAGTTCCAGGCCTTCCGCGCTGAAGAGTTCATGGCCGACCACGAGATGGCCTATGAGTACGAGTCGGGCGGCAAACGAGTGAGCGAGTCGATGTACGAGATGTTCAAGAGACTTGAGCTGCCCGAGATCTGGCACGCGGAGCTACAAGCATACGCTCACGCAAATGGCCTTGAATTCTTGTCGTCTGCAGCCGATCCAACATCAGCAGATCTACTGATAGCCTTGGGAACCCCGGCACTGAAAATAGCTTCAGAAGACTTGATCAATCTGCCACTTCTGGAATACGTGGCAGAACGGCGTGTGCCGGTGATTCTTTCCACGGGGATGGCCGATCAGACAGAGATAGACCAGGCAGTTACTATCTTGCGAAAGGGCGGCTGTACGAATCTACTGCTGTTGCATTGCGTTTCGCTCTACCCTACACCGGACGAGGAAGTAAACTTGTTACGTATGACCAATCTCCGCGATAGGTATGGAACATTGGTGGGATTCTCGGATCACACTTTGGGTTGTGAGGCCACAATTGCAGCCGTAGCTTTGGGTGCAGTACTGATTGAGAAACATTTTACGCTCGACCGCACTCTGCCAGGACCTGACCATGCCTTGTCTTCCGACCCAGCCGAACTGGCTGAGATAGTGGCCGGTGTGCGTAAGGTGGTGAAACAACTGGGTTCGCCTGATCTCATGCCGTCGCGTGGTGAACAGGCAGCCCGCCGGCAGTTCCGGCGCAGTGTTGTCGCTGCAGTTGATATTGCCAAGGGTACGATCATTACGCAGGAGATGTTATGTCTGAGGCGACCGGGCGATGGAATTCCGCCGCGCGAACTTGATGCTTTGGTTGGAAAACGTGCCCGTCGCTGCTTTGAGATAAACGGGCAACTTCAGTGGGATGGAGTAGAATGAGCACACAATCACCCACATTGATAATTACCGCTCATCCTGATGACGAAGTCCTCGGCTGTGGCGGCGCCATCGCCCGGCTGGCCCGAGAGGGACACGACGTTTACATCGCAATCCTGGGCGAAGGGATCACGTCCCGCTATCAACATCGAGTGCAGGCCGATCAGTCGCTGGTCAAAGGGCTTCACGCCCGTAGCCGGCAGGTGACGGAGTTGCTGGGGGCGAAGGATCTTTTGCTGTATAGTCTGCCGGACAACCGCTTTGACACCGTGCCGTTGCTGGATGTGGTCAAGATCATAGAGGAAATGGTAAAGCGCGTGCGGCCACAGGTCATCTATACCCACCACGGGGGCGATCTTAATATCGATCATGTAATCACACACCGCGCGGTTATGACAGCCACCCGCCCTGAAGAAAACTGCCCTGTAAAAGAAATCTATGCTTTCGAGGTGCCATCCTCCACCGAGTGGGCATTTGGACAATTCCAGCCCGCTTTTCGGCCCAACGTTTTTGTGGACATCAGCAAGACATTGGAAACCAAAATTAGGGCTATGGAACTCTACAAGAGTGAAGTCCGCGCTTTTCCCCATCCCCGCTCGCCCGAGGCCCTGCGAGCGATTGCCCATCGCTGGGGGAGTGTGGTGGGATTGGAGGTCGCAGAGGCTTTTGCGTTGGTTCGGTTTATCAGGTAGATTATTTTAGAAAGTGTACCGGGATGATAACATCTCTGAAAAACATCTCTGAATCCGCCTGGTGGAGAATACAAAAATAAGGAAATACACTCTATGAATAAAACAGCCCCAAAAATCTACTGGGTACTACAAGACAATCAGGTCACCACTTCTCTTGTTGAGTTCCTGAAGTTGACAAAACAAAGAATAAAAGAGGTCTCTTTTGAAGTCAAGATACCAGCAGAGGATAAAGGTGCCCTGAAAATGAGCAAGGGCTTGAATCCAACCACGTTTCAAGTGATTGCTCACAGGGCGGAAAGCTCGCTAGAAAATCTTATCAGAAAGAGAGATGCAATAGGTGAAGTAGAATACTCTGAAGGTCTCTTTTTATGGCGGGCTTTACTCGCTGATGACTTAGGGGGCAAGGCACTAGGCAAGGTGTCCTTGCAGGTGCCCCCTGATCCCCGGGTAAGATGCGTCATAATTCAAATCCCTTCCCCGTTAATGTCAAATATTCAGAGAGAATATATATATCACGCCTGGACCCTTTGGGCACGAGAGAGAGGTATCCCGGTCATCGGCTACGAATTCATGCCTCTTGATATCCGGTGGACCCTGGCCCCGTCCCTTCTTGACGGTATCATCACAACAAGTGAGCGGTCCCATGCTCATCTCTCTATCAGATGCGGGGAAATGCCTTCGCAGATTTGGCTCCTTCCACGATTTGAGGCCTGTTCATTTTCTCCTGCCGGTCCGCTCTTTTGGAGACAGGACCTTGGAATCGCCTATAAATATCGTGCTATATACAAAATACCCAGGGAAAGGACTGTTCTCTATATTCCCCATAATGTGATGATGGTTTATGAATACCAAGCCATTATGAAAAAACTGACCGAGATCGGAGACAGACTTCACATCATGCTCGCTACCGGAAAAAGTCAGGTGAGAGGCACCCATACACACTCTCAAATCATAGAAAAGATCTGTCAAAAAGAACTTGATCATTTTGCATCATATTCATTTCACGACTTGGACTTGATCTGGGATATACCAACGGCTGATGGTTTGGTTGCTGCCAGTACCTGTTATCAATCCTGCGTCTCCTCGGCCCTCGGGATCCCGACAATCATCTATGATTATGTGGTCCCTGCCGGAGTAAATGGCTATCAGAAAACCGTTAATGGCCTTTCCGACCTGATGGTTGAGATCGAAAGGATTGTTGACTCTCATAGCAAGGTGACAGAATTAAAGGACGTGATTTCGGAGGTATTGGCCTGGTAATGAAAACGTCTCGGAAATTCTACAACTTATTGAAAGTATAGGGAGTTGTTGAGGCTTGGATTCCTGGTTCGCATCTGGAATAATGGAATGGTGGAATAATGGAATGGTGGAATAATGGAATAGTGGAATAATGGAATGGTGGAATAATGGATAGTGGAATAATGGAATAGTGGAATAGTGGAATAATGGGTTTTAGCAACATAAGACATTATTCTTATTGTTATCCCAATATTCCATTATCCAAGCTTATTGAGATTGAAGGTTGTCTTGCCACTGTTTATCTTTTTGCTTCTTTTGAAGAGACTCAATCAGCTTTAGTAATGCATTTTCAACCTTATAGTGGAGCTGGTCTAACTTTTCGTATTCCTTGTCCGTGATTTGACTGGCTTGCTTGAAACTAACATAGCAAGAATGAAATTCTCCACAGGAACCAAGTGCAATATTTAGATAATTTAAGTACTCTTTCAGGCTGCGCCTACAGTAACCTTCTGAGATGTTCCTTGAGATGCTGTGGGCGGCATCGATGGAGTTAGCGGCGATCTTCTTGAGTTCAAATGGAAAGTCGGTAAGTATTTTACAGGCCAAGACGTAAAGGGAAATCGCGTCTTGCCACACCCTGAGTTTCTTAAACCCTCTATTGATGTTTTTTCGATCCATGACGTGCTTATTTCACAAATCGTGTTATTGTTCAACAACATAGAAGATAAACCCAATATTCCAGCGTTCCAACATTCCATTATTCCAATGGTGAGCGGAGCGAACTAAGTTTACAAATGTGTTTTTGGATGTTGAAACCATAGGAGGACCTGTGAACAGTTTTTGGCAAGGAAAAAAGATCGTGGCCTATATTGCTCTAAAGCACCATACCCGCTTTATCATACCCATTATGGAAAACCTGGCGGAAAAGGGAGCGGATGTGATGTATGTGGTTGGTCAGGGAGAAAATCCACAAGAAATCACCGCTATTGATATGGGGTTGAAATATACGCATGTGTTCGACTATGTGGACGATTCGGATATGGACGATGTGCGCAGGAATTATCGTATCCAACAAGATTCTATAGGGGCGGCACTCAGAAGAGATTTCGTATTATCCATCACGGCAGTGACTATCATTGATAGGAAGCTCTGGTCATCTGCTAAAGAATACATTGGATTTAGAAATCTCTTTCCAAAAGAAAAGCCGGATCTGTGCCTTGCCCTGCACGAGCAAACTCGCTGGGGCAAAATGCTTGGTTTTTGGGCAAAAAAGCACCATGTGCCCTATATCACGTTTCAGGAAGGACTTTATTACGTCAATGACATTCTGGGACATGTGATGTATAGCACGCTCTGTTTAGTATGGGGAGAAATGACTCGAAAGAAACTTACTGGATTTGAAGCGCCGACCGACAGAGTCATTCCAGTAGGGAATACCCATCTCGTCGAGGAAATAAGGCAACTCCAGGAAGGTAACATTCGGGGGAAAAAACGTCGTCAATACAAGTGTGATCAAACCGTTGTTGTCCTCTTGCTAATATCAACAACCCTGCCGCCTTTAACTGAAATGATGCCGTTTTTTGATCTGTTTACGAGACGAAAAGATATACGTCTATTCATCAAATGGCATCCTGTCGCCAGAAAAACTGACATAGAGAACTGGATCGAATCCGTCCCGAAAGCTGTTAGAGCAAAGATCGTCAGCATCCATGGAGAAGAAAGCACCTATGACCTCATGGCCATGAGTGATCTATGTGTTCTGACAACACCCAGCACAACCGGGCTCGAGGCGCTTGCCATTGGAAGACCGCTTGTAGAACTGCGATTGAATACCTTTTCTGAAACACCGTACTCTTCCGTTGCAAAAGGAGCTGCCGCATCCTTCACGCCCGTCGAACTTGCCAGGGCCCTGGAAAACAATACTGATTTTGCCGGGCTAATCAGCAGACAGGCGGTTGAGGCTTATCTAAAAGAAGAGCTTTTCGATACCCAAGGGGTTGTCGAGCGAATAGTAGAGATTGCGAAAAGGTTGATCACGGCCAGACAAGATGCTCCCCCCTCCGGGATAAAACCGCAGTCTGAAACGAGTATGGATTGGACCATTGTTGTGCCTGTGCCTAAAGACGCGGAAGTACTGCTGGCTCAGCTTGAAGCCGTGGCAGCTCATTCAGAAGGCCAGGGGGTTTATGAGGTCTCTCTCCTGGAGCCGGAAGATCTGACCGAAGATGTGCTGGAAATTCTCCGGGGTTTGGGTGGTGATATAAATAGAATCAGAATTCCCCCGGGCACATCTCTGGCCGAAGTGATGAACAAGGCCGCGCAGCAGGCTCGTGGCAGGACAATGCTCTTTTTAGGGCCGGGGGTTTCACCTATGGAGAATTGGCTGGCCCACCTTGGGCAAGCAATTGAAAATTATGGCACAAAAAGACTGTTGGGGGGCCGCATCGAAAACCTTTTCGGCAGTCTTGTTCATGCGGGGATGGTATTGAACCCAAACAACTCACCAATTCCTGCCTACCAGAATCTGGATGCCGACTTTCCTAAGGCCATTAAAGAGCGTTCTTTTCAGATACTGGATCATTTCATTGCCGTGCACCGGAATTTTTTCCTTGAATTAGGCGGATTTTGGGATAAAAGCGGTGGATATGTCTTTATGGATTTGGGCCTGAGAGCAAAGGAATATACGGGTGACATGGACGTGGCCATGTATCTGCCGGATGTTCGCTTTGTTCAACTTGACCAACAAGCGCTTTCAATTGATACTGATCAGGACGCCGCCATCCACTTTTATGGTCGTTGGCACGGAGTCTTGTGGGATAATGAAGATAAGCTGTATGCCGAAGACGGTATTTCCAGGATGGAAGTGGGAAGGGCGCTGATGGAAAGGCTCGCTCGCCTGGTACCCAAAGAGGCTCAGCTCTGATTTGGGATAAGTTGCCCGGATTTGGCGTTTTAAAATGAGCCGGATAAGTAAACAGCATTGTAATGCAAAAAGATCAGAAGGTTAGAAGTCGGAGATCAGAGGTCAGAGGTCAGAGGGCAGAGGTCAGAGATCGGAGGTCAGAGGTCAGAGGTCGGAGATCGGAGATCAGAAGGCTGAAGGATAGAAGGTGAGAAGGTTAGAAGGTGAGTTTAAAAACAAAACTTCTCAGCGTTCATTTCCATTGAATTTAACATTGCAATCAATTGCTCGTATTCATTATCAAGTTTATCGAAAACATCTTGCTTGATGTAGTGACAGGCAGGGGCGGCAAATCCATAATGATCGGCATAGGATACTGAAAGAGGTCTTGTCTTAGTGGAAAAGCGACTTATAATTTCTTTCATCGGCAAACCACAACCAGTTTGCTTTATTCATTACCATATGATGAAGTGCGCTGGGGTGATGATTACAACTGCGGTTCAAGCGAACCAACACGGATTTTACAGACTGATAAATAACGGAAAGATAGACCCGCATATACTTGCACAGAAGGGTCTGATGGTTTTGGGTAATTTATCCTGCTCCGTAAGATCTAATTATGAGACCTTCTTTAATAGATTTGGAAAATACAAGTCTAGCAAAATACCTTTTTTTTATTCCTTTCACGGATTAGACATTCCATTCCCTCTCCCCTTCCTTCCAGAGTATTCACACTTCCCATTGATTACTTGCACAATCTTGCGAGAACCAACTTCAAGATTCAAGTCCCTCATTAAATACCAGTTTCGGCGTGGAACTCTCAAGAGCAAAGAAGACCTGCTGGAAAACATCAGAACCAATATTCCCACCTACGACAACTATATGACCCGTTATTTCTCAAGCATCAAGAATGATGAAGTTGGATGTGATGACCTGGCGTCAGCGCAAGAAAACCTCAAAGGTGTTGATTTGGTCATCAACCAGACCAACAGAAGTACAATTGATAACTTCATTTCTTGCGTGCTGACTGCCTATCAGTTGCCGAACGTCCTGTCCCCTGCAAGAATTAACATCAGCGAGCAATCCGACCTTCCAAGTGATGTGGAAGAGAGTTTTCTGGATAACCTCGCAGAGCAATATATCCAACTGGATAGGAAGCTCTATGAGACAGCGATTTTTAAGGAGAATGTCTCAGGAGTTTTCAATCTGGCACTTGCGGGTAGAGATGTTGTCTCGACAAAAAATCTGCATCCTCTTACTTGTGTGCTTGAATCACTTGAAGAAAAAGGTAAAAACTTATCAACTCAGGTTTCTTTTTTTTGGACCAACGAACTCATCAAAACACCTTGAAAACATGAGTTTTTACTGGCATTTTCTTGTACGGGCGTTATCCATTCTATCAATACCCCAGTATGACTCTGGGCGCTCATTTTCTGTATCAACCAGTCAAGCCCCCGCTTGTTTTATTAAAGGGTAAATCTCAGGGTAAAATCGTTGTTCTTAGTAATAGTATAAGAATGTTATATGTGATTTCCCCATCCCACTTGTCAACTGCAACCAGTATTATCATCATCAGAGACCACTGGATTTGATGCTGTCCATATGTTTGGAAAGTTGTTTTTGGAAGCAATTGATGCTGGAATGTCAATGATGCTACCCAAAGAGGCTCAGCTCTGATTGGGAATAGGTTGCCCGGATTTGGCAAAACGTTTTAAGAGGAAACTTTTTCGTAACTTCAAATAGCTGCATTGCCGCATCAAAAGCCCGCCGGTAGACTTCAAGATCCCGAAAATGACGTATGCTCTTTTTTCTCTCCAAACGTTCTTCTTTTCTCATTTTCTCATCCTCTTACCCTCTTACCCTCTTACCCTCTCACCATCTCATCTTCTAATTTTCTAATCTTCTCACTTTCTAATCTCCTCACCCTCTCACCTTCTATCCCTCTTACCTTCAATCTTCAATACCTAATACCCAATACTCGGCCTCGTTCCCTTTATGGAATTAAGCATCGTTGTGATGCAAGAAGATCAGAAGATCAGAGGTCGGAGATCAGAGGTCGGAGGTCGGAGATCAGAAGGTTAGAAGTCGGAGATCAGAGGTCAGAGGTCGGAGATCGGAGGTCGGAGATTAGAGGTCGGAGGTCGGAGGTCAGAGGTCGGAGGTCAGAGGTCGGAGGTCAGAGGGCAGAGGTCAGAGGGCAGAGGTCGGAGATCAGAAGGCTGAAGGATAGAAAGTGAGAAGATTAGAAGATGAGAAACGGAGAAGATTAGAAGATTAGAAGCTGAAAGGTGAAAGATAGAAGAAGCTCAAAGCTGAAAACATAAATCTCTAACAGAAAGGCCCCGGGAAATTTTCCGGGGCCTTTTTTAATCCACAGATTACCCCGGTACCATCCTCCGGAGGCGGATAAATCTGCCGGCTTGTCCCGGTCTTTCCACGGGGAGCTATCCCAGTACCATCTCCCGGAGCTATGGGGCCCCGATAGCGGGATCTACGCTTCGCTTCGACAGGCGGGGCAGACGGGGCAGACGGGGCAGGCGCAGATAACAATCAAGTATCAAGGACGTAGCCGTCAAGCTAAAAGGCTATGAACGTCGAACACCTGCCTGCCATGCATCTCAAACGATGGTGGTATGATCATTGTCACCGGGCCGAGACACCAGGACATTCTACCAAGACCACCCAAAGGCATTGCGGGCAGGTCGAACGTCCAACTCGCCACAGGCGAGCAAGCACTTGTCCGCCTCCGGATCGAATAATGAATGAAAGGAAAAGGACGGATGAACATCGAATGATGAATAAAAAAAACGAATGAAATTAAATTGCAGAGCAAAGCGACATCATTATTCGATGTTCGACGTTGGACGTTCGATGTTCGATGTTCAGTCTGTTTGACTCTCTTACCAGAAAAGCAACCAATTCCAAACTTTGTGAAAAATTTATTTAAGTTTAGGAACGTAAATTCCGATAGTAATGAGTAACGGAAACACGAACACTAAAACACGGGCAAAAAAGGAGGTGCAAAAGAAGGACACCCAACTGGCAATCCATTTAATTAGACAACTTATTAATCAAACATTAATTAAACAACCTGCCGGCAAGGAAGCCGGCAAAAAACAAACCAAAATTCAAGGAGGAATAAAACTATGGCACTTACAATTAACACCAATGTTGCGGCCCTGAACGCCCAGAGAAACCTGGGAATAACACAGGGTATGTTAAACAGATCCTTGCAGAGGCTTTCATCCGGCCTTCGCATCAACAGCGCCAAGGACGACGCGGCAGGGCTTGCAATTTCCACCAGGATGACCTCGCAGGTTCGCGGCTTAAATATGGCGGCCAGAAATGCCAATGACGGCATTTCGTTGGCACAGACGGCTGAGGGTGCCCTGAAGGAGAGTGGCAATATCCTGCAGAGAATGCGTGAGTTGTCAGTGCAGGCAGCCAATGACACCAACAGTTCCTCTGATCGTGCGTCCATCCAAACAGAGGTTGCCCAGCTGCAGGCTGAGTTGAACCGGATCGCTGATCAGACCACCTTTAACAGCAAGGCCCTGCTGGATGGCACTTTTGCGGCCCAGAAATTCCATGTTGGTTCAGAGGCCAATGAGACTATCAGTATTTCCATTGGGGCGGCCCGGGCCACCACCATGGGTGCGCAGCAGATAAGTGGAACGGACACAGAGGATCATGTCGGTACCGCTCTTGCGGCGATTGCTACTGCCACGACCGTCACCAATGGTGTGGCAGCTGATACCCTTTCTATCGCTGGAGGACTAGGGATATCAACAGCGACGGTTAATCAGCATGATTCTGCCGCAGAGATTGCTTCGGGGATAAATGGTATAACGGGTGATACTGGTGTAAGCGCTTCGGCAAGTAACACTGTTGATATCACCAGCGTCGCAGTCGGCACAATCACTTTCACCTTGACAGCGGAGCAATCCCAATCAGTAATTGGTTCTGCGGCAACTATTACTGCAGTTATTACTGACGCCAATGATCTGTCTGCATTAAGAGATGCCATCAATGCAGAGGTTGCAAAAACTGGGATCTCCGCCGAACTTTCTACCAGTGGCAATACGATTACTCTGAGCAATACCGATGGCTCTGACATAGTAGTGGAAGGGGCTGATGATGGTGATGGAAATGATGATGTTGCAATGGTAGTTGGGGGTGAGGATTTAACAGATAATGGGAGTACTGCTGCTGATACCAACACTGACAGTATCATCGTTGGCGGCAAGGTCGCTTTTAGTGGATCCTCAAGCTTTACTGTAACATCAACCAATACAGACGTAATGGTTGCTGCATCTACCGGTTCTACGCTTAATCAGGTCGCCCAGATTGATGTAAGTGATCAAGCTGGGGCAAATGCGGCTCTTGATGTTATTGATCAAGCCTTGAGCTTTATCACAAGTAGCCGTGGTGCTCTCGGTGCGATGCAGAACCGTTTCGAGTCAACCATAGCCAACCTGCAGAGTGTCTCCGAAAACATCTCTGCCGCTCGTTCCCGTATCATGGATGCTGACTTTGCGGTGGAAACAGCGAATCTGACCAAGGCCCAGATCACGCAACAGGCAGGCATTGCCATGCTGGCCCAGGCCAATATGCTGCCTCAGGCAGTGCTGAGTCTGCTTCAGTAAAATAAGGCTGAAAGCTGAAGGATAGAAGGCTCCCCGGTTAAATAGAAAGAAAAAACATTTAACGGGGCAAGGAAAGCTTAAAACATAAACCTCTAACCAAAAGGCCCCGGGAGATTTTCCGGGGCCTTTTTTAATCCGCAGATTACCCCGGTACCATCTCCCGGCTTGTCCCGGTCTTTCCACGGGGAGCTACCCCAGTACCATCTCCCGGAGCTACCCCGGTACCATCCTCCGGAGGCGGATAAATCTGCCTGACGCTACCCTGTGAATTAGGTTGTGGATTTATGATGCCAATTGAAAGGGCAACTGGAAATTGCCTGCTACGATTCCTGGAACTGTAATATCTTCATCAAGAGATTCCCAGCGCAATGCAAATCCATTCAGCCTTATTTTGACATCCTTGAGTTGATGATCTGTAGCTTTTGATAGAATTTTAAATCGATCCGCCGGAAATCCAATAATGCGGCTATCCGTTAGTTCGATATAAATCATTCTGCCTTCCGCCCAGGCTTTGATTGCGGTCGGTTCTCCAATTTCCATTTTATCTATCCTGGGATTCATTATATTTCTCCATTAAAAGAAGCTGATTTTCAAATACGATCTTTTCTATTTTTCTGATGTTAAGGGCTCGCACAAAAATAACTTCACATTTTTACATCTCAGCTTCAGCCCATCTTTGGCTGATACCTCACTCGCAAAATCCGCGAAATAGCTCGCTATTCCTGTGGTTTTGCTCTCTCGGATCAGTCAAACCTGAACCAAATCTGAGCGCCAATTCTGCGAAGTTATTTTTGCGCGAACCCTAAGTGGTGGTACACCTTTATTTCTTGCCAATCGAACCGGTTGAAGCCAAAATTTACATTCGCCATCCGGAGTGGCGACATGAATATGTGGCGGTTCGTTTCCTTCATCTGAATAGAAATGGAATCTGAAGGAACCTGTTTTCATGACCGTTGGCATAATAAAATACTATAATATCTAATTTTTTATTGCAAGTGACTTTCGATGAGCCCGTAAAAAGTCGTCACCTCTTCAGAAATCCACGTCCTTTGGGCCTAATGATAAGACTAATAGCCGTTTTCTAAAAAATTGGACAAACAACAGTTTGCACTGAGATTAAAAGCAAAAATATGAAAAAATCGTAAGCCCCCTCCGGGGCGTAAGCCTCTCCGAGCTGTAGGCTCTACGAGCCGGAAGCCTACGGGCCGGAGGCTGAACCCCGCCTGCCATCCGGCGGGCAGGCCTGAACCTCTGAACCCTGAACCCGTGAACGGTTACATATATTGTAAGGCAAGGAGAAAAGATTGCTAAAAAAGCATAACTGCCAGTTCAATTTTTGATGCTTGACAATTTTAAATCAGGAGGTTATTTTATTTCTTTAAATTGCTATAAATCACAATTTAGAGAAACGTAATGCGATATAATGAATTCAGAGAGGCATTCAAGCACTATACTGTATTTTCAGTTAATGACATTAGAAAAGTAGACAGCCGTTTTAATGTCAGAAGGCTTGTTGAATGGCAAGGCAAAGGATATATCAAAAAGATTATACGGGGGTATTATATATTTGCAGATCTAAAACTGGATGAGAATGTTCTTTTTGAAATTGCCAATAGAATCTACAGCCCTTCTTATATCTCTTTTGAAATGGCGCTTTCATTTTACCAGATGATACCGGAAAGTGTTTATGGCCTAACTTCTGCCACAAGCCGAAAGACAATGATTTTCAAGACTAATGTGGGCGACTTTATCTACCATACCATACGTCCACGGCTGCTCTTTGGATACAAACTGGTTGATTACAATGGCAGGAGATTTAAGATTGCTGAGCCAGAAAAGGCGCTTCTTGATTATTTTTATATCAATACCACTATAAAGTCAGAAGATGACTTCGCCGGGATGCGTATTGCCAGGGAGCAATACTTGACCCAAGTGGATGAAAGACGTCTTGTGGCTTATTTGAATGAATTCAGACAGAAGAGGCTTGTGAAAAGGGTTAAGAGCTTTATGGAATACGTGAAAGATGCTCAGTATTAAAGAAATAGAATCTTATTATCCGGAGAATCTTCGAGCATTCAAGCGCAGTCTGATGCGCGAATATCTTCAGTATAAAATACTGGAGATTATTTTTAACTCGAATCAGGGAGAAAAACTTTCATTTCTGGGAGGGACTGCCATCAGGATACTGCACGGCAATAAACGTTTTTCCGAAGATCTGGATTTTGATAATTTCGGACTGACCAAAAATGAGTTCGAATATCTTGCCGCTGAGATAGGTAGAAAACTTAAGATAGAAGGTTATAATGTAGAGATAAAGAATATTTTTAAGGATGCCTATCATTGCTATGTGAGGATTCCGGGTCTTTTGTTTGATAGCGGTCTTTCCGGGCACAAGGAAGAGAAGATTCTGATTCAAATCGATACCGAATCGCAAGGTCTTGATTATTTACCGGAGAGCTTGATTCTAAACAAGTTTGATGTCTTTTGCAGGATAAGGGTAACTCCGCCGGATATCCTGTTATCCCAGAAGATATTTGCAATATGCAACCGCAAGCGGAAAATGGGTCGGGATTTTTATGATGCCTTGTTATTGTTCGGCAAGGTAAAACCTAACTTTGATTTCTTACGGTTAAAGATGGGGATCCAGGATATGTTCGGCCTGAAGAAGCAGTTACTTTCGCTTTGCAAAGAACTTGATTTTAGGGCTCTATCCAGAGATGTAGAGCCTTTCCTGTTTTCAGCAATTGAGGCAAAAAAGGTGTTGGCTTTTCCTGATTTCATCAAGCAGTTAAGTGATGAAAAAGTAAGTCTAACGGGGGACGTTGGCACTTTGTCACCATGTTGCTAATAAATCCCACAATCTTCTATCCGCGTCATAACAGTGAAACAGTTCAGCCCATCCCCTATCCCTTAAGCTATCTATCTGCATCTTCTAAAAGATGTCGTAACCGTTCACAGGTTCAGACTCCGGCCCGGAGGGGGTTCAACGTTCAGCGTTAAGGACAAAGAAGGCATTGAAGACCCGAAGTCCTCGTTAAAAATGCTCATTTTCACAAGTAATTGCCAATTTGGCTCCAAATTTTGGATTAGGCCTGACGAAGATGACGCTTTTCTCGTAAATACACATTCTAATGGAGTCCAAGGACGAGAATGGAACCTTGAACCCCGGGCCGCCGCGCAGGGGCTCTGTCCCCGCGGGCTGAACCCCTGGCCCAGACCTACCATCGGCACTATATATACGAAAAGTGTAGCCTAAGTGCTCTCATTCGTAAATATTGCTATGTATCTTAATTCTTTTTTATCACCACAGAGATCACAGAGTGCACAGAGAGAACAATAATAATAAGCTTTTATTTTCTCTGTGTTCTCTGTGGTTAGGCGTTACTATACGTTACCGTATTTATGAAATTGGGTACTAAGACCGGAAATTGTTGAAAGATTATCGAGACCTTAATCCATATTATCACAAATAACTTGACTTAAAGTAAAATCTATAATAAAAGCAAGGCATGAGTAATGATGTCTCAATAAAAAGGATCCAACGAATCGAGTTG
>SDBT01002296.1_pt1 | contig 33978 bp, 58 predicted proteins | sample 2277101 | NCBI WGS metagenome assembly SDBT01 (sample SAMN10404973, study PRJNA504765) | marine sediment metagenome | isolation source: marine sediment core GS10_PC15, 103 cmbsf | place: Arctic Ocean: Southern Knipovich Ridge | collected 2010
CGATGTCATCTTCCTCGTCGTCATCGAGGTTGTCCCAGTAGAAGACATCATCAGGGTCGTCGAGGCCATCGAAGTCACTCATATCTTACTCCACAAAAGAGACCGGGTCAAATATCGACGTGGGCAAGCGTCTGTTTCAAATGCTTCAGGCCCCGGTTCAGCCGGGTGTAAACAGTGCTTTCAGCAATTCCTTTTTCCTGGGCAAACGCGGTCGGGCGTTCATGCCGCAGATAGATTGCCTCGATTGCGTCACCGAACTGCGGGGGGATCTCTTTCACGGCTTCTCGGACAGCTTCCAAACGCTCATTGAAGATGGCCGCTTCTTCAGGGCCACGTTGTGAGTCGACCGGGCAGCCTTCTGTCTCGTCGGATTCCAACGGAACGAAACCATTCCCGATCAAGTTGATGGTGCGCTTGCGAGCAATCGACCTGAAGTAGCCTGATGTTGCCTTACATGAGGCAGCAAACAACCAGTTCCGGAGTGGCCGACGTGGGTCATACGAGTGGGCATACTTGTGGAGTTCCAACCAGAAGTGTTGGCAGATGTCATCTACCTCGGAGCGCAGGCCGGTGTAAACGTATCTTCCAACCCTGGAACGTACCTCCGCGTGATAGCGGTGGTACACCTTGTTGAATGCATCCCTGTCCCCTTGTTGAAAAGCGGTCGCTAATTGCTGGTCATCTAGCAGCACGGCATTCGACATTGTCTCTCCAGGGTGGTTGCGGCTGTGGTTGCGGCTGTGGTTACTTCGTCCGCTTCCTTGGGGACCTATGGGTCTTGATGTTCCATGTCACAGGTACTAAGCCCCTGAGCAGGCATTGCGACGAAGCCAGAGTGTCTCACGCGAACTCTACACTACAAAGGGCTCCGGGACCAGCACAATATACCCTTTTCCTACTGAAAATCTGCCTAGTAGGCCGCCTATGCCGGTTCTTCCACTTGGAATGCCTTGAAGGTTTCCACCCGGGCTGCGCCAACCCCGATTTTGGCAGCGTATATCCTGAGCCAACCTCCTTCCAGGCTCTCTTCGACGAAGTTATCACCAAGAAGCTCCGCCACCTGGAGGACAGTGTGTAAACGCTCCAGGAAATGGTCGAGGCCATCCTCGTCTTCATTCTGTTGAAGCGCTCCGATATCGGTCTCTACAGCCCAGCGGATGATTCCCACGGAAGGCTTCATGGTGAATAAGTTTTCCCAGCTATCGCCTGTCTCGGCCTCGATCTCAACTTTCCACATTGGTATTTGTTTCATTGCAGTTCTCCTCTATGAGACACTAGGGGCGGGAAGGCGGGTTGCTTCCCGGAAATCTGGAAATGTGGTAAACTAGTGATTGGGGTTGTCCCCGATCTGTCCCCGTTTGTCACCGGAAAGCCGTCCTGAGGAGGGAGTAAAAGCGCCCAAACTGCCACACAAGCGCACGAAGAAGCCCGACGCAACTCTTTGTTGCGCCGGGCTTTACGGGTGTGGGCGATACTGGGCTCGAACCAGTGACCCCTAGCTTGTCGAGCAATGCGAGCACTTTGAATCCTCTGATGCCAACCCCAGTCCGCACAACAGGTTATGACGTTCGCCCGGAGGCTATCGATTGGTTTTGTCCCCGTTTTGTCCCCGAATTCTGAGAAGAACGGGAGTAGACTTGAGATGTGACGCCCTGTTTGTCCCGGAGGTATCATGCGACAACCCAAACCGTTTTGGAAAGCATCACACAAATGCTGGTATGTGAAGATCAAGGGAATCCAACACCGGCTTGATCCTGATGAAGAGAAGGCGTGGCAACTCTACTATAAGATGATGGCCGGCACTCGGTTGGTCGGCGACAGTGATCCTGTTGTCGAGGTGGTCGACCAATTCCTTGACTGGTCCAATCTGAATCACGAGCCGAACACGTTTCAGTTCTACCTGATCTACAACAAGTCCTTCTGCCAATTGATTCCTCGCAACCTGAAGCTCCGAGACCTGCGGCCGATCCATGTCACAAGATGGGTCGACAAGCATTGGCCACCCCAGGAGGTTCGCAACCACCATGGTGAGGTTATCACCCCGGCTGCCTCCAATAACACCCGTCGTGGCGCCATACGAGCCGTTCAGAGGGCCTTCTCCTGGGCTAGGAAACAGAAGCTGATTGAAGTCGATCCCCTGGAAGGGATTGAGAAGCCGAAACAGACGCCGCGAGATGTCTATCTCTGGCCTGAGCAGTATCGGGAGCTTCTCAAACTGGTGAAGGACCAGGCTTTCAGGGACATCATGGAAGTCATGCGGCACACCGGATGCCGGCCAGAGGAGGCCCGGAAGATTGAAGCCCGGTGGATCAACTGGGAGGACCGCTGTTGGGAGTTTCCTCGGGAGGTCTCTAAGGGAAAGCAAAAGCGGAGAGTCGTTCTCCTCAACAATGTGGCTTTCAGCATCTGCCGGCGTGTCGCTTTGACGCATCCAGAAGGCCCGATCCTTCTCAACAGCCGCGGTGGGGTGTGGATGCAGAAGGCGCTCGTAGATCGATGTCGCCGCCTGCGAACGAAAGTCAGCTTCTATGTCTGCCCATACGCTATTCGCCACACCTTTGCTACAGATGCCATCTTGCGCGGCGTCGATCTCGTGACGATCAAGGAGTTGATGGGGCACGCAAACCTCCGAATGCTCAGCGAGATTTACCAACACGTCGAGAAGAGATCGGACCACCTACGCAAGGGTCTGGAGAAAGCAACTGGCCACCTCAAACCCATTTCGTCCCCCGATGGTGATTCGTCTCTTCGGATTGTCGGCTGAGTGCGTCCAAGTCTTCGGGTCGGATACGGATAGACGAGCCAACCCGGTGGTGAGGAATCACGCCGTCCTTGCAGAGGCGGTAGACCTTCTTTTCGGAGACCTTCAACCGCTGGGCAACCTCGGTCGCCGTGAGCATTTGATCTTGTACTCGACCGTGCTGTTGTAACACAGCGTGGGCCAGAGTGAGATTGCTCGCGGCGACCGGGTCACCGGTCTCCGCTTCGAAGTGTTTATACAGCGCGAGTGTTTCTTCCATGGTCAGCTAATCGGCACCTGCTCGAACGGGTCACAGCCCGTCTCGCGTACAGTCTCGACGCTTGCCTTGACGTGGCGATACGCCCTATGGAATCTTCCGATGGCGTCCTCGGCAATCCTGTCGTAGGCTTTCGCACAGAGTGCCTTTGAACTGCCGCCGTAGGCTTCCGCGAACTTCGTTTCCTTCGTCGCCGCCTCCTCCGCCTCCGCTTCCGCAAGCTCGTCAAGCTCGTCAAGCTCAGCCTCGCCACGGGCGACGATGACCTCAGCCAAGGCTTCACGGAGTCCTTCCTCTGCGCACCGCAGGGATTCAACAGTGTCACTAGTGATGACTATGATCTTGGCCGAGGTATCCGGATCGGTCGGCATCGAAGACGGCGTCAGGTCGCCGTTGTCGCTGGCGAAGACAACGGTCAATTCGCTATCGAGCGGGATTGCCTTGGTCTCCAGTTCGATGATTCGCCCATTGAGGTTCGCGGATCTGAGACACAAGTTTTCGATTATCTCGCGTACATCGTCTCGGCGTTCCGGGCAAATCATGTTGGGTACATTGGCCAACATCCAAGCAAGTGACGGCTGAATGGCGACGATATCAGGAATCAAGGTATCAAAAGTCACGAGTTTCATGTGATCTCCGTGAGTGTAAAGGGAATGATTTCGAGGTTGAAATACACCGGCTTGCGGCGGTTTCGATACCTGGCCTGGTACAGACTTTTCGCCGTCGCCGGGCCAATCTTCATGGTCCAAACACTTGCTTTGCTTTGCTCCACCCAGACGCTCGGTGAGTAGTTGCCTTTCGTCCGGCGGTAATAGAGACCGGTGCCATTGTCACGCAGCATGTAGACGGTCACAGGATGCTCCTAAACTTCAGTTCGTACCCTTCGAAGATCCTCAGCATCGCTTCAGCGTTACCTTTGGCGTCATCGAGCGGGTTGTGGGTGTGCTTCGTCTCCCTCAAATGCTTGAAGCTCTCCCGCATGTTGTGGCGCAATCCTTTGTAGAGCGAGCCAAGGTTTGTCGAAGAGTACCCGAAAGGGTTCAAGTCGATGAAGTGGTGGAAATACCAATTGATGAATTGCCAATCAAAGCCGTTGTTGTCCGAGACAAACATCGGCCGACCACCGCCGACCTTGGCGATCCAGGCGGCAAACTTCTGCATCACAGTCTTGGGGTCCTTGAAGCCGTATGTCTGCGTCCGCGTGAGACCGCTTACCTGTAGCGCCTCCGGCATCCATTTCTCTGAGACCGGTTTCAACTCCCCATAGAACGTCCGATCAAGTGCCGGCTCAACCACGATAGCTCCGAAGCTCACCATGGAGTAGTCACCGGGGATCGGACCATCCGCTTCTACGTCAACCATGATCCAAGTCATAATAGTCTCCTAGGACGTTTTGTTTCCAAGACGGCCAGCTTCTTACTGTCTCGCTGGCCCTTTCCAGATGGGCGTTGAAATCGGGCAACTCGATAAAATCTTCCAAGGGAGGGATGACTCCAGAATCATTCCTACCGTCTCGCATACGGACAACTTCGTAGACATTTGGCAGGTTTGCCAAGGACATGCCACGCTTTTGCCAGGATTCCTTGAGGGCCTCCAACCAACGCACAAGCTCATGCTTGACGGTCCAACTATTGATGATGCGCTGCTGCTGTTTGTGTCGCACGACGTAGATGTAGGATGATCTTGCCATCACTCACTCCAACGAGTCCGAACCGGGAACCATGCACGAATGAGCCTCACGACATCGAAGGCGTCCTCGACGGCAGTGTGCGCGACCTCGCCGGGGGTGCCGGCTCGTTTTTTGCAGGTCTCGGTTGACGGTAGTCCTTGCCCATCAACCCTGGGGTCCCAATAGAGGTTGCCAGGATCGATGCAGCGGTGCTGCGTCTTGATGAAATCAGTCCAGTCGGGGAGCCGTTTGAGGAACTGCCGATCAAAGCTGGCGAAGTTCTTCCCCGCTGCCGTGATGTGGCGTTTGTCCGGGTTGATGTCATGCTCATGCAACCATTCCAGAAACCAACCAGCCACGGAGTCCGGCGTCAGGATGGGCACTTCCTCTTCTGCACCCTTTCCCCCGGTGGCGATGTATCGGAGAATCTTCGAATGCATGCTGAGGCCATACGGCTCGCCTTGGATCAAACCGTTGTCCACGTAGCAGTGGAAGGTGGGCAGGTCTTCGACGCCGGGTTTCCAATCGTCGATGACGGCTCCGATCTCCAGAATCTGACAGGTTTCGGGATCAAGGCCGGTTGTTTCGAGATCGATGCTGACGTACTTTTTCATGTTCGGAGTATCTTTCGGAGGGGACGTTCTCTGCGGTTTCCCCAGATATCTATCCAGGGCGTCAAGTGATTCATTGGTGCTCATGCTCAAGTCCACATGTAGGGGATTAGTTTGATTATCCGGTGAAGACGCTTTTCAAGCGCCGCTTCCATGTTTTGTTCGAGTTTGCGGAGGCCATCCAAACAGCATCGATAGATTTCCTCATCACCCTCACTGGTGAAGCGGAGCTTCCATTCCATCAGATCCTTGCTGTCCTCGAAAGGCTCAAAGTACGAAGTAGGGGTATGCTTGTGGGCCTCGGCCCAAAGCATGTCCTCAACCTCTCCAACGTCCTTGTTCCAGACCTGATGCCACCAGGCGATAAGGTCCTTCATCTCGTCCATGACGTACTTCTCCTCGCCACCGACGGTGATCTTGTGTCCGCACTCTCCGTACCACTCGACGTATCCGGGTGAGCACTCTCGCTCGACAAACTGGCAGAGAACCTCAAACATCGCGTTGGGTAGTATAGTGCTGCGGTCGCACCAGGTGTGCCCGAGGTATCGCGGCTTCACGGTGGTGTATCGCAACCACGCCCAACACTTCAGGTGATACCAGATTTGCCCCGGCCGCCAGTCATAAGGCCACAGGTGCCAGTAGGCATACTTGATTTTGTTGATGCAGGTGTCGTCTTTCATTGTTGCGCCCATCCAAGTTGTTCGAGTTTGAAGTCACGTACCGCCCTGTTGGCTTCCTCGGTGCCAAATTCCCTGGCCATGCCTTTGAGGTTGTGGGAATGCGATTTCACATCAACATACGGGGCGTTCCTCTTGATTTCCTCCCGCCATTCGTCCAAAGTCAGTTTTCGGCCTTGGGGCCTTTGTGTTTACTACACAATAGCCATCCCAATAGCCTCGACGAATACGCCTCGTATACATGAGTATCCGCAGGATGTTGCGTAACCAACGCCCCCTGATTCGTTCGATGGGATAGCCCCAATGATCTAAGCAAACCATCACTCTTCTCCCGCCGCCTCAACGGCTTCAATGTCGTGTTTGTGATCTCTCATCCACACCAGCCATCTCGCCCTCAGTCAATGAAGATCGTGTCGCCGGTCACCCAGTCGTTGCTACGCACTTTGACAACTGCATCATCTGCTGGTACGCCAGTCAGTGTGAGTTCTGACAACGTCACCTTGCCCCAGATACTGCTGTAGGCGCTAGGTGAGGTTGTCATCAATTGTTTTCCATCCCATCGCCAACAAACTGGATAACCCTCATGCCCTGTATTCCATTCAATCGGATGGGCTAAGGTCTTCAGGATCGCCTTCCGACCAGTGTGGTCGGGCACAACATCCAACTCAGGGCAACGGACAATAAGCTGCTGCCACATTTCGCAATCAACCTCGCGCAGATGCATTAGGAAAAGCGGCACCTCTTTCTCTTGATAACTGGTAATCACTCTGCCCATCAAGTCGCGTGGATGAAAGTCAAGCAGGCAACACACAAGGTCGACGGTCCAATTGTCCTTTGGTATCAGGCACGTACCTTTGCAAAACAACCCGCTGTGGCCTTCAAAAGGTGCAGCTTCATTCATGTTCATGTACACATACGGCAAGTACACGAAGTCTCCGACAAGTGCCATCTTGTGGGCGGGGTAGCCGAGTGTAGGAACACCGGGGTGCTTGTCTTTATGCTTATGAATCCACGTAGAGAACTTGCGGGCTCGTCTAGTCGGCCCCACATCCTCAGATATTCGGCCATACGGGCATCGGACCCACCCAAGGGCAGGCATCCACATACAGACTCCCAGGTCTAGCAGCGGACATGATTCCAGTTCGCACCACACGGTTGAGCAACGTGCGCGGGCATTTGCGGGCTGCTTAAACAGCGATCGCGCCGGGTCGAATACCCCATGTGACACAGCGCGTTCTGGAACTACCCTGGTCATATTTCGTCCTTCCCCAGCCACATGCGGTCGAAGTCCTGGCAGGCTAGGTCGGGCGTCGGGCCTATGCCACGCACATCACCATAAGAGGCTGACCAACCGGTTCCTAGGCGCTCCACCTTGGGGCGGAGCATCGCTGTGGGTCGTAGGCAATTGCTCGCTTGCTGCTCCAGCTTTGCGTGCGTCCGTTTGGTGGTCTCCGTGATCGCCTCTTCACGTTCAGCGATATGCTGGGCAGCCTTTGCCTTGAAGATGGCTTCGGCTTCCTGCATCTCGGCGATCTTCAACTGTGACTCGGTGTGCCGTTTGGCGATTTTCATCTGCATGTCTTGCAGGGTTTGTTCGTTCATAGTTGAAAAATCCCTTTGAAGTGAAGAAGGGCTACATCCCCGCCTGCTTGTTGATTATCCGGCACATTACTCGCCATGAACTTGCCGACATTGGTGCGGACTCCCTCCCGAACAAGTTCCTCAAAGCATTTTGTGCAAATGTATCCGTACTCACACGAGTATCGATCGCACAGGATGTTCTCACAGTCACCTCGATTGCATAGCATTACGCCCATGGTGCCCTCCAAGGGTTGAGCCGGTCCCACAGTGATTTCTTGCGGTAGACACCCTCGTCAATTCTCCGCCGAGGCGATCCGTGAGTCCCTAGGCAATCAACAGTGATGCGGGCCAGAAATAGGATCGCTTCGAGTGTGGTCTCACCCTCATGCAGCGTCCACCTGGCTTGCGCACGTTGGAGGTAGAAGCCGAACATCACCAGAGAACCATTGATCGTATGCTGGTGCCCGTCTTGAAGCTTACACTCCTCAATCATGTGATAGACTTCAGTGCGGGATCGTGGCAAACAACTCGGGTGATGTGCGTCATTATCTTCTAAGCAGCCCACACAAAGACCTGCCAGCTTGCGAATGGCTTCGAGGGCGTTTCCATCGACCTGCGAGGCTTCCTGGATAGCATCCTGGTAGCAGCCCCAGAGATAGATCAGCCAGTCCTCAACGGGTTTCTTGTGGTTCGGGGTGTAAGGTACACCAGCCTTGGCGCAACGATTTCGCCGGACGAGATTCTGGTAGTTTCGTTCGCTATCAATGGCGGTGTAGACTTGGGCTCGCGTTGACATCATTCAAACTCCTAAGAGGCGGAGGGCTACGACTTCTTCTTCCGTGAGCCTTTGGATCGCTTTGTCCCTGACTTCTTTGATACGGTCCCACCCTTGCGCTGCCTTTTTCCAACTGTCGATCGCTTGACGGTACATTTGGCGGCAGGCTTCTTTTGTGCTTTCCCCGGTGCCTCCGCAGACTCGACATCTGATGCTTCGTCGGTCTTCGTAGACGGACAATATTGGGGCGAGGGTTTCTCCGATCCCGGCGCATGCCAGACAGGGCCAACGCCCTTCGTGTCGTTTTTGCCAGTCTTCAAAGAAGACGATTCGGATTCGGATGAACTCGCCGAAGTTTCGGTAGGGTCGTCTTGGTCGTTTCCACATAGGATGTCCAGCAATCTTGGTGAGGCTTGTTGTAGTACCCAGATGGGAAAATCTCGCATGATCGAGCGCGGCGTGCTCCTGCCGACTCTACTGCTGGCCTCCAGTGCGCGGACTTGCGACACCTTGGCTTGACCGTCGATCGCTAGGAACGTTTCCCAGGTTGCCTTGTTGTGTTCGCATTCTTTGATGGCAGCCGCTCGGGTCTTGTACGGCCCATGGCGGCCAACGAACCCCCAGAACTGAAAGTCGTCTGCCCGGCTACGCAAGCAACGGACACAGGCATAGTAGGCTGGGGGAACCGTGACGCCGAACACCTGGCTTCGCCAAGAGATTCGATATCGTTTGGTCTCGTCGTACCATTCCCTGTAGGTTTTAGACGACCTGCCTTTGATCCGTTGCTTGCGCCTGAATTTCATTCGTCATTCTTTCTCAGCAGACTCTTCGGCCACCGCTGCGCCCAAAGAACCCTTTTGACCGACCACGGAGGTGATACCGACCGGTGAGTTTATTCGAGGGCGGAGTGTATGGAGCCTTCTCGAATTCTCGGGGGTACTCGCGGTATTCCTTCACGTCGTCACAGGTACTAAGCCCCTGAGAGGGCATTGTCGATCCGCCCGACTCGCTGATGACGATGTAGTCACCTTTGTAGGTTCCAAAGATGCCACCGTCGGCGGCGATGTCGTTCTGCCACGAGGCACAGCACAGACACAAGAAACAGATAGCCAAAAGAATTCGTCGCATGTCACACCTCTTCAGTTGTCACAGGTACTAAGCCCCCGAGCAGGCATTGTCGATCCGCCGGCCCAACGTGACGGCGGCCTATCGGGGAGGAGGGCCGGACTCTACCTCTTCCGCTTCGGAACCCGTCGCTGACCCCGCATCGCACGGGGGTGCATCGGGCTGTAACGCATGTGGAGTACGGGCGGCCGGCTTCCGAAGAGAACCTTCTTCACCCTCAGTTTCCCGCACTCCGGGCACTTGCGAGGCCCGGGGGCGTTGACCCCTATGATCAACTCAAACCCGTGCTCGCAGGCTTCACATTTGAATTCGTAGATCGGCATGGTTAGCTCACCACAACACAGTTGTTCAAGTTGTAAATGCTGATCCGCCGGCCGCCGTCGTTCGTACCCGAGACACAGGTTCCCCGGGAAGTATTGCGGACTGCGTCCACGACGAGTTGCTTCAGCCACATGGCTGATCCCCGTCTGACGGGGTAGCAAATTGTGGCGCCGGCCACGATCGGTTTGCCCAAGAAGTCTCTTGTTTCGCTCATTGAAAGTCTCCAATTGTTGTTGGCTATGAGAAACTAGGGGCGGGAAGGCTTGTTACTTCCCGGAAATCTCAGAGAATCTGCGAAATACCGTTTTCAGCAGCAATTTTCTCGCAGTAGTTCCGGTCAACATCCATGGTGACGCAAGATCGGTTGATGCGTTTACACACTCTCAGTGTCGTGCCGGTGCCCGCAAAGGGGTCACAGACGGTAGCACCTTCCTTGGTGCAGGACTTGATGCATCGTTCCACAAGCCCCTCGTGGATTTGCGTCGGATGATAGGAGCGGCGTTGCTTCGAGTTGCCGGTCACTCGTGGGAAGTCGAAGGCGGTGCCGGGCGCCATCCACTCGGACTCCGTCTCGGTGGCGATCACATCCCCAGGGACCCGGCCCCGGGGATCAGCACGCTTGTCACCGTTCAACTGTCGCCATGACGGCACGCGGATCGAATCCGGGTAGTTTGGCGTCCCGTCCTGCTGAATCCGCCAGAGCGGCCGGTGGTTGTTGCCGAAGTCATGCTGGTTGTGTTGCCCAAACGAAAAAACTTGGACACACGGTTTGATCTCCCAGATAGAAAACGGCCGCACAGCCCGACTCACGATGACGCCCATGGGGACCGTCCACTTGGCATTGAAACTGAGCCAAATGGTACGAGCCCTGCCAAGAAAACAATCCAACCAATCTTCCAGGAGATCGAGGTACTCACCCTCCGGCATCTTGTCCTTGTACTCGCCATAGCCCAAATCGATGTTGTCCGGCCAATCGGCGAAGATGCAATCGATGCCGTCTAGCTCGGGCAGAATGTCGAGGCAATCGCCGTGATGGATTTCAAGCATGGAGCTTGGCTCCGGTGATGGCGATGTAATCTCTGACCTTCCGCCGGGCGTTCCACTGGGAGACCGTATGGGCGTAGATCAGGCCAATGTTGGCGCAGTGCTCGATGAACTCTTGCGGGGCCTCAGACTGGCTGCCCGTGTCCCCATCATGCTGGTAGCTCGTCATGGTGGGACGCCTGAGTTTCGGAAGTCGTTTCAGTAGACGCATGGTTGTCTCCTCAGCGGTTGTCGCCGTCGCCTTTAAGTGTTCCACGTTCCTGACGGCTGGAAAGGATCGCAGCATTCTCGCGGGCGATGTCGCCCAAGTTAAGGCCCAGGTCAGTTGCCAGGGCCGCACAATACCAAAGGACGCCACCGATCTCTTTGCCGATGGCATCCCGCCGCTCTTCAGTGATCTCGCAATCATCGTCGCGGACGATCTTCTTGATTTGATTGGCTGCCTTGCCGGCGTGGATGCTCATCTTGAGAGTAAGCTCGGTGGCCAACGCTCGAAGCTCGGCCGGCTCGACACCAACCTTCTCGGCCACCTCAGCCACTTCGCCAGTTAGGCCGAGGCCGGGATAGAGAACCTTGGCGTCTTTCGGGTAGATCGTCCGTGCGGCGACCGCAACGAATTGGAAATCGTCGAATGTGTTTATGGTATCCACAGCTTGCCTCGAAAGAGAACTGCCTCGTGGGGGTCAGAGTCGAACAGGTCGGCGTCAAGATACTCTCGCCGCACGCCGGCTCTGTCAAGCATCACACCGGCTTCTTCGATTTCCTCTATCCACGCTGGGTGGATCTTACGCCGCATCTGTTCGTGGCCAATGACACGAGTGATGCCGGACTCAATGATTGCGCGAGCGCAGTCCATGCAGGCAAACCACGGGCAATAAAGCGTGGCGCCCTCGGTGGGTATACCCCGGAGCGCCGCCTTATGAATCACTACCCGTTCAGCGTGGCACATCCAGCGGCGCTTCTGTTCCTTCGTCCAAGCGGCAATCACTTTCTTTGGAATCTTGATTCCGCGGGGGAGCATGTTCGCCCCATAGACATAATCCGTTGCCCGATTGTGTCTAGGAACGAGTACCGCACCATTCTGTGTGCTCGGATCATCACTCATGGTTCGAGCATTGGTGTAGGCACGCCGTAGATAATTCAGATTAAACCACAGATCAGTCTTCATTGGGAAACTCCATCATTTTGTCGATGATACGACGAAGGTCTACAGTACCTCGATGGTGATGCGCAGCTTTGTCTCGCGGGTCCCGGTGGGGACACCCTCGGCCGGGCGCGAACCCGCTTCCCGCATGTCTTCAAGCTTCTTGAAGATGGCGTTGAATTCGTCGTCGTTCGGGAAGCCGAGTTCCCTGGCAATCTTGGTTTCCAACCGCTCGCCGCCCTCATCGCCAACAGCGGTGGGCCGCTCCTCGGAGGTGTCTTCAGGCTTGATCAGAACGTGCTTTGAGTCGCGCTCATCGGCGAAATACGCCAGGGTTACATCACCCTCCCAAACGATCTTCTTCGTCTCAGCCATTGTATGGCTCCTGTGTTAGAACGAACCTTGAATGTCCGTCAGTGCTTGAATGAAAAAGTCAATCTCTTGTCGTCCATTAAACTGGCTGAAGCTCACGCGGACGGAAGACGTGATGCCGAGAGCCCGATGTAGCGGGAGAGCACAATGGTGTCCCGCCCGGACTGCGATGTCGTATTTGGCAAGCAGCGCAGCAACGTCATGTGCGTGGATGCCATCCACCGTGAAGCTGATGATGCCGACTCTTTTGTCGGCGGCCGGTCCTAGAATGGTGACGCCGGGCTGGGCTTCAAGTTTGGTGTAGGCTTCCTTGGTAAGATCCCAGGCATGCTCGAAGACGGAGTCCATCCCGATGTCGTTCCAGTATTGGCAGGCGGCTCCCAGCCCGATGGCTTGCTGAATTGGCGGGGTGCCGGCTTCCAGCTTCTGATAGCCAGGTTTCATCACGAAGGAATGGTCGGCGACATCGACTAGCATCCCGCCGCCGTACCGGCTCGGCTTTAGCGATCTCAAAAAGGCGGGGCGACCATAAAGCACACCGACCCCAGTTGGCCCATGCAGCTTGTGGCCAGAGAAGGCCATGTAGTCGACGCCGAGGCTGTGGACATCATGGGAAAAATGCGGCACACTCTGTGCGGCATCCATGACGGTGATCGCGCCCGCCTCGTGGGCCATTCTAATGATTTCGGGCGCGGGGTTTATCGTCCCCAGGACGTTGGAGACACCTGGGAAGGCGACAACCCTCGGTCGCTCCCGGAGCACGCGCCCCAGGTAGTCAAGGTCTAACTCGCCATTGACGACGGGTACGATCCGTAACTGGCAGCCCCGTCGCTGGGCGATCTCTTGCCAGGGCACCCGGTTGCTGTGATGATCCATCTGGGTGACGACAATCGTGTCACCTGGGAGAAGCCCCAACCCGTAGGCAACCATGTTCAGAGAATCCGTGGTGCCCGAGGTGAAGACGATCTCTTCAGGATCGGCCCCGATGAAGTCTGCTACCTGGCCACGAGCTTCCTCATACCGGTTTGTTGTGGCCTCGGCATAGTGATGCAACCCACGGTGGACGTTACTCCACTCGTTGTTCGCGTCTTGCATGGCATCCCAAGCGGTATCGAGGCAAGGCGTGCTCGCGGCGTTGTCCAGGTAGATCATTTGGTTTCCTCAGCCTCGAAGTCGATTTTGGGGAGCGGGATGGTGGCCTGTCGGAGGCCCACGGTGATGAATGGAATCAGGTCGCCGGGCTTCACTTCGATGTCCTTAAACTGGTAGTCGAATGACATACTCGTTTCGGCGGCTCCGGTGAGCAAGAGCGTGGCGGCCAAGGTTTCCACAACTTTGGCGAAGGATGCGCCACTCATCTTGGCCTCACGAACTTTGGCCAACGATGCTTGGTTGATGGGCATCAGCATTTCCTCCTCGATAGGGTGTCACAGGTACTAAGCCCTGAGCAGGCATTCAAGAAATCTGGGAATCCTAGTCATCCAATAGGCAGGGAACACCATCAATGTTTTCCCCGTTGATGTAGAAGAAGTCAGGTTGCAATGGCGGCTTTGCTCGGAAACCAACTTTGGCGATCCAGCCTGAAATGTCACCTGGTCGACCCGGAGACAGAAAGGTTTCGGGCACGGTCAGGGAAACGATGTATGGCCACTCCCGCGTTTGCGCACGCACTCGGATCGCCGAGAGGAGTCGCGTCGAGACGCCTTGCAGCCTGCAGGCCGGCTTGACGCCGATCTTCTCGATGAAGATGCCATCGCTGAGCAGCGTGCAGACCGCGAATCCAACATCCTTGTTGTCTAGCTCCGCAAGATAGACGACCCGATCGGCCTCGAACCACTGAAGCCAGGAATCCATATCCCAGACATCATCGAAACACTTGATGTCGATGTCGTAGCATTTTGGCCGATCAAGCACACCTGCCTGCCAGACCTTAACGCTTGTATTGGGGCCGGGTGCATTCATTGAAGAAATTCTCTTCTGTGCTGCCATCGGTGGTGAGGCCAGTTGCTAGTTGGTTAAGCTCGTCGATGTGCTGGTCGGACTCTTCCCTCGACATATCGAGGAAGACGTGGCCTGAGGTGATCGCACGCCAGCATCGCTTAACACGCTCGACGAGAGCTTGCTGGTAGTCAGGGTGAACACGGGCGCGGTGGTTGGCGACACGGATCAGCGGGTACTCGCCGTTGAGCGACACCCCGGTTGGCTTGCAGACCAACTCGTCAATGAAGACGAGAGTGTCGCCGCCGACCGGCTCGCCCAGGAGCCAACCGTAGAGTGAACACTGGTCGGCGTACTCGTTGTTGCAGTTCTCGATGTAGTCGCGGTTGATTTCCATGCCACGGAAAACCCATTCCATGTACATCTTGTGCGACTTGCCGTGCGAACGGCTCTTCTTCCCGCCGAAGGAATCCCGGCAGAGCATGAAGCCCTTCGACGGGCTCGCGGCGTACTTGGAGCAGAAACTGCGGACCTTCCAGTCAAAGACGACCGAGATACGACCCTCGCCGAGATCGAGGACGAAGCGGCAATCCGGTTTCCCAAGGAAGGGAGCCCCACCGATTTTGCCGGTCAACCTGCACTCGAAGCGCGGCGGCTCAGTCGACTTCTGGAGTAGCCTGAGCAGTGCGTCATACGCCCAGGCGTCCTTGTAGCGCTCGAAGCAGAACTTACCGGCCGGGAAGGCGAAGTCACGGTTGTGTGGCTCCACCTGCTCGGTGAACAGAGCATCGAGTTCGTATGCCGGATCGTGGCCCTTGCCGAAGATCGCTTCGTGTAGCGCGGCCTTCACGTAGGCGTCGAAGCTGGAACCTACACACATGGCGGGCGTCTGTGGCAGCCGGCCGGGGCGATTCTCGGCGAGGTACTTGAGGAAGAATTCGTCGACTTCCTTCTCGAACAGCGTCACAGAGGAGTAGGACAGGTAGGTCGGGATGCGCATCATTTCTCCAGTATGTTAAGCCACTGCTCGACTTCCCTAGGGTTCAGAGGGTTGATCCAGTAGTATTTGATGTTGTTTTGCCTGAGAGTTGCCTCAACAGCGGTATCGATTGCGACTGCCTCTTGTTCGTTTTGCTGCCACCGTCCATCCGTCACGAAACGTGTCTGACGTTTGAGGAAGAGGTTGGTGGTGGGGTACTCGCGGTCAAACTCTTGACAGATTGATATCAGGGAATCGGTAACCGGGCAGCCCGCCATGCGAGCATAGACACACTGAAGAAGCAGAGGAGAGTCCGTTACAATCTGCCAAATGCCGCCTTGCAGCGGCCGGCGCTCAGCCTCGAATTGCTGGGCGAACGTGTAGCCATAATCCCACCCGTTGAGTTGCCGGTCGTCGTACACATATTGCTTGACAAACTCTTGGACCAACTCAATGCTTTTCCCTGCCTGTTTCAGATGGGTAAAGATTCTTGCCGCGAGGGTACTCTTTCCAATGCCGGGGCCCCCAAAGAGATTGATTCGACGATGTGTCGTCATACGATGGAGTCTTTCTTGGGCACGATGATGCCTGACTCCTGGAGTGGATCGAGACCGGCGCACTCGCGACAGAAGTTGGTTACTTGGCGTGTGACAAGCCCAACCCAGTAGAAGGTACGCTTCGTAACTTTCCTCCGGTGGGCTGCCAGAAGCTCGTCTATTGAGTTCTTGATCTCCTCCGTCAGGGCATCCAGTTCGTCGGGCTCGTCGGGCTCGTGCTTGATGTCTACGGATTTTGCTTCGTTCATTTCACTGCCTTCCAAATGCGAGTGTCGTCAATGTGGCCGTGGCCGAAGTGTGGGAAGTGGTCGTGCATCGCCTCATGGACGAGGACGCTGGCGCCAAACGGGATGCCACCCTCGACCAGGCTCTCGTCAAGCGTGATGCCCCGGCAGAACGGATTATTCATCCCGAGAATGCTGTCCGGGAGTTGAACGACCTTGACGCCGAACGGGCCAATGTAGTTGTAGCGACGAATCGTGTAGTCGATCATCTCCTGCATCCCGGAATCGGTGCAGGTATCGCGCTTTTCGTCCAGGTGGGCGATCACCTGGTTCAACCATAATTGCTCGCGCTGCCCACCACCTGGAACAAAAAGCGCTCCATAGGGTGCCAGGATTGCCATCACAATGGCAATCTGGACGCATGCTGCAAAACGGATGTTCAAGAAACCACCTCGTCCATGCTGACTCTGTAGACGATTCGTTCACTCATCGCGGGAGTCTCCTCGGCTCGTATGGGCTGCGGGTGGGTGGCGGACGCCTGGGTGGTGCGTTGGCCCTCAACTCACGAACCTCCTCTTCCAGTTGCTTCACCCGGTGAACAAGTCCCCAGGATTCCCGGTTGAGACGGTTCTTCACCTTCTCGACGTGGGCGCCATCGATTACATCCCAAACAAAGCCGAGAAGCTGATGGGGGATCTCATCTTTGAGGAACGCTTCAGCGACCGCCAGTTGGCTCTCGCGGTACTTGTCGAGGAGTTCTATTGCCCCTTGTCTCAATCCCTGTGGTGGTTTCATGCTTCCTCCTGCTCGGGCTCGGGCTGCGCGCTCGCCATCATGTTTGACACGATGATGGATTGCGGGCTCTCGCCCTCGCTGATTCGGTGTTGGAAGTCCCGGATCTTGTTGAGGCAGCACTTCTTCGTCTTCTCCCCGCTGCCACAGGGGCAGGGGCCATTGCGTCGGACTTTCTTCATGGCTTCTTCTCCACGATGAATGAATCGGATGTCTGGTTGCGCTTCTTGCGGCGGGTGGCCACGGTCACGCCATCCCCGAACACATTGAACCAGCAGAAGTGCTTCACACCTCCAGCCTCGCTGAGACGCCCTCCAGCGACGACGGTCGCCACCCGGCGAAGTACATCACTCGCTGAGATAACATCGGGATCGTAGTCGATGATCAGTCTCATCGGTTACGACCCTCCGCGAATAAGAGCACGACCAGGAGCGTGCTAAGGGTTCCTGTGACGGAGAAGAATCCCGACCAGAACCATGGCTTATTCACAAATTGCATGGAAGCTCCAATGTCATACGTTTCCAGAGTGTGGTGTCTGGGAGTCCGGCCGGACGGGATACTTGACGCCACCACCCACTCCCGTGTCGATACCACCGGTCCTCGATGTACGTGTTGGTTTCCGGGTCAAACGTGTAATTGACGGAGCAAGCTCTCATAGGTGAATCCTTGCTACCCGGATGCCGAAGATGTACATGTCGATGTAGATCCACGTATCTCCATCCCAGTTGTAGGCTCGCCTGATGGTGCCAATCGGGGTCAGCAGGAACCGGAACGCAATGGCTCGGGTGAAAAATGATTGACGCCAATGACGCTTGGCTTTTCTGGTTTCGCTCATGCTGCTACCTTGGGTTGAATTCTCGTACTTCACACCACCCCTTCCGCTTTGCTTCCGTGTACGTCAGGAAGCCAAAATAGTCGGCGGCTCGCTTCTGAGCTTTGCGCTTGGATTGATACACGAGGATTGGGGGCTCGGCAACGACGTTTGCTTCGCAGATCCACCCACCGTGCCGACCCTTACAGAAATCCCAAATCCCAAAAAACTTCATGTTGCCTCACCCTCCAATTCTTCGAGACGCATGTCCCAGCCAGCAACTTCACTGCCGAACTCTTCACTGAACACACGGAGCACTTCTTCTTCAGTGCCGGCCGTTCGTGACATAATCGAGCGGACGGCTTCCATAGCCTCACGTACTGCTACGTCAGTTTTCATGGATCACTTCCTCTTTGGTGGTTTCAGCGAATTCTCTCAACACCCGGTCATACACAGACAACCAGTACGTTGGCCACCCGCCGTGCAACAACTCGGCTCGATTGGCGACATGCTCAGCCCGCTTGGCCGGATTGTTAGTTGTGTGAAGCATCAACAATCCAAGATGGTTTTGAACTGTTTCATCATTGCCCTCTTTGTCCGCAACTCGTCGATCAAGACGGGGAGACGTGAGGCGACTTGCTGGAGAGTTACCATCCCCTCTGGCGTTGTGTCCACATGCACCTTCGTCATTGCTGTTGCGATTTGCTCCAGTTCGTCCAGGTTCAGGAGATTCATTCCACGTCTCGCTTTTCTGGTTTCGCTCATGCTATAACTCCGGTAGTTGTGGATAACAGGTCTCAATCTTCCGTGTGGGTGTATGGTCCGTCCTTGGGATGTCTGGTACTTCAATCACAGGTTGCTTGACTTCGGTGAATAGTGTTGCCTCTGGTTGGAATAGTGTTGGCTCAAAACCAATGTCGGGTGTGCCAACTCTCGGTGATTCCCAACCACCTTTCCATTGCGCCCGGTTACAGGCTTCCGCCCATAAGACATCATTGACTACAATTGACTTTCCGAGTTGAATCGCAGGGCTGTCACCAACAATCACCCAAGGGCCTTTCCACCCTGACTGGATAATCTTGTCGACATACCCCTCAAGCTCCTTGATGCTTCCACACCCTTTCACTTCCACAAGTAAATCATGAATGATGAAGTCAGGGATGTAGTATTCCAGGTCTTTGGGCTCATAGAGCCACGGGAGTCCTAGTAGGTCGAAGTATGCAGCCCACTTCGCTTCCAAACGGGAGCGGAAGCAGTAGCCTTTGTAGAAAGTAGTGATTGCCATAAAGGAAACCTTGCGATGACACGACACAACATGATGGGACGAGACGTGACATGACATGCCAAGACGCGATCCGACGCGACGGGACGCGACTCAATCACTCCAGGCTCTCAAGTAAAAGAGCCCGGAGTGATTGGCTCTCGAATGAGAGCCAACCATATACTGTGTTGACGGGACCCGATAAGACATGCCTCGACAGGACATGACGTGACGAGACGAGACGAGACGAGACGCGCTAAGCAGCTTGTTCGTTCTCTTCAAGCCACTCGAACTTGACTGGCTTGAAGCGGCCATAGTAGCCATTGTTCTTAGGGCGAAAGCGTCCGAGACCGATGAACTTGCCGGCCTCAGTCAGAGTTTTCTCGAAGACTTCTTGGGTCACCCTGTCGTCAAGGATGTAGAATGTTGCCTTTCCGGACCATTGGTCAATCTTTGGAAAGCATTTTTCTACCCTACTGCCACCCCCTCGTTTACCATCACTTGGGACAAAGAGCCATTCACCCTCAACATCGGCCACCTTGACACCAAGGTCGACTGGTGTGGTGACCATGACGCCCGCCTCGAAGTGTTTGGTGTATTGATTATTGCCTCTCCCAGGAATCTTCATTCCCAGAAACTTGGCCGCCTCTGAGAGGCAGTTTTTCAGCGCCATTGGCGGAATGATGGCGTTGCCTTCTGCATTGGAGTGCAATCGTTGCCTCCAGCAACGGGCTTCATGATCTTTGTGAAGCTCGGCATCACGTCTCTTTTCGCTGATGTACTTGGATTGTGAGTACGGGGAATTGACTGCCGATTCCAGTGTTACGACGCAAGTCTTCATGTTTTTGTCCTCAAAATGTGAATTAGAAAGGTAAAAGAGTAAGTGTGAAGATCGTGTTGTATAGGCATTTCTTTTCTTGTTCAAAATCAGCCACGCTTAGCCTCGCGTTGCCTAACCTCGTGAAGACATGACAGGACGCAACCCGACATGCCCGGACCCGACAGGCCTGGCGTAAGTTCTATTCAACCGGTCTGTGGCGTAGGTATCGACCCTCTTTTGGTATATTGGCATCACTCACTTCTCGGTAGCGAATACTAATTTGGTCTTCAACTTTGAAATGACGGCCTTGAAAATACTCCGGCATGTCCTGACCGGGGTGCGTTCTGGCATACGCCGACATTTCGTCAGTAAGAAAGAGTCGCTCTTCGTCTGTGAAGCCCGAGACTTCTAACCGCTTACCAGCATAGTTAGTGATCAAAGCACCAAGTCTTCCCAGGTGTTTAGAGCCCTTGTCTGTTTTTCGACCACTGGTAAAACCGGTAACAATCACTTCGCAGTCTTGGTACGGCTTATATTTGAGGAGTGCGTTTACACGCCTCGGCGTCCAACAGGCATTCGGGTCTCGGATGACGACGCCCTCGCCGCCCTTATCCAGAACAGCCCCCAGGAACGCCTCTATGGCCTCTCTGGCGGCCTCCTCGTCGTTGGGCAGTGAGACCTGCTCGTGGGCGTAGGCGTACTCGCAATCGTTCAGGCACGTCCTGAGCCAGTCGTACTCGAATCGGAAGGTGGATTCGTCGGTGAGGCAGTTGAAATCGGGCCCTTGCCGCGTCTCGCACCAATCCAAGACCTGCCCGCCCAGGACACAGTGCATGTTGGAATTCTTGATCTCGCCGATCGCCCACAGGCGGCCGGTCGGCGGCGCGCTGTAGCACGCATACTGGATCTGGTCGAACCGAGGGTCCGGGTTGTCGCCAGCACAGATCGATCGACAGAGTTGGAACTTCCCGCGCCCGGCCCACAACTCGCCGTCCAACGGCGTCTCGGGCAGGCTGTCCAGGAACCAGTCGGGAGCCATGATGGGGTTGCCGTAGCGGCTCCAGAGCCCCGTGGCTCGCGGCTTGACCTTCCCCTTTGGCTCGCCTGTCTTTGGGTTGGTCAGGCTGGCGTAGGGGACCACCTTCGTCCGCAGATCGCGGGTGATCCCGCCGTCCCAGAGACAGCGGGTGCCATCCAGCTTCTCGCTGATAAGCCACCCGGCGACCTTGATCCTCAGGTTGTCTGGCTTGTAGGTTTTGGCCAGTTGTAGGAGTTCGCGTCGAGCCATTGGTCTCTCTCCAGAACCTTGTTGTGTCTATGAGAAACTAGGGGCGTTAGGCCGCGTAGCTTCCCGAAATTCCTCATTTTTCTGAAATCTCTGGAAAATCTCTTCACGGATTTGACCTACTCGCCGGTTGGAAATGCTCAGCAAGACTCCAATCTGTTCGTCCATGAGACCTTGACAGCGGTGCTCAATAACTTGTCGCTCCCGGTCATCCTCACAACACGCGAGGATGTCGAGCCTCAAATCAATCACCACCGATTCATCGTACATGAGGGTCCCGGCGATGGCGTTAGTGAGAGGAGTTTCACGTTCGAGGCGAATCATGTTGAGCCAAGCATTGCGAAGTGAAACGGAGATCATCCCTTGTGGGGAGAAATCCTCTTCGTGAACCTCACCACCCCTCGCAACATTCTCGCCGATCCGCGTCAAGACAAGGAATCCCTCACTGATCAAGTCATCCTTGAGATACTCGAACTCAAAATGTTCATCAAGGAAACTCTCGGCCTTATGCACGACATAGGCCATGTTCCCTTCGACCAGCCGCTGGGTAGCTACCCTGCCATCAATGATCCGGTGGAAAAGTCTTTCGTTCTCTTCTCGACTAGAAGGGGTAATGCCACGTTCCTTAGCTTTCTTATGCAGTGACATCTTTTCCTTTCTCACATGCGGCGAACAAAGATGAGAGCCCGGTTGGCACTGAAGCCGTGATTCGCACAAGCATCACGACTGTATCGGTACTGGTGCCCATCCGGATCAAGAATCTCACCGTAACGGTAATGGACTGCGTGCCGGCATCCAACGCCGCCACCTTCGAGGATTCCTATCGTGACATTGAGGGTATCTTCGAAGCGTCTCCAGTTGTTGTCTTCATCCCCATCAAAGAAAACTGGAACCATCGGCTCAGCACCAAAGGAGGGCGCGATCACGGGGAATAGCTCGAACGGTGTCACCGTGAACCCGTATTGCCATGCGAGGTGAATCAACTCTTGTGAGTGATAACCTCGGCGACACATTGGTTCGGCCAGGTCTCGGAAAATGATCTCGCTGCCATCGTGGCCGATTTGAGAAACAAGTGACTCCACGGTCACTCGGAGGGTCATGGCAAGAGCCGTGATTGAACACGACCATTGGTTCGGTTTCAATTGAAGCATGTGTACCTCATAGGATGGATGTTAAGTCGTCCCGCTCTTCTTCGTCGAGTTCATCGAGCATTGCATCAATGTCCTCGGTGGTTGGCATGGCCCAGGAAGCCTTCCAGTAGTCTTTCCAGTTGGCAGCGGCGAAGAGCCTGTCGTACTGCTCCTGGTTGGCAGCCGTGAGAATCCAGATCCCAACCTTGAAGCGGTCCCAGATTGGCCACTTCCGCCGTTGAGCCTTGGTGAACGAGTAGTTCTTTGGCTGCTTACAATCGATCCACCGGTAGCCCCAGTCCGGGTGATGCACCCACAGGTCAGGGATGCCTCGCTGGAAAGCGTTCCCGTGCATGACCTCCACCAGCCAGCCACGGACTTTCAGGTAGGCAGTTAGTTCTTTCTGGATGAAGAATTCAGGGCCGTGAACACTGCGGATGAGTTTCGCCAAAATGTATTCCCGTCACTGAAGACCATTGACGGCCTGTTAAGATGCTTGAAACAGTAACTTGTAGGCACCCCATCATTCGAGCGATGGTTGTTCCAAACAAACCTGTCTTGGATAATTGCACAATACGGCGAACTTCAGCCGCAGTGAGTTTTGCTTTCGGGTTTCGCACGCCCCTTAATGCTCGCTCTTTGGCGACCATGTCATCGATATTCTGCCGGCTGGTGCCCGCCCAAAGATGCCTTGGATTCACACAGGATGGGTTATCGCATGTGTGGCAAACCATCAATGAGGGATCAAGTTCGCCATAGTGAATAACATACGAAACACGGTGAGCTTTACGGCTGCTATCAAATATATTGAAAAACCCGTAACCATCCCGGTCTCTGTATGCGTTCCAAGGCCAACATTGATTGGGGCCTTGCTTATCTACTTTTGGCCAAAACAAGTTTTGTCGGATGTCTTCAAGGCGGATGAGGGCAAACTTCATACTGATAGTCCTAGAAAGAGTAGCCATGCTCGGCGAGCAAATCTCCGAAGTGGCTTACAATCAGTTCGGTGAGGGCGAAGTCGTACATCTCTCGGTACGGTCGTCCTTCCCGGTGACGAGAGACATTGAACTGTTCAAGGGTGACGGGCGCGAGGCCGGCTTCCACAAGCACGGCATCAAGATCGGTCTGAAGGTTCTCGAATCTGAGCACCCTGTTCGCCCAGGGCAGGCCATAGAAGAGGCCCTTGCGGATGTACTGGTTTGGGTTGGAAAGCTGCTGGGGCAACCACGTCTCGAATGACTTCATGTCATTTGCAGTCGTCCCGCGCCTTTGCTTGTAGTGGAAGTACCACGAGACCAGCAGATCGTATGGATTGCGAATCGTCGCCATGACGATGCCGCCAGACTCCAGAATCGAGCGGCAACACTCCTCGTCCACGCAATGGTGTTGACCTTGAATCTCGGCCCCAAAGTTCTTGCACAGCGCATCTTTGGTGGCCGAGGAAGCCGTCTTCGGGTGGGCGATGTAGCCGAAGTTAGGTTTTATGACGTACATGAATTATGCCATCTCCGGGGCGCACATCTTGACGGTCACCGATCCGCCCTTCTTCTCGGCCCAGTTGTTCTGGGACATATTCCACGTCAAGCCGATCAAAGGCACCTGCGATCGGAAGCTCTCGACCGATTTACGGACCACCTTGGCCACCTTGTCCACATAATCAGGGTGAGTGACGCACATCAATTCATCATGAATATTCATAATCGACACAATCAGTTCGTGGACGCCCACGGGTTGCACATCCCAAATGGCCCGTTGTGCGGCCTTGGTAATCTGGCCGCCAGGCGATTGGATTTCATGGTTCGCGGCGGCTCGCATGTTGGCAGCCTGAAGCCCGAACGAGGCTCCGTAGAGAGCAGAGGCAACAGCGCCGCCCGCCGTCTGCACGCGATCGCGCCGCCACACCTTGACCGGGTGGTTTCGCCAACCCTTGGGCGGCTTGTTGGCCATCTCGAATAGCGAGTGGCAAATGCGATTCTCCAGAGTGAAGTACCTGGGGAAGCCCAGGAACGAAACCACACGATCAGCCGGCTCTTTCCAAACAACCTGGGAGCCAACTCCGGCCGGTTGCCGCATCGAGCAGAATGCATCAAAGGTCTTCTCGCGAGCCTTCCCGACACCGGGATACGCAGACGTGAAGTTCTCGAATGCCTTTTCGGCATCCTCTTTGAGCACGCCGAGATTCCGCACGAGGGTGTCAGCGTTGCCACCATAGATGATTCCGAAGACACCCTGTTTGCCCTTGGTGTACATATCGTGTTCAGTACCCGTGGACGCCAGGACTTCGGCGTAGGTGTGCCCCGGGAAAATCGCCTGTCCGAGGAGCCCATGCAACTTCTGGCGCACCATGCGGTTGTCATCGCACTCGCCACACTTCTCTTCTTTATCCTCACAGAACGGGCAGGGAATCTTCTTGACGAGAGCCCGCCTCAATGCTGGGTCGTTGTAGACCGCATCAGCAAGGGTCACCTCGAATGAATCGAAGTCACCTCCGCACAGGGTGAAACCATCCCAGGCGAGCGGGAAACATCTTCGCACTTCCTTAGTGGCCTTGATGCCTTGTGCATTGAGACCAGATGTCCCCGACATACGAGTCGACTTGGTGCCGATCACGATGAAGTCCGCGTGGAAGCGGCCCGCCAAGATCAGCTTGTCGTACAGTTCCACCTCTTTGCCAGCAATCTTGATGTTCAGCAATTCTTGCGCCCGGTGGGCTGCCGGATGGTTGCCGGCGTCTGGTTGGCACGGGGGAGCATCAGCCTTCAAGACGCCGCCTACGCAACGAGCGCACCCGTCACCAAGACACTTGGTACACTCCTCGTCTTCTTCAACCTTCCAGTTGCGGATCGCTTCAAGGTGCGCCTTCTTTGTCGATTCCTCGATAATTACCTTCTCCATGTCATCCATGGCTTCTTCAAGGTACGATCGCACTGCGGAGGGCTTGTTCGTGTTCACGGGGGACGCTGCCACCTTCGCGGCAGCCTTCTCCCGCAACACCTTCATCCCGTCCGTGTCGATCTTGAAACCACGCCAACGGACAATGGGGACCATCGTGGAGAGGATCGAGTCATCGTCATTGGGCTCGGGGTGCTTGAAGTGCCCGTCCAATGCCCGCGTATAAACGATATCATCGTAGGCATACTCGCGGGCGTCTTTGTTGGTCGCCCACCAGTCGATGAACTTCTCGATGCACGCGGGCCACGCATTGCCCTTGAACTTCGGTTGATCTTTCTTCTTGTCGTAGCCCCAGACTTCCCAGTTGTTTTCCGGCTTTGAGATCGCCAAAGCGAAGGGGGCGTAACCCAGTTCGACCGGTCGCCAAGCTACCGGAGGCTCGACATCCTCGTAGTGGAACTTGGGCGTATAGCCCATGGCGTACTCGGCGAGGAACTTCAAACCACCGGCCGGCGAGAAGCGGAGCACCACGTCTTTGAATTCGGTGTCAAACTCGCCGTCAATCTCGCGGTCATAGACCTGCCACCGTGGAGCTTCGGGATCTTTCCTCTTGGCGAAGTAGATGCCGTCGAGTTGGACTCTCTTCTCCAACTCCTCAGCCAGCGCATAAGCCAGAGCGGTCGGCACCTTGCGGATGCGAACATCGTCGCGCGCCATAAGAGATTGGTATTCACCCTTACGGGAATGGAGCATCAAGTCGAGGGAGCCCGCCGGCTTCACGCAAGGACCGTCGCGGCCCTCGGGTTCCAGCATGGCGATCTCGTTGATGTGCTCGCGGGGAATCCAATCGTGCGGGCAGAGACGAAAGATCGTGTAGAGCTTGACAATATGGAACCAGTCGAACGACAGGTTGAAACCAACGATGCAATACCCCAACCAACTCTCGATGAGCTTGAGGGTTTTGCCGATCGGCTCATTCCAAACGTCGTACAACGCAATAGGCCCATCCTCCAACGCATACTGGAGGAGGACCGCCATTGAGTGCAGGCCGCACGTCTCGCTGTCAAGATACAATTTCTTCATTGCAACACCTAGGGAAAAGACGAAGGAAGAGGCTCTTCGCATGGATCATTTCCATGGGGCTCCGATGGCTTGGAGCACTGGTTTCAATCCAAGCTTATTCATGCAGTGGTTATGCATCTTTGGGTGTGTCTGAGCCATTCGCTGGAAGCGATTTGGCTCCTGTTCATGCTGTACTCCAAACATGCAAAACATGCAGCCCGTCCGGGCGTACCCCATATCGTAAATCGATGAGTAGGGTAAATCCTTCTCTCGGAGGTAAGTCCAAATGTCCTCTTCAAGCCAAAAGGAGAGTGGCGCACTGCGGGGTGACTTGAGATCAAACGCATTACACCCGTGGCTTAGATACGATATTCTTCTCCCGAACCCTTCACTTGCCATTGTGCCAACGTATGGTTTCCTCCCCGTTTTCTTTGTGTAGTCCCGCGAGGGGTCCTTCTTCATAATCTTGCAGCACTTATCCGAAATTAGAAAAGGCGCATCAACCAGGAATTGCCATTTATTGCTGATTTTCGCTACTGATGAAATTGTTCCGTCCCTTTTTCACCTGTTAGACGCAGCTTGTGAAGATACTCACTCTTTGTTGTCCGAACTTCGTGAATCGCTTGGGCGATCCGCTTCGAGATAACAGGATATCCATATCTGTTGAGAACATCCTTGAAGTGCAATTTTGGTTTGAGCCAAACGACATTCTCGACCATCTTGACGAAGTCACGAATCTCAGGAAATTCGAGCCCCGTGTCACAAAAGACGGCAGGCACTTCTGGATAGATGCTCCGTACCAGATCGAGCAAGACGGTTGAATCCTTTCCACCTGAAAATGCCACATAGACATTCCCATCAAAGTGTTGATACCACTCGCGGATACGTCGTTTTGACATCCCAATCTTCGCATCAAGGGGATTAGCCTGTCGCATTGTAAGTTGGAAGAAACGTGAATTTGTATCTATAGGAGATGTCTTCAGGGTGCTTATCATTGAGTTACCTCGGGAAAAGACGAAGGAAGGGGCTCTTCGCATGGGTTCGTCCAAGTTGCCAACCTCGGACTATATCGTGGCAACCCCAGTCACCAGCCATGCGGTTATGGGTTCAGCGGCTTTGCCGCACGCCCCGCCTTCGTCAGAACACTTCGTAAGACCATTGACCGGTCGGACCCACACCGGACACCACAACATGCTTGACTGGTGATGTGCGTTTGAGGCCAGAAGGAAGTTGAAAGACAATCGGGTCACCCTTCTGGATGCTCTCCACCTTGTAGAGGAGATCATTTCCAATGTGTGGGTCGCCCGATTCAACGTGAACAATGTTATGCGACGGATTGACCACCCGAAATTGATAGAGCAATTTCTCCGTTTCAACAATGATCACCGTGTCAGCACTGAGCTTACAGATTTCGAGTGCTGGCGATGGGGCTGACGTATCCTTCTGGGGGTTCGTATCCGGGGGCATTCTGAATATCCTTTTCTATCGCGATGTCTTCTACGCTCCCGGCTGTCCAAGCAAGCAACCGGGTGGCCAAGCCTTCACACTGGACGGCGTAGAGATGGGCGATCATTTTGGCCATCTGTGCTTTGGTTTTGCGGTAGCCAAACTTACGCCGGAACTTCGAACTCACGCGGAGAGTCTGTGTCTTATTCTGCTTTTTGGATCGAACGATTTCCTTGGTGGCTCGGATTCGTTCAACATCAGATTCCATCGAATAGAGGATCTCAATGTTGACGGCCGAGATCAGTCCCACTGCCGCCCACTGTTGTACTTCCTCCGGTAACTCCAACAATCGGATACGGGTGTGGACCCAACGGGTAGGTCGCTTGATTTCTTTTGCCGCCTTACGCAAAGAGATACCATCAGGGTACAGGTTGCGAAGAGCCCGCGCCTCTTCCAACATGTTCAGGTTCTTGCGCTCCAGGTTCTCAGTCAGATTGAGGAGGGCGGCTTGATGCTCATCCAAGTCGGCACGGATGACGGCAGGTACACGCTCCCACTTGAGAAAGATGGTGACTGCTCGGAAGCGTCGGTGGCCGGCGAGCAGGCGATACTTGTAGCCGGGCTTCTTGAACGGCTGAACCACTATCGGAAACTGTAGACCGATTTCCCGGATAGAATCCGCCAGGTCAGAAACTGATTGCGGGGTAAAGGTTCCGCGACAATTGAAAGCGTTGTCATAGTAGATGTCGTCGACTGGCAACTCAAAAGTGTCGTACTGTGCTAGTCGCTTCATTTGCCGTACACCCACAAGTGGTCAAAGTTCTCGCAAGCCATCGCTGGCGTGTCACCGTATGCAATGACACCATCGTGCTGGCAGGCAAACTTCTCTTTGTCTTCGTCATAGAAGATATCGGTGCCAATGAACATTGAAGGACGTTGCTTTTCCTTGTCCCACATATCCTGTAGCGCCACTTCTTCTCGGGCTTTAACACGTCTTGCCTGATTGCACTCTGCCTCTGCTTCCTGCTCGCGGTAAGCCAACCCACGTTGGAGCTTTTCAATCTGAGCTTCAGCGAGTCCGACGTGCGCTTGCTCCAACCTTGCCTGCCAAATCTTGAGTTTCAGTAGCTTCTTAGCACCCGCCATGATTACTCCTAGTAAGTCGTGTGAGATTCATGATGTACCTCCAAAAGCTGTGGCGGCAGGACTTGAACCTGCGACACTCGATTTAACGGACCGGCGCTCTACCAACTGAGCTACGCCACAGAGTGACAATCAGAGTACCCGATTCACGAAAATGTCCTCGTCAATCCAAATGTGCCCAACGACACATCCATTGACAATGCATTCTTGGGATGAGCCAGCCTGCGGAAGACCACAGGACTCGACCAAACAAGATTGTCTGGATTCGTGCCCAACGCAATGGACACTTTGTAGGTAGCACATAGGGCGAGTTTCATGTGTTTCTCCTGGGCCAGATACGATACCGGCAGATGATGAAGAGGCAGACAATGTTGGTGAGGTAGTTGATCAGCATCCACCAGATCCACCCGAATTCCATGAGCACTGCGCCCACGTAAAAGACTTCACCGAGGGCCCAGAGGGCTAGACACCACGGAGAGAGTCCGATAGCATGACCTTGTTTGAGGCACCGGAAGGCTTGAGGAATTCCACAAGCTGCAAAGCAGATCGAACCAATCCACCCAAACGTGGCTCCAATCATCATTTGTCCTTGAGGGATTCGAGGAAGGCGTCAGTGCTCCGTGATTTCGGCTTACTGACTTTCTCTTCTGGCTCCGGTTCCAATTCCTTCGCAAGCTCTTGGGCAAAGAGTCCGTTCCGCCCAAGCAGCTTTTCAGTTGCAGTCTTCTTCCCCATGGTTACTCCAATTCGATCTTGTACCGCTGGGGCCCTTGGGCCTCACGGAGTTCGTCCTTCAGCTTCACGTCCATCCGCCAACTCAGACCGTACTTGGGATTGACGCCATGGAGCCATTGGAACGGCTCGGTGTAGGCCGACAAGCTGTTGAAGGCATAGGCGTCGGTGCCCACCCAAGGGCCGTTCATAATGGTCTCGGTGTCCTGGCTCCCGACCATCCCTTTCTGGTGGAAGTGGCCGACGCAGTAGTACCGAACCCGAGGGCCGTCCTGGAGCGGCGCAAGAGCTTGCAGCCTAGACTGCCGTCTCTGGAGCCCATACCACGGGATGCCCATGCTGGACCGGATGTCGTCACCGTGTGCGATGTTGAAGCCGACGCCGTTGATGTCCAGGTTGATGGAGAAGCTGTTCGGAATCAGGAAGTCAATGTTCCCATGATCCTGACAATACAGCTTTGCCATCTCGGCAATCAGGTAATCCCAATTATCATGGGCACCATGATAGTCCTTCTTTTGAGTCCGCCGCCCGTGGTTGCCGGGGACGTACACGACGTTCACCTGCTCAAAGTGGGCAGCCAGATCGCGGTACATCAGAGCATGAAGCTTGCCGGTGGCGATGCAGTTGCGCATCATGTGCCTGAAGTAGCTCCGGGTGGCGGCCCCATGAATCTCGCCGCTGGTGTGGTCGCCATAGGCCAAGATGTTGAGCACCGGGAAACGATACTGGTCGTTCAGGATTTGCTGGGTCCACTGAAGCATCGTGTCCACCAGGCGCTCGGCACGACAACAGGAGATGGGAAAGTCGTAGCTTTCCAGGCCACCAGAGTCATTCGGCGTGACGATCTGGTCATGGTGTCCGTCACTCAGGTGGAGCACAACGTGCTCATCGATCTTCTTCTTGGTCGAGAACGGCCGTCGCACTGCGGGCAAGGGTTTGATCGGGATGACTTTGTCAGTCAACTCGTCTGCCATCGCCCGGAACAAGCCTTCGGTCTTGGCGTTGCCTGCAGCGCGTTTGCGCTCCAGGTTGCGCTCTTGGGTGAGATGGACAACCTCGGCTTCCAGTTCCTGGACTTTCTTGTCCGTGGGATCATAGCCTTCGATCGGCTTGTGTTGTCCGCCGGACGGCTTGGGAACAGGCTGCTTGCCTTCAGGCCACGGGATGCCCTTCCACGTTCGACCGCAGGCAATATCGGACACAAGGGACCGGCTGACACCGTACTTCGCAGCGACTTCCGTTTGCTTCTTGCCTGCCGCGATGTCGGCCTTCAATTCGCGGGCTTGTTCGTCGGGTATACTCGGGGGTCTTGACATCGATGTTCCTTATGAAAGAAAGTAGCCCGCAGGTACCAAGCCCACGGGCTACTTTGTTACTGGATTCAGATCGGGGTGGGTAGATCGGCATCATCGGGGACAGGCAAGTCGATGATGATTTCATCAGGTGGTACGAACACTGGAGGCTCTACAGGCTCCACGGATACCGGAGACTCTGCCGGCGTCGGGCGAAGATCGTCCGGTTGCACATCAGTCTCGGGCGGTTGACACCCCGATTCTCCGATGGCTTTCAGAACGGCATCGATAATAGCCCCGAGGGTGTCTTCCTCCTCGACCGGCGGGCGCTCGCCCCAGTCATTGTCCAAGGGACAGTAGCGCTCGTGGACCGTTCGCAGGAAGATATCGCTGGGCCACGGGGGTATGGTCGCCGGCATGCTAACAGTCGGGTCGAATGCCCAAAGACAATCATGTTCCTTCGCCCACTGATAGATGTTTCTGGTCGGCTCGATAATTGCCAAACCCGGCCCACTGCCTCTGACGAGGAGACCCACAATGCCGCTGGTTTCTGCGTCGATAACCGGCCCACCTGAGCAACCGGGCGCGGCCGTAAGGTCCACCTGGTCAAACCGGTGGGGTGCCAGCATCGGCCAGCCGTCCACAAGGCGATCGACATACGAGAAGCGGCCATAACTGACCAACCGTTGATTCCAATCACGGTCGAGCGGCGACCCACAGTGAAGTATCCTCTGGCCCACCTCGACTTCATCGAAGCCCCGGTAGAACTTCGCAGTGCCCACGAAGTCACCACTGACGACCTCCAGGAGTGCCACATCAACACCGGCTTCGGAATCGCCTGCCCGGAGAACTCTCGCCATACCTCGCTTGTCTCCCTGGATAACAGGGACGGGACGGAAGGTGCCATCGGGGCGCCCCCAAGCATCCGCCACATGACCGGCTGTCCAGATGAATGTCACTTGGCGATCGCACTCAGTCCGGGTCCACAGGACGCCCGAACCATGGCCCCGTTCGTCTCCCAACACCACCGTGTTGTTCTGGAGTTCTTCGGGCATCGTCGGTTCGGCGGCAAAGCAGACACTTGTCATCATTGCGAGGAGGAGTGTCATGGTTGCAAGCAGGCGCATGGTGCTGGGTTCCTTAGAGTTCATTGTTGATTTCCACTTCAATATCCGAGTTGTATTCCGGGTTGAAGAAGACATAGAGCCCTTCGTGGATCATGTCTTTGACGATTTCGGCACTCCGTTGATTGAGTTCCAGTTCGATGTCGATCGTGCAAATCTCGACCAACTTGACCCGGATATCTCGTTCTTGATTGATGGGGAGGGTCTCGGCCCACAGCGTGTGCTGAACTACTCCCAACAGGCGGCTTTCGAGAACCTCACATGGTCCCAGGCATCCCAGCAGCCTGGGGGTTATCACGACGGTGAACTTCGTCATTCCTCACCCCCTTCAAAAGATATGCCGCCGACAAATTCACCCATCGTCATCAGTTCGAGCTTCCGGTTTTCGCGGATGATCTCCAAAACTCGATTGTCGGTGGGCAGGTGGATCAAATCGACGATTGTGCAACCGAGGTTCTCGTCCATCCCCTTGCGGTGAGTGCGGTCCTCGGACTGAGTACGGTACTCAGGTTTGAAGCTGTTCGACCAGTAGACAGACATCCTGGCTTCAGTCAGCGTGAGCGACATGCCACCGGACTCCGGATGCGCGACGAAGGCTACCCGTGGGTTGTTCTCAAGATCGGCCCAGTAGTCGAGAGCCTCGACGCCAGTAACCGTTGAGCCATCCGCTAAGGTCACTTGGTAGCCACGCCCGTCACAGCGGACAACAGACCAGCCTTCCGCACGAGCAATGTTGCAACAACGGTCAACGCTGCCAGTAAACCCGGCAAAGACCACGATGCGACCGGTCTCTTCACACTCCTCTATCAAGGTACGGAGGGCTTGTTCCTTCGGGCACGGTATCTCGCGTGCGTACCTTTTGTACCGCGTGACTTCGCCCTTACCCTTACACTTCGGGCACACGACTTTCCGCTTCTCCAGAGTGGCCACCAGGTCTTCTTCGAGCATGTCGATGTTGGAGAACTTACGACTCCCCTCGCCGGGGATGAACCACTCGTCGACTGCGCCGCAGGCATCAGGACAATGATTGCACCGCATCATGCCATCCGGTTCCTCGCGGTACTGGAACCCATCGCTGAGTTCCCGTAACAGCGTCATGCCGGTCATGGCGTTGGGTGCAGACTCCACCAGTGCTTTGGCGACCCGCAGCACGGAAGACTTTGGCTTGCACACAATCTGCCGGTAGCGTTTGTCCGGCAAGGTGAGGCAGTCCTTCTTGTGCTTGATCACGACGAGACCCTTGAGTCGCTCGTACATGAAGGCCACTTCATTCTTCGACGGAACGAACTCGTGGTAGTCGTCGTTGGACCCTTCTTCCATGAAATCGTCAAGCGTATGACAAGGGGCGCTTTCAAGCTCGCCGCATTCCGCACACTTTTGTTCGTCGTCCTTCCAGCCGATCGTCTTCCAGAAGGTGCCTGAATCAAACGTCTGCTGTACCTGAAACGCGAGACGCTTCTCCAACGCCTTTACGGAGCCCTCTCGCAGGTAACCCGGCCAAGCAATCTCGCACGGGCTCCACCAGTCGATCGGTCGCTTGGGGGCCGGCGTTCCGGACATTTCGATGACAAACCCATCGAACTCGTACTTGGCCCGGATGCGATCCGCACACGCTTGAGCCGCCACCGATCGTTGGCTGGAGGCGTTTTTGCAACGACTGGATTCGTCGAAGATCACGCCGCGCGGCAACGGGTCATCAGGCTTCCAGTCCGCCATGACTCGCACGAGCTTCTCGTAGGACATGAAGTCGATGCGAATCTTCGAGTCATCGAAACCCCAGAGACGGAATTCCCGCGTCATGTTGGGGAGCGACCGTGCCGGCCCAATCCAGTACCACCAATCAACACCGGACTCCTCGATAACCATTTGGGCGGAGGCCGTTTTCCCCAGCCCCATCTCGGCGCCCCAGATTTGATAGTGATAGGTGAGACCGGAGTCAGCCATATCAATCTGGTGCGGCATCAGAACAACATCCACACCATTACGTTGGTACTGTCGATAGTCGTGGCGAATCAGATCGCGGTCGAACCACTCATAGACATCTTCACCCATCAAATACGCAAGCTGGAAATGGTTGCGCATGCAATCCTTGACAGACCACATCTTCCGCTTGTCCCCTTCGATGTAGCCGTGCCAGCGCGACCCAGCCATCGC